>Ga0307997_10000395_pt1 | contig 20008 bp, 10 predicted proteins | sample Davwhametageno36_FD_203165 | JGI IMG/M metagenome (GOLD analysis project Ga0307997, IMG submission 203165) | Marine microbial communities from Davis Island wharf, Antarctic Ocean - #36 | ecosystem: Environmental > Aquatic > Marine > Unclassified | place: Antarctic Ocean: Davis Island wharf... | reverse complement strand
TATTAGATGGTAGTTTATTTTTAACATCGGATTTATGTGAAGGTTTATCATTAAGAATATCTGATATTTTAGAATACTCTCCAACACGAGATGCTTTTATACATAAAATAGGTAATCAAAATGTAGCAGTTCTTGAAGAAATGAAAGACTTATATTTGTATGACTTTGGTATCTTTATTGAATTAAAACCAGATGAAGAAGAAAGAGCTATATTAGAAAACAATATTCAAGCGGCTGTTCAAAGTGGATTAATAGATTTATCAGATGCTATAGATCTTAGAGAAGTAAGAAGTCTTAAACTTGCTAATCAATTACTAAAAATAAGAAGAGTAGCTAAGCAAAAGCTGGATCAAGAAATGCAACAGCAAAATATTCAAGCACAGGCTAAAGCCAATGCCGAAGCGCAACAAGTAGCTGCTCAAGCAGAAGTTCAGAAAGGTCAAGCTTTAATACAGCAAAAGATTTCATTAGTACAAGCTCAAGCAGAAATAGACAAAGCAAAAATGATGCAAGAAGCTGCTTTGAAAAAAGAGTTAATGCAATTAGAGTTTGAAATGAATATGCAACTTAAAGGTATCGAAGTTAATGGTGCTAAAAAAGAAATTAAAGAAAAAGAAGACAGAAAAGACGAAAGAACTAAATTGCAAGCTACGCAACAAAGTGAATTAATAAATCAAAGACAAACAGAAGCACCTCCTCAAAACTTCGAATCAAGTGGGTTTGATACAATGGGTGGAGGTTTTAACTTAGGTTCGTCAGACCCTAGGTAATAATAATAGTAATAATTAATCATATTTTATCATGTCAGAACAAACAGAAGAACAAGTACCTGCTGTTGAAGAAATCAAAGCAGAAGAATCAAAACCTATGTCGGTGGAAGATGGTGTCATCAAAGTAGATTTAGGTCAACTAAACAAACTAAACGAAGATGCCAATACAAAGCAAGAAACAGCAGACGTGGTTGCAGATCAACCAACCGAGCCTGTACAAAAAGTGGAAAAAGAAATACCACAACAACCAGACGCCGTTCAAGATGCTCCCCAATCAGTTATTGAAGAAATAACAGAAGAAGAAATAGAAGAAAAAGTAGAAACAATAGCAGAAGAAATTCAGCAAGCTGTTGTCGAACAAGATCTTGGAGTTCCATTACCGGAAAATATTCAGAAGGTTGTTGAGTTTATGGAAGAAACCGGTGGAAGCCTGGAAGATTACGTAAAATTAAATACAGATTATTCATCTTTAAATGATAATCAATTATTAAGAGAATTCTACGAAAATACAAAACCTCATTTAGATAGAGAAGAGATTGACTTTATAATGGAAGACAATTTTTCTTATGATGAAGAAGTTGATGAAGAAAGAGATATACGTAGAAAAAAATTAGCAAGAAAAGAAGAGTTAGCAAATGCTAAAAATCATCTAGACGGCTTAAAAAGTAAGTACTATAAAGAAATAAAAGCTGGAACTAACTTAGCTCCAGAAACAAAAAAAGCGGTAGAGTTTTTCAACCGTTATAATAATGAAAAACAAGAAGCAACCAAAGTAGCTGAACATCAAGTGTCTACGTTTAATGCTAAAACAGAAAAGCTTTTTTCCAATGATTTCAAAGGTTTTGATTTCAATGTTGGTGAAAAGAAATTTCGTTACAAAGTAAATAACGCAGACCAAGTAAAAGACACCCAGGGAGATATCAATAATTTTGTCAAGAAGTTCTTGAACGATAAAAATGAAATGAATGACGCCGCGGGTTATCACAAGTCTCTATTTACAGCTATGAACCCAGATGCAATTGCAAAACACTTTTATGAGCAAGGAAAAACCGATGCCATGAAAGCAAGCGTAACCAATGCAAAGAATATTGATATGAGTCCGAGAGGTGTTCATGAAAACGTCAAACATTCTACAGGAACTACGTTTAAATCTGTTACATCTACAGGTTCTTCTAAGTTTGGAATAAAACAAAGATAATAAAAATTTAAAATTACAATTATGGCAGGAACATTTACAGGTAGTGTTGGCGCATTGGCGCATTTAACACCAAGACCTACACAAACGTTGTTTAACGACAACTACCTATCTTTAACAGATATGGATTTTACACAACAATTTTTACCAGAAGTATATGAAAAAGAAGTAGAAAGATACGGAAACCGTACTATCTCTGGATTTTTACGTATGGTAGGAGCAGAAATGCCTATGGCTTCAGACAGAGTAGTATGGTCTGAGCAAGGTAGATTACACATTGCATATGACCCAGTTGTTATAACAACTACAACTGTAGTTATTCCAGCAGTAGGAGGAGCATCACAAAATCTTATTGGACCTGGAGCTACTATCGTATGTGCTAGTGCTAACGGACTAGTAGTTGAAAAAGCTTATGTACAAAGTGTTGCAGTTGCTGCAGGAGTTGCTACATTAACAGTAGCAGGTTACAAAGGAAATCTTACACCTGTTGCAGCTAATGGAAAGGTATTTGTATACGGTTCTGAATATGCAAAAGGATCTGAAAAAGCGGGTACTTCAGTTGATGCTGCTTTCGAACAGTTTAACAACAAACCTATTATCCTTAGAGATAAATACAATGTAAGTGGTTCTGATACTGCTCAAATTGGATGGGTTGAAGTAACTACTGAAGCTGGAACTTCTGGATACTTATGGTATTTAAAGTCTGAGCATGAAGCTAGAATTCGTTTTGAAGATCAATTAGAAATGGCTATGTTAGAAGCAGAAACTGCAACTAACCCTATTGCTTCACCAGCATCATTTGGTACTGCAGGAACTATTACAGGTTCTGATGGACTTTTTGCTGCATTAGAAACTAGAGGATTAGTTTATTCTGATGCTGATTTTGGAGGAGCTGCTGGATTAGCTGATTTCGATCTTATTTTACAGGAACTTGATAAGCAAGGAGCTATTGAAGAGAACATGATGTTCTTAGGAAGAGGTACTGCTTTAGCTATTGACAATATGTTAGCTGCTCAAAATGGTTTTGGAACTGGTGGTACTTCTTACGGAGTATTTAACAATTCAGAAGACATGGCACTTAACTTAGGATTTAGCGGTTTCCGTAGAGGATCTTATGATTTCTACAAAACTGACTGGAAATACTTAAATGATGCTACTACTCGTGGATTAATTGACGATATTGAAGGTGTAATGGTTCCAGCTGGAACGTCTACAGTATATGACCAACAATTAGGACAGAATATTTCAAGACCATTCTTACATATTCGTTATAGAGCTTCTGAAGCTGACGATAGAAAGATGAAATCTTGGATCACTGGATCTGTTGGTGGAAACTATACAAGCGACGAGGATGCAATGAACGTTCACTTCTTATCAGAAAGATGTTTATGTGTACAAGCAGCAAACAATTTTGTGTTATTAAAGAAAATTTAGTAGCATAATTAATTAATGTAATTTTTACCCTCGTTGTATTTACGGGGGTAATCATTACTCTTATAAATATTTAATCTTATTATATCATGGCTAAACAAGCTACAGTAGCAAAACAAGTTGAGGTTGCGACTCAACCAAAAGTAAGTAAACAAGTAAAACCGGAATTTGAATTTAAAGATAGAACATACTTTTTAATAACAGGTAATTCTCCTTTAGTATTTACATTACCATGTAAGCATTCTTCTCGTAAACCTTTACTTTATTTCGATAAAGAATTAGGTTCACAAAGAGAAATTAGATATGCTACTAATCAAAAATCTATATTTGCAGACGAGCAAATGGGTACATCAACCTTAGGTCGTATCATATTAAGAAATGGGCAAATTAGTGTTCCCAAAGAACAACAAAATTTACAAAAATTATTATCAATATATCATCCTTTAAAAGATCTTGTTTATAAAGAACTTGATGAGGTAAAAGATTCTGAAAATCATTTAGATTGGATTGAATTAGAATTAGAAGCCTTAATTAAAGCTAAAAGCTTAGATATAGATCACGCTGAAGCAATTTTAAGATCAGAATATGGAGAAGGAGTTACAAATCTTTCTTCTAGTGAACTTAAAAGAGACATAATGTTATTTGCTAAAAAAGATCCAGTATTGTTTTTAGACTTAGCTAGTGATGATCACATACAATTAAGAAATGTTGGTGCTAAAGCGGTAGAGCAAGGATTCTTGCAATTATCTAGTGATCAAAGAACTTTTACATATGGAGATGGTGGTAGAAAATTAATGACAATACCTTTTGACGAACATCCTTATTCTGCATTAGCTTCTTATTTTAAGACTGATGATGGAATGGAAGTTTACAAAGCAATATTAAAGAAACTTAGATAAGTTACTCTATAGTAGTTAGGCTACTGTAATAGTGGCCTAATTATTATAATAATAAAAAATATACAAATGGCTGTAAGCGTAGATACTGTTTATCAGAGAGTGTTAGCAATCCTTAACAAGGAACAAAGAGGATATGTTACACCTCAAGAATTTAATCTTTTTGCTAATCAAGCACAACAAGATATATTTGAACAATATTTCTATGACATAAATCAATTTGGTAAAATACCAGGAAACAGTACAGAGTACTCCGATATGGTAACTTTACTTAATGAAAAAATTAATATATTTGAAGCAACAACCGCGCCAACTCGTCCCGGTAACTTCTTTATACAGCCTCCGGATCTTTATAGATTAGGTACTGTAGTATATAAAAACTCCACAACAAACTCGTTTGGAATAACTACAATAGAAAATGTAGAAGCAGAGCGTATAAACGCTAATGAATTCTTATATATAAATGCTTCACCTTTCACAAAACCCAAAAACATTAGGCCTGTTTTCGTATCAAATTCATCTGGTATTAAAATATACGGAGACATAGAAATCACTGCAATAGCAGACGTAGAATATTTTTATATAAAATCTCCAGCTTCTGTGCAGTGGGCTTATCAAATGGTATTTGATGAATCTTTATATGATGCTAATAATTCAGTTGATTTTGAATTGCATGGGTCGGAAGAAACAGAGTTAGTAATAAAAATACTAGCATTCGCAGGATTAGTTGTTCAAGATATTGGTATTTACCAAGTAGCTAACCAAATCGAAAATCAAACTAACCAACAAGAAAAAGCATAATATATGGGCTTAATAAATCAAACAGACGAACAATACTATTTAGGCCCTGACGGGATATGGAATAGCTGGGATGAAGATTATGGCAATTATCAATTTGTCAGTATAAAAGATATTATTAATAATTTTATTATATCATATACAGGCGAAGACAAAATCATTCCAAAAATAAAAAGAACAGATGTTGCTTTTCACGCTCAACGTGGTATACAAGAATTTAGTTTTGATATACTACCTTCAGTATTAAGTCAAGAAATTGAAGTTGGACCTAACTTAAACTTTGTTTTGCCAAAAGATTATGTAAATTACGTAAAACTTACATGGACAGATAGTAATGGTATTGAAAGAGTTATATATCCTGCTATGAAAACAAGTAATCCTTTTCCTATATTACAAGATGATAACTATGAATACTTATTTGACGAACAGGATCGTGAAATAGTTTCTGCGCAATCATCCGAAACACAAAAAAAGTTTCAAAGAAGTACACCTAATCAAAATTTAGATTTACCTACAAGAGAAATTGTAGCTATAAACCATTACGGGCAACGATACGGATTATCACCAGAGCAAGCTCAAACAAATGGTGTATTTTATATAGATCAATTGCAGGGTATTATATTTTTTGATTCAAGCTTTGTTGGAAGAATAGTTACTTTAAAATATATATCAGACGGTGTACAAAAAGACGAGGACATGTCTGTACATAAATTTGCAGAAGATGCCTTATACAAGTACATGGCTTATGCAATACTTTCAACAAGAACAAATGTTCCTGAGTATTTAGTTTCTAGATTTAAAAAAGAAAGAGGAGCTGCAAAAAGAAATGCTAAATTAAGATTATCTAATATTAAAATTGAAGAAATTACACAAGTAATGCGTAATAAATCTAAAATTATAAAACACTAACCTATGCCAGAGATTGTACATGCTTTCCAATCTGGAAAAATGAACAAAGATCTTGATGAAAGACTTGTTCCTAGCGGCCAATACCGAGATGCTCTAAATTTAGAAGTTGCTTCATCTGATACTTCTCAGGTAGGTACGTTTCAGAATTTAAAAGGAAATACTGAAAAAGCCTATTCTAATTATAATGATAGCACAGGCAAAAATACTATATGGGATTCAAGCGTGTATATAAGTCAATTACCTAACGCTACTTGTATAGGTTCTATTGCGGAGCCTAATTCAGATATAATATACTGGTTTATTACTTCAGATACTAATGATGCAATAGTTAGTTACAACACTATTACTCAAGTTACTTTACCATTAATAGTAGATGCTCAAAATATTTTTAATTTTAATGTTAATAATTTAATTACAGGTATAAATATATTAGAAGGTATATTGCTTTGGACAGACAATCAAACAGAGCCTAAGCAAATATATATATCTGAATGGGAAGGTTCTACACCTAACTTTATTTTCCATTCAAAAATATACGGAAGAAATTTTATAGAATCAGATACTACTGTTATAAAGAAGTTTCCACTGCAGCCGCCTACAATAACAGCTTATTCAACGAGCGCTGTAGATGATCAGGGGCTTCCTGCAAATATAGAAACTACTACTTTATATAGCTTTTACGCACAGGTACCTGGAGGTGCAGCCACTGAAATAGGACCTATGACTCCGGCTAATGGTCTTCAAACTTTATCGTGGCAGGGTCAAACTTTACCTTTTTATAGAGTGGGACAAAAGTTACTATTAACAAGTTCTGATGCCGATCCTTTGGATCCGGGAGCTACCGTTCGTGTTAGCATAGATAGCATAATAGGATCAGTAGGGTATCAAACAGGAGCAATAGTTACGGTTCTTTCAGTAGGTAGGGGTGACGACGGGGAATCTACACAAGCATCTCTTTACAATGTTATTTTAGAACAAAAACCACCTTTTTTTGAATTTAGGTTTGCTAGATTTGGTTACAGGTATAAATATAAAAATAACGAGTTATCAGCATATTCTCCTTTTACTAATCCTGCGTTTTTGCCAGGAGAGTTTAATTATTCGCCTAAACAAGGCTATAACCTAGGTATGGTTAATAATATAAGGCAGCTGGAAATTTCAAACTTTATACCAACAGATATACCGAAGGGAGTAACAAGTGTAGACATTTTGTACAAAGCATCAAACAATGCTAATGTTTATGTGGTTGACACTTTTAAAGAAACAGATTTAGAATGGACTAACAATAAATTTAATATAACGAGTGAAATAATATCATCCGTTGTACAAAGTAATCAGTTGTTAAGACCCTACGATAACGTACCTAGATTTGCTTTAGGACAGGAAGTAGTGGCTAATAGATTAGTATTTGCAAATTATACGCAGAACTTTAACGTATTGTCATCTGATCTTAATCAATTACAAATTAATCTAAACGTAGCGTCTCGTTCACAAGAAATATTAACAGTAGATGATGTAGGTGTTACCCAAGGAGTTGGCTTAGATGGAAATAGAGTATTCCCATCTCTAAAAAGCATTAGAACCTACCAAATAGGTGTTTCTTACCAGGATGAATACGGAAGAACTACACCTGTATTTACAGGTAAGGACGCTTCTGTTATAATTGAAAAAGAAGAGGCTCAATTTGCTAACAGCATAACAGCTCAGTTAATTAATACAAAACCTTATTACGCTCAGAATAAACTTTTTTCAACCTTTAAATATTATGTAAAAGAAACTAGTCAAGAGTATTATAACATATGCTTGGATAGATTTTACGATGCAGAAGATGGCAACGTTTGGTTGTCGTTTCCTTCGGCTGAAAGAAACAAGATTGATGAAGAAACTTTTATTACATTAAAAAAAGAGCATGACAACGACAATCCTGTAACGGAAGAAGCTAGATACAAAGTTATAGCTATTGAAAATGAAGCTCCTCAATATTTAAAAGAAACTAGATTGTCTAAAGGACAAGCTACAGGGTGGGAGGACGTCGCAGGATTTCCAATAGAAGGAGCTAGTGAAATTTGGTTTGATAGCGCTAAAAAATTTGACGCAGATTTTGGAGACGTTACCAGGACTCAGTCTGGACTACAGTTAAGAGTTTTAACAGCAAATTCTACTAGTGAATGGTATAAAATATCGTCTTTTGGGTTACAAGGAGGTGGTACTGACCTTAATAATCAACAGGTAAGGATTATTTGTAGTAGCTCTTTTGGTTCAGACATGAATTTTACCTCTACGGAGCCTTACGGGTTTAGTAACAAAGTTCCTGGATTAATATTAGAATTAGCTGAAATTCAAACATTAAATAAACCGGAATTTACGGGAAGATTTTTTGTTAAAGTAAATCAAGATTCTTTACTTGAAAGCAAAATAACAAATGCTGGTGCAAATAATAACACTTCTTATTTAAGAAAAGCTCTAGCTTATACTTATTTACTAAAAGGTAATCGTCGTACAGGAAGCTTTTGGGGTAAAGGCAATACAGGCGGTAATAACTGGACAAAAAAAGATGCTCAAGATTCTAATGAACGATTTTATATATCTGCGGTGTCAACTGAGTGTACTAAGGGCAACTTTGCGGGAGCAAGTACAGAAGCATTAGGAGGAACAGGTACACCCGGTAAAATAAGAGTTGGATGGTCCGGAGGTTATGGGTCTGGTAAACAAGATGGTTTAGCAAAAAGTAACCCTGCTTTATTAACTCAGCTAAACACCCAAGGTTCTTTATTTAGATTTGTTGATACAGGTAATGGTAAATCTGATCCTAACGGAACTATTTACAGGGTAACCAAAACAGTAGAAAGAAAAATAACTAATTACGACTGTAAAAACACTAGTGGTAGTTGGGATAATTTTGAAAACGGTACAAATCAAACAACTTTCTGGGTATTAGATATAGAACCTATACAAGGCAATTTGTTTGGCTTACAATGGGATCCAACAGATCAAATAGACGGTAGTGGTATTGCTGAATGGACTGTAGCAACAAGTGCTGCAGGTAACAATTTTATAGGGATGGAATTTTTAGGGTTAGATACCTCTAATGATTCATTCTCAAGTAGTAACCCGGCCATTTTTGAAACAGAGCCTAAGGAAGCTGCTGAGCTAGATATTTATTACGAAATAGCAGGCAACTACGCTATGAGTGAACATGGGAATGTGCACAATTTAGATTGGTTTAATTGCTATTCATTTGGTAACGGGGTAGAATCCGATAGAATAAGAGATGATTATAATGCTTCCACTATAAATAATGGTGTCAAAGCAAGTGCTGTTCTTGACGAACCTTATCAGCAAGAAACAAGATCTAATGGATTAATATTTTCACAAATATTTAATTCAACATCGGGAGTAAATGGTTTAAATCAATTTATTCAAGCCGAAGGTATAACTAAAGACGTTAATCCAGAGTATGGGTCAATTCAAAAACTGTACGCTAGAGACACTGATTTGATTACACTATGCGAGAATAAGTCTATGAAGATTTTAGCTAATAAGGATGCTCTATTCAACGCTGACGGAAGTACAAACGTAACATCTAATAGAGCTGTTCTTGGTCAAACAATAACATATCAAGGAGAGTACGGTATTGGTACAAATCCAGAGTCATTTGCTGAGTTTGGATTTAGAATGTATTTTGTAGATTCAAATAGAGGAACTGTTATAAGGTTATCTAATGACGGAATAACACCTGTTTCAGATTATGGTATGCATGGTTTTTTCCAGGATAATTTATCTATTAATAAAAAAATAATTGGTTCTTGGGATGCCGGCGCGAGAAATTACAATGTTACCTTTAATAGCCTTACTCCTTATTGGCAACAAACGTTAGGTGCTGGTAAAACAGATAGACTTAATAAGGATCCGGAATGCGGTGCATTTATTAACGAATATCCTACGTATTCGACTACGGTATCTTTCAAAGACGATCTAAACGGTTGGACTTCTAGAAAAACATATATACCAGAAAACGGTGTTAGTTTAAATAATGTTTACTACACTTTCAAATCAGGTAGGATTTGGGAAATGAATTCTAATACTTCGTACAACAACTTTTATGGTATAGGTCCATCCAATGCCAGCTTAGGGGCTTATTACGAAAGTTCTTTTAATACAATTTTTAATGAAGACCCAGCGTCGATTAAAGGATTTAAAACTTTAAGTTATAGCGGAACGAATTCTAAAGAATATATATATAGAGTTGGAGCTAGTTTACAAACGTATTCACTTGCGCAAATTACAAGTAAAAGATTAATACCCACATCAGTTGAAACAACTAAAGGTTGGTATACTAATTCTATTATAACAGATTTGCAAGAAGGGCAAGTATCTGAATTTGTAGAAAAAGAAGGTAAATATTTTAACTACATAAAAGGATTAAATACTTTTTTCATAGACAACTGTAATACAAATGTTAGCACTAAAGAATTTAATGTACAAGGTATTGGTAGGCCCACAGTAATAGTAGTTCCTCCAATAACAGATTTTACAGTTACAACTGGATTAGATGCTACGTGTTTTAATGATCTTATACCTATAACTTTACAAAGTCAAAGTTTTCAAGGTGTAGAAGACACTGTAGGTAATTTTAATATTACTGATTCAAATAATTGTTCTTCAGCTATAACTTTCCAATTAATAACTGATTCAACCACAGGGGGTGTTTTAGTGCTTAATGCTACGGGTAGTTTTACTTTTACTCCTAGTTTAAATTACAATGGTAGTGCTGGTTCTTTCACGGTAGCAGCTTGTTGTGCCGGTCTTTGTAGCGATCCAACTCAAATGAGTATTAATATAGAAGCTGTAGCAGAGGGTCCATATTTCACAACAACCTCACCTGCAATTACTGGATTAGTAGATGGAGATGTTTACACATATAATCCTATAGGTATCGCAGATCCTGACCATGCTTCTACTACTTTAAGTATAAATACAGTTGTTGGTTTACCAAGCTGGATGAATCAACCTCTTCCTTTAAATGACGGTACTGGAAATTGGTATATTCCTAACAGTACAGTAACTGGAGGAGCTAGCGCTATAGATTTTACACTAACTGTAGTTGATCCTGACGGTAATACTGGCATTCAGCAAATTGTAGGAGATACAATTAACGCTGCTTTATTAAACTTAGAATTTTTAGTTACAACAAGAGGTAGTCAAGCTTTGAGATCTTACGTAGATCCTGTTACAGGTTTTGTAACAATAATGCAAGCTTCATATTCATCAGCACATGGTTGTAATAGAGGTACATATAGAGTAGTTGGAAATACAACTGACATAGCTAGAGCTTATGTTGGAAATACATTAAGTACTGGATATTTTGATACGTTTACTTTAGACGCTAACGGATTTGCTAATAGTGCTACGGGTGATGTAGAAGGTACAACTACAATTCCTTCTGCGGTTTCTCAAGGAACTACTAGCACAGACTTAGATTCAACTGCACCGTATCAAAAATACATAACAAGTACTGATGCATTTTCTTCGCGAGATAGATATAATTTAATTACGATTGATCAAGCTACTGCTAATACTATAGTCGCTAACACATCGGGCCCAAATCCTGAGATTGTTTCTTTTGGATTGATATCAGATACGTTTAACGCAGGAGGTAACTTAAACACGCATGGCTCGGGAGTAAATTTACAAGTATTTAAGTCTGGTGTAGAAATATATTCAGCAAGACAACCAAACAATAGTGCAGTAACTATAAATGTATTAACAGGAGAAATAATTACAACACCATAAGTATGGCATCAATAAATATAAGTAACTTTTCAGCAACCATAGTAAGCTTCGATGAAACCACCGGAGTAGACTGGACATTAGATAATCCGTCTGTTGCTTTATTATTAACACCAAACACTGGATTTACTATAAATGCTAGCAATTTTTCTGCAACAGCTCCATTGCCAACCAATGTGAGTAGCGTTGTTTTTTCACAATCGGGAGCAAACATAACATGCCTGGTTACTTATATTTCGCCTAGTGTAATGCCTGCTAACGATGTCTTAATAGACATTTGCGCTACTGGTTATGCTGAGCAAACCCAAGTTACATTATCTGGTACATTAAAAGCTTGTGGTACATCTAATGTATCGTTACCGGCTTCAGGAGATCTTCCTTCTGCTTACGCTGTTAATGGCGATTTTAATACAACAGCTACAGTATTAACACAAAGTGTTGTTGCTAGCACAGGTTTTTTCTTTGAGGTAGAACCCGTATTAGCTTTAAATATAGGTATTGTAAGTAATTATACTATTACAAGTGTTAAGACTTATAATGCTGCTAATCAATTAACGCAAGTTGTTTTTACTGTTGTATATAAGTTTCCACAAACAAGTGTTAGCGGAGATGAAATTTGCTTAACAGCTAATGCAACAGTAATATATAGCCCATCTGTAAAAATACAATCTTATTCTATAAATTCAACGGATGTACTTACATCTGGTGAAACCAGGGTCATTACAATTTCCGGTATAACTGGAGCGGCATGGGCTTTGCAAGTTACAGAAAGTGTTGGGGGCACAACGATTGGTCAATTTTCAGGAACAATAGATAGTACTGGCTTTGATGCTGAAAGCGTAATTTTTCCAGCATCATTGGTTAATGTTATTTATACATTCACATTAACTGGAGATTTAGCCAGTTCTTTTTGCACAACATCACCATATATTCCTTGCGTTGCAGGACAACCTTCTGTTTGGCAATTATATCAATATACATCACAAAACGTTAGCTTTGTTTTAACTAGCACCAGCTCAAGTATAACTACTGGTTCAGCGAATACTAAAGCTTTTACTCCTTTTACAATTCCTGGGATTCGTTCTTATAGTGTATCGGCTTCTAGGCCTGGAAGTAGTCAGGACTTTATTTTTACTACAACTCCTATTAATACTGATTGGTCAAATCAAGGATTAGGAGATCCTATAACTAATCAAACAGTGCAAGATCCATTGCTTATAACAATAAATAACGCCTCAGATCCTAAAACTTTAGTAATAGGTTTAGACACAGACATCGGTACGGTAGGAACTCAGGCTTTATTAAGCGAACTTAATCTTGATAACTTTTTACAGTCAGTTACTACTCCTACGATTATAACTACTACAGTTACAAATATAACAGGCACCACAGCAACAAGTGGAGGTGGAACCATAACAGACGGTGGTGGAACTATATCAGACAAAGGTATACAATGGAGTGCAGTTGCTAATTTTGCTACAATACTTGGAGCAACAACTCAAGGTGGTGGTACCGCCGGGTTTGCTAGTTCCATTACAGGTTTAACTGCTGGTAGCACTTATTACGTTAGAGCTTTTGTTAGGAATGAAGGTGGCTTAGGTTATGGTGCAGTATTAACATTTGCTGCTAATGTATCTGTTCCTTGTAACTCGAGTGTTTCATCTGGTGGCACGGGTATAACAGATTTAAGCGTAAGTTTAGATAGTGCTGGAGGTCTTATATCTTTTGCTCTTAACGCGTATGGTGTTGGGGATAAGTTAGAGATTATACATGGTACAGCTAGCGGAACTAAAAAAGCAACAACTGGTTGGTTTGCAGGTGGTAATTTTGGAACACCAGCTTTTGATAACGTTTACGGTACAGAGCCTTCAAACACAATCCCTACTGCAGCTCAAGCAAACGCAAATGCCTACTTTATAGGTACGCAAGCAGTAAACCCAGCTCCACTTAGAACAACTGAATTTTATAACGATACAGGTTATACAGCAACTCTTGGTAGTTATCAGCAGATTGTATGGTGGCCATATACAGCAGCGGATTATCAAACAAACTCACAAGTTACAGTTAGAGTAACAGGAGCAAGCGGAACACAATGGCTACTTCTTAGAATATGCTGCCCTGATAGTAGCTGTACATAATAAAATAAAAACTAATTATGGATTCAATAACATTAACATTCTTACAACCGTTAAACACTTCTGTTCAAATAGGTGATACTGTTTATTATACTAACGACATTAATGGTAAAGACATTAAGGTTATAGGTTTAATAACAGCATTGACAGCAACGTCTATTACTGCTGAAATAAGTCCAAGCCAAATTAGACCTGTATTAACTAGCTTTATACTTTTTAGTAAAACCGCTAGTGTAAACACTAATAGCCTGAAGGGGTACTATGCCGAAATGCAGTTCAAGAATGATTCCGTTGATTACGCGGAATTGTTTTTGGTTGGTTCGCAGGTATTTGAGAGTAGCAAATAATACGTAATAATAAAACTATAAAACTTAATTAAATGATAGGACAAATAGTGGGTGGTCTTACCGGAATAGCTAGCGGAATAATAGGTAGCGGAAAAAGAAAGCGTGAGCAACGCGTAGCTCAAGAAGAATACAATAATAGAAAAGCACAATTTGAAGGCTTAGATACGTCTAATGTTTATCAAAATATGGAAAATACCCAAGAAGACCTTACGGTTAATCAAGGCGCTGCGCAGTTTGCTGCTCAACAATCTAATCAAGGATTGTCTAATGTTATGTCAGGACTTCAGGGTGCGGCAGGTGGATCTGGAATTGCTGCTTTAGCTCAATCATTAGCCAATCAGCAACAGTCACAAACACAACAAGCTTCATTGGATATTGGAAGACAAGAACAAAACAATCAAGCAGCTGAACGTAAACAAGCTGGGAATTTACAATTATACGAAAGAAAAGGTGAATTAATATCTAGAGACGCTGAAAAAGACAAAACAGAAACATTGTTAGGTATGTCGCAACAACGATTAGGTGCAGCAAATAAAGCAAGACAAGATGCTACTAATAGTATAGTAGGTGGTGTTACTGGAGCAGTTGGTGCAACATTAGGAGGGTTTGCTGATGGAACAATTGGTAAAGGTAGTGCTTTTGGAGAATTTTTAGGCGCACCTGGAAACGGGGTTTAACGGATAAATAATAAAACTATGAATATAAATTTAGTAAGAGGTGCCGCTGCGTTAGGTCAGAGTAAAGAATCTACCTGGGGAGCTCGTGCTCAAGCCGTAGCAAAAGAGACAGGACAGGAATTAGCTATAATAACTGCTCAAAATATAGCTAAAAAAGCTTTAGTTAATAATAAAGTAGGTGCTTATATAAATTCATTAAACTCTGATATTGATTTAACTCAATTAACAGGAGAACAAAATTCAGCAGTTTCTAACTACTTAGTAGAAAACAAACAAAAATATGCGGAGTATGCTACTCAAATAGCTAAAATAGATGATCCTTCTTCTGGGATGTACATGGAACTTAGAGACAAAATGAATGGTATTCAAAGCAGCTTTAGGAACTTAGCCGGTCAAATGGGTACATACAAGCAAGAAAAAATAGCTTATTTAAAAAATTTTGATGATCAACGATTATCTGATGGTAATAAATTAGGTGCTTTAAAAAGTGCTGGCGATATATTTACAGATCAAGGCATAATGGGAATTGGTGAAGGAGGTAACTTAAACTTTTGGAATGAAAGTGATGGTAAGTATTCTAACTATGCTACTATAGAAAAACCTTTCTTAAAAGACTTTGCTTCTGCTGATAAAATTTTGCAACTAAACGAGAGCGTGTATAGCGCAGGTAAATCTTTAAGTGGCGCTAGGCAAAATATGGTTAGGAACAAACTAAAAAACATGATAAATTCAGGAGGTAGAGATACATTACTATCTTTATCATCTGATGATTTTTTAATTGAAGGTGGTTTAAATTTAGAAGATCCATCACTTTTTGAACCGGCTAATGAAGATTTATTAAGAGAACAAGTTCTTAATAGTTATATGGATGCGATGGTAGATAGTGCTGCTCAAGGTGCTGCTGAAAAAAGGCCAGCAAATAGTGGAAGCGGAAGAAGAGGAAGCAAGACTGGTTTTAGCGGAGCTTTAAATGATGAAATTGATTTATCAGGTCCTGTTATTAATAAGGCAATGGGATTCTCTGAATTAGCAAATGGAACTCCTGGTATTGATAAAAACAACATTATAGTTAATCAAATAAATGCTATTGATCCTACAGCTAAATCAAATCCTTATATTAGTAGAGATAGAATGCTTGTTCAATGGGCAGCAGGAAATGGTTTTGATGATGACGAAATGGAAGAAGCAGATGTAGAGTTTACTAAAGAATACGGTAATGCTCAAATATTTAAATTTAATGCTTCAAAACCTGCGTATTCTTATGGAATAAATATAGATGCAAATAATCCTCAAGCTTTATATGAATTTTACATACAAAACTCAGGCTTCTCTGGCAAAGCTCAAAACTATCATTTAGGTCAATACGATACTTATAGCGGCAGAGGTCAAAAGCAAGAGCAGAATAATGAAGAGGTAATAGTTAAAGAAGAAAAAGTAGAATCAACAGGTAACTTCGGTTAAATCAAATTTTATGGCAGACGATATTTTAAAAAACATATGGAACGAGTTATCTTCAAAAGGTAAAACGGATTCAGACTTTGATGCATGGCAAACAAATCTAAATGAAAATGAAGATGTGCAAGCTAATGTATACAATTATTTAAAGGATAACGATTATACAAAAAGCGAATTTAGCGAATGGAAAAGCAATGCTCTTGTAGCAAAGACAAACGACTCTGCAAGTGCGAATCCAAGTGTGGAGTCAGGAAAAAAAGATACGGGTTCAGAATCGGAAAGTGGTTTATCGGCTTGGCAATCGATTAAAAATTCTTTCTCTAATATGGGAGAGCAGCTAGAAGATGTATATGAATTTTGGTTTACCGACGAAGGAGCTAACGCTTCTTTAGATATAGCTACCAATGCAGTGTACTCCGGTTTATTTGGCCAAGAAGGTGTTGATAAATTTGTTGACGGTAAACCTCAATGGCTAGTAGAAGGAATAGGGTCTAAAGATATGCTTGAAGAAGGTGGGTCTTTAGATAAATATAAGGAAGAAAAATTACAATCCAAAGAAACATTAGGTATTATTGAAAGTGTTAAAAACGGTGATGTTGGAGGAGCTTTAGCTGGGGGAGTAAATGCTATTACTAGTATGATAGGTAGTATCGGTTTTGGAGCTGGTACAGTTGGTGTTGGTTTTTTTATGGATTATGTTGCTGAAAACTATGTTAACTTTAATAAATTAAAAGCTGAAAACTTAGGTGTTACTTTTAATGAATTAGTTTTATCAGATCAAGCAGACGAAGCAATACCTATTGGTATGGGAGCTATATCTACTGCCTTAGAATTTATAGGTCTTGGAGCAGTTGCTAAAGGAGCGAAAGGTGCGTTAAAAGGATCTGGAGGAAACAGCTTGATGGGTATGGGTAGTAAATATCTTGCTGAAAAACTTATATATAATAAAGGAGCAAGGTCTGCGATGAATATGTTTGCTACTGGAGCAACTGAATTTACTACAGAAATACTACAACATGCTGCTGATGAGGTTAACAATAATTTAGGATCTGTAGCTGGTACGGATAATGAATCTCAAATAATGAAAACAGTTGTAGATGCTGTAACTAGTCAGGAAGGTTTAGAAGCTGGTCTTCAAGGTTTTATAGGTGGTAGCGGAATGACGGCTTCTACTTATTCAGTTAAGGCTATGAATTCTATTAGGACAACTGTTGATGGGGATGCTGTAAATAAAAACATAAATAAATTAGCTTCACTAAGAACAAAATATAATACCACTAAAGACAAACTTGTTAAAGAAGGTATACAAAAAGAAATAGATTTAACCGAAAGCGATATTGCAGATTCAATACGAAAAGGTAATGATATTTATAATAGCTTAAGCAAAGAACAATTAAGTGAGATTGAAAGCTTAACTGATTTAGCGGACGCCGCAGCCTATAAAATTACTGATCTTAATAAAAAGTTTAGAAAAGGAGAAATTACAGAAGATCAATACAACGCTGGAGCTGCAGGATTTAAAGCAGAATACGATGCTTCCCGTAAATCTCTTGTTAATATGGAGTTTGATAAAAATATAGAATTTGCTAAAACGGAAGCTGAAAGCAGAGGCTTAATTTTTAAAGTTTACGAAAGTACAAAAGCAATACAAGGAGCAGTAAATAAACTTAAGAATGTATCCGCTAAAGATAGAAAAACATTTAAAGATTCAAAAGGTAATATTCACGGATTCTCCATTGGCAATCAAATACTAATAAATAAAGAAGTTGCAAGAGAACAAGGAGCAATAAATGTAGGAGCTCACGAAGTATTACATCCTGTTTTTAATAAACTTATAGGGGATTCAAAACAACAAGGTAAAATTGTAAAACAATTTAGAAGAGCTATGACTTCTTCTCAAAGAGCTTTTGTAGATAAATCAATGAGAACTAGAGGTTATACTACAGCTAATCAATACAATACTGAATATATAAATGTTTTTGCAGATGCTTTAAGAAAAAAACAAATTAACTATGATAAAACCACTTTTGAAAAAATAAGTGGGGCTATTACAGGTGTGTTTAAAAGCAAAGGTTATGACAATATATCTTTTGAGTCTGGTAAAGATGTATATAACTTTGTAAAAGAATATGATATAAGTGCAGAGCAAGGGTCTTTAACAGAGGCTGCATCTAAAGCTTTAGGTGATATAGATTTATCTGATTCTTCTTCAGTAGATATGAATTTATCTAAAACTTTAACGCCGGAACAAAGTACTGAAACATCGGCTGATATAGCTATTATTAAACAATTAGCAGAAGAGAATGCAGCTTTAGCTAAAAAATATAAAAAGTATAAAAAAGACAACAAAGGTAATATTTTAAAAGATAAAAAAGGTAACCCTGTACTTGATCTAGCTTTAAATCCTAAGCAGGCTAGATTAGAACAAAAAGTTTTATTAAGCATTAAAGAAATTATAGACAAAGTTGTTACAAATAGAACAAAGGCTTTATATGATCCAATTGCAGAAGACGCAAAAAGAAATGTAACTAGGGATTCATTTAAAGAATCTATGCGTAGTGACATTGAAGCTATGACTTTGAATGAGTATAACGGTTCCCAGGAATTAGAAAAATTTATAGTAAACAGAAGTTACTTAAGAGCAAATGATTTAGCTGAACGATTGGGTATCGAATCTCAAGAAGACGGAGGTATTAAAAAGGATGTAGATGCGGCAAAAGACGTTGTTTCTACAGTAGATACACAAAGCATTGACAGATCTGGAACAGTAGAGCGTGGTCAGGCCACGTTTGATCAGCTTGATATGGTTGATGATAAACTTATATTAGAGATAGAATCAGAGCTAGATAAGGAGCTTAAAACACGTGCAGCCAAAGGTACATTATCTGAAATGGTTTCAGTTAAAAAAGGTAGAGATACTTATATTATATCTTGGTTAGAAAATTATATAGATAAAACATTATTTAAAAAGATTTTAAAGAAATGGGGAGCTATTGGCGAATCTAAAGGTAATGTTGTTATACCTGCTGGTTATATAGATTTTTTAAATAGTAAAAAATCTTTTGACATTGTTACTAAAGCTTTGCCTATAAAAACTATTAAAAAAAGTTATGGTAATTTATTTAAAATAGAAAGATTAGGTAGAGAATTAACTGCTGAAGGTAATCCTATATATAAAATACCGCCTACAGATAAGACAACGTTTTTAACTTATTTTCTTAAAGGTAAAAAGAATACTATATTAGAAAGACAAAAGCAATTAGCCAGAGAAATAATAACTCCTATTACTAAAGAGATCGTAGCTGATTATGCTACTGAAGAAAATATTTCTAACTTAATAGCAAGACAATCTATTGCTCCTGAAACTGCTATAGATATAGCTAATAAAATAGTTATCGATGCTCAAATTAACGATTTAGAATCTAAAATTGATAGATATAAAGGTGAAGCCAAAGGTTTTGATGTTATACAATTCTCTTTGCAAGGATCTGATTTAAGAGATAAAAAAGGAACTTATAATATTTATGCAGCTTCTAGGCTTGATGCAGATAGTGCAGAATTTTTAAAGTTTCCAGCTAGAATAAAGAATTTTATATATGATTTAA
>Ga0307997_10000391_pt1 | contig 20060 bp, 27 predicted proteins | sample Davwhametageno36_FD_203165 | JGI IMG/M metagenome (GOLD analysis project Ga0307997, IMG submission 203165) | Marine microbial communities from Davis Island wharf, Antarctic Ocean - #36 | ecosystem: Environmental > Aquatic > Marine > Unclassified | place: Antarctic Ocean: Davis Island wharf... | reverse complement strand
AGATTGCATCGCGGGCCTATCGGTATCGGTAGGCCTTCCCATGCAATCCTGCAGGTGAACGGAAGAAATACATGGATAGTTTAAAATCGCTTTATGATACTTCTCAAAGTATCAGAATAGTATTTTTACGGTATTGATACCGTATGCAGTTTAAAACTAACATTGTGAACACTACAGAAAGAGAATCCATGACTAAAGATCAAACCAAGGCCCCACGACACGATGGCAAGATAAGCCAACCTTTCAAATTCATCGAGTTTGACATCTATCTCGAGAAACCTTTCAGGTTCTTAGGTATCTGGAAAAATCAGGCGGAAATCAATGGCGTGACAAGCCGTCTTTATGTCGCTAACGTAGGTTCGCTACACTTTAGTTTTGAGGTATTCAAAAAAAGTGGGCGTTTTGGAGGACTTCGCAATGAAATCGATGATCAAGCTGCAGGCGGTGATGGATGTGTTCACCGATGAACATTACAAAATTACGGCCAATATGATTGCGGTTTTCTGCTATCTGGCAGCACGATCTGATAAGATAATTGAGACCCGCCACATGCCCGAGGAATTAGGGTTGCCGCAGACCACCATCAACAGGTTGGTGCGCACAATGGCTGATCGATCATATCTCAGAGAAGAGGGCCTAAAATGGCTCCGAATAACCACCGATATGGAGGATGAACGCCAGCGGATCGTTGAACTTACACCAAAAGGCCACGCCTTGGCCAATAAAATTAGGGAGATTATGGAAGATGACCAGTAAATTGTCCAAGGGTATTACCGAACGCAGCGGGAAGTTCCGCGTATCTGTTATGGTGGCTGGCAAGCGCCGCACGGCCACCTGCAAGAGCCTCGAGGAAGCTGAGGCAACTATGGCACAGCTCAAGCTTGGGCTGTATGATATCGCAGCTATCCAAAAGAAGCCTTGGAACCTCGTGACAGCTTGGGAACACTATGTGGATAACCAAGTCGCATCGTCACCACACAGCACTGCCAGCACCAAGAAGTTTAACTGGTACGGCAGTATGCTATTAAATTACTTTGGCCCTCTCGCCAACTTGGATGAAATATCAGTCGCCTCGCAATCTGAGTTCTTCGATTTTTTAACCGTTGATAGGAACTATTCTGCTAGCACTGTTAATTATCTAGGCACCCTACTGCAACAGATGCAGCTACACGCACACAAGCGGGGCCGGAAACGTATCCCGCCAATACGTATGCAGGGGCGCAAGTTAACAAAGGGGCGCGTCAGGTTTGTATCGGACCTCGAGGAAGCTCAGATGCTCGACTGGTATGACCGCACAGGTCGCGAAGAGTTCGGAAACATGGTCAAATTCTACATTGATACTGGCTTCCGAAAGTCTGAAGGTTTCCGCCTGCGCTTCAACGATCTCGACTTCAAAACGGGACGCATCACGGTGTGGGAAACCAAAGCGAACACCCCACGCACGGTAAAAATGACAGCCCGCGTCAGAGCAGTCCTAGAGAGCCTCGAGCGTCAAACAAATGAGCATGATGCCCTAGTGTTTGGTGATATCCTTGAGAAGAAATTTTACAGAGTCTGGTGGGAGATGCGGGAGGCCATCGGTCTCGATGATGACAAGCAGTTTGTAATCCACTGCCTGCGGCATACCTGCGCTACCCGCCTACTTGGTGCTGGTGTTGATATCCGCACGGTAATGGATTGGCTCGGTCATAAATCTATCGAGCAAACGCAGCGATATGCACACTTCATTCCGAGCAAAATGGATGATGCTGCAGATGCGCTCGACACCTTGGCAACAGTTATCTAAACGACATCCCGAAGCGCCACCAACTTGGTACGTTTCGGGTGTATTCGTGGTGCAGGTTTGCACCATGTGAAATAAATTATCATGGTATTACAATGGACTACGCTCCTATCTTCAAGCAATTAACAGTAACCTGCACTGCTCCCAATCCCTACTTTAACAGTTTAAACCCCTTAAAGGCCTTATTTTTATGCCTTGTAAGGGCCTGTAAACGTTGGCTTTCGCACTTATTTTTTTTAGCCGTTAATGGCAAGAAAAAAAGTACATCTGCACCAAGCATCTGCACCAATGCACCATCTTGGAGTAATCCAATCAAATCAAGGGCTTGGATTTGGTTGCACCATAGCTTTCTCAAGCCCCCCTTCAGATACCTAAAGGAACACACAGAATGACAATCGATCTGTACGCTACCCAAGAAGCATTAGAAAAAGAGGCACGGACACTTACGAAGCAACGCTTCAAGTCCATGCTTTCCGAGAGCCAGCAAAAAGGGAATGAAAGTTCTACCTACTACGGCTCTCCCCTGATGAAGCGGGCCATCGAGCCTGTGGCGGAGGGAATCACCCAAGCGATTCGCGAAGCTGAGAGCGGTAAGGCTGGTCAGAAAAGCACCGCAGTAAAATTTATGAGATTGCTTGACCCGAATGTGATTGCATTCTTCACGGCCAAAGTCGTCATCGATAAGATTACAGGCAAGAGCAATAAGCTTCAAACTGTAGCCAATAACATCGGCAAGCAGCTCGAGGATGAACTGCGCTACACCTCTTTTGAAGAGCAGCATCCTTGGTTGTTTAAGAAGCTGCTGACTGAGATTGATACGACCCGCCTGCGTAAGCGTCAGAACCTTGTGGCTGCTTACAATCGCTACTGTGAAGAATGGGCCAACTGGGGTGATGATGCCCGCATACATCTTGGTATGAAATTACTACACATCTTCACTACCAAGACAGGCTTCGCTGATATTATTACTCGCAGCTACGCCAAGAACCGCACAGAAAAATTAGTTGTGGCCACGGCTGCGGTAAATGAGTTTCTAGCAAAGAACAGGGACGTAGCGGAGATGCTATCACCTGTTTATCTGCCGATGGTAGTTCCGCCCGAAGATTGGACGGGACCACGCGGCGGCGGCTATCTCACACACCACACACCGACGCTGACGCTCATCAAAACCTCAAACAGAAACTATCTCGAGGAGCTGAAGGGCCTGCCAGAACAGATGGCCCCTGTTTATAGGGCTATTAATCACATCCAGCGGACACCTTGGCAGATAAACACCTTTGTGATGGTTGTAGTCGAGATGCTAGATGAGAATGGTGTTGCTGTAGGTGGCCTAACGTCTCCCGAGGATGAGCCGCTGCCACCTCGAGTAATCCCAGAGGGCCTAAAGAAAGAGGACCTGACCGAGAAACAACTTGCTGATTTCAAGCTATGGAAGCAGCGTTCGACTAAGGTGTATGAAGAGAACCTGCGCCTGCAATCAAAGCGTTTGATGATGACCCGCATTCAGGTCATGGCCAAGCAGTTCTCAGTCTACAACGCCATCTACTTCCCTCATACCGCAGATTTCAGGGGGCGTTTGTATCCTGCCAGCTCCTACCTAACCCCACAAGGCAACAGCTTGGCTAAAGGTCTCTTGAAGTTTGCCGATGGCAAGCCATTGGGAACCAACGAGGCTGCGTGTGAGCTAGCTATTCATGGAGCCAATACCTACGGCTATGACAAAGCGTCGATGCAAGAGCGTGTTGATTGGGTAGTAGAAAACCAAGATCGTATCCTGCAGGCAGGCACCTCACCGATGGATAACCTATGGTGGGCTAAAGAAGCTGATGATCCTTGGTCGTTCTTAGCATTCTGTGAGGAATGGGTTGGCTACAACAACAACGGCTATGACCATGTGTCATACATCCCGATTGCAAAAGATGGCGCATGTAATGGTCTGCAACATCTTAGCGCAGCCCTGCTTGATGAGGTAGGTGGCAAACAGGTCAACCTCATGCCATCTGATAGGCCTGCAGACATCTACCAAACTGTCATTGATAGGACGATTGAGAAAGTGAAGCTCGATCTGAACAGTGATGAGCTGGTCTTGGGGAAGCATGTCACCTCCGAGTTAGCTGCAGGCTGGCTCAAGTACGGGATGACACGCAAAACGGCCAAACGCTGCACGATGACACGGGTCTATTCCTCCACGTTGTTCTCAGCACGGTCTTTCATCCAAGAGTATCTGACAGAAACTGATCTGAAGCGGCGTGAAGAGGATACAGGATATGTATCACCTCTGCATGAGCGTGAATTTGAGGCGTCCGTGTATCTCGCTCAACATGTATGGTCATCGATCAGCGAGACTGTCATCGCTGCTAAGACCGCGATGGATTGGCTGCAAGACTGCGCTAGAGAACTTGCAAAGCAGAACCTACCTATCATGTGGACCACTCTAGACGGTCTGCCTGTGATGCAGTCCTATCCTGACATGACCAAGCGTAGATTGAAGACTAAGTTTGGCGACAAGCTAGTTTACCTAACGGTTCAAGAGGCCAACAAGAACAAGCTGGATCGTCGTCGTCAGGGCAATGGTGTATCTCCTAACCACACCCATGCAAACGATAGCTGCCACCTGCGTATGACTGTTAACCTAGCAGCAGACAACGGTGTCACTCACTTCGCAATGATACATGATAGCTTCGGCTGTCACGCATCCGACATCGAGATGCTGGGGGCATGTACCCGCGAAACATTCTTATGGATGTATCACGAGAACAACCCACTACAGTCTTTTAAAGATGAATGCGAAGCTTCACTTGGAACTACCCTACCCCCACTGCCAGCCAAGGGAACTCTCGATATTACACAGGTCCTACATTCCGAGTTCTTCTTTAGCTAACTAGCCGTTAACGATTAGGTTGCACCATAGCTCTCGCAAAATCGAAAGGAGCAAAATGTCAGCAGAACACCTCGTGATGCTTGCTGAATACTACCGGAAATACAGCGCACCGCTGCCAGTAGACCTTCAGTCCCGACTTCTGGAAGCGGGCATCGACATTCAAAAATACCAACACGTTTAAGGATACCCTACATGACTAAATTCGTAACACCCAAAGGCACAGCAGTCTGGCCCAAGCTCAACACACCCGATACAAAATTTAATGTAGATGGTGAGTATTCAGTTAAGCTCCGCTTACCCGTTGCTGACAGCTACGACCTAATCAAACAACTTGAAGGTCTGCGCGATGACTTCCAAAAGGACCAAGCCAAGACTGACCCAAAGGTTGGCCGCTATGATGTAGCCCCTGTGTATGAAACTGAGGAGGATGACAACGGAGACGTAACAGGCTTCGTCCTTTTCAAGTTCAAACAGAACGCCAAGATTAAACTGCGCAATGGTGGCACTCGCGATATGAGCGTTCCCATTTACGATAGCAACAAGGGTCCAACAAAAACTGAAGTCACCGGAGGCTCGACGATCCGCGTGGCTGGTGTCCCATTCTGTTATGCCATGCCTTCATCAAAGAAAGTGGGCGTATCTCTACGTCCTACAGGCGTTCAGATTATCCAGCTTGCTGCAGGTTTCGGTGGTGATGCCGATGCTCTGGCCATGTTCGATAAAGAGGACGGCTTTGTTGCTGATAGCTTCGACGTAGCTTCAGGTGTTGATGACCTTGCAGACTTCTAAAGTACGTGCCGCTGCCCTAAAAAACGGGTGGCGGTCCGGTCTCGAGGAGAAGGTTGCCGCTGAATTAGATAGGCACGGCATTCAGTATCAATACGAGAAGAACTCTATCTCGTTCATGGTCCCCTCCCGAACCGCAAAATACACACCAGATTTCTACATTAAAGCACGTTCCAGCAAGCTTATCATTTGTGAAAGCAAGGGTAGGTTTGTCACTGCGGATAGACAGAAACATTTACTGGTCAAGGCTCAACATCCCGAGCTTGATATTAGATTTGTATTCTCGAACAGCCGCCAAACTATCTCCAAAACTAGCTCCACTACATACGCAATGTGGTGTGAGAAACACGGCTTTCTTTACGCCGATAAACTTGTGCCAAAGGAGTGGCTAAATGAGTAACATTACACATATCATAGTCCACTGTGCCTATACACCACCAGCAATGGACATTGGCCGAGATGAAATCGACCGATGGCACCGTGAGAAAGGCTGGATGGGCATTGGTTATCATGCAGTCATCCGCCGCGATGGTACTGTAGAAAACGGTCGACCTCTTTATAAGCAAGGCGCACACGTTCGCGGCATGAACGCCAAGTCTAAAGGCATCTGCCTAATAGGTGGTATGAATGCAGATAAAACTGGCCCAGCCGTTAACTACTCTGACGCACAGATGGTATCCTTGAAAGAACTCATCGATGATTGGCGTCATAACCACTACCCAGAAGCTGTGGTTGCAGGACATACCGACTTCGATAAGGGCAAGACATGCCCTAACTTTGATGCCGCACATTGGTATGAGACAGGCGAAGTAAAGTCTATCCTTTAATAAGGTTGCACCATTAGCTCACAAAAATTCTGGCTCCGCTTCGGCGGGGCCTTTTGTATTTAAGGACACCCAATGGCCATCATTCTCTACCTACTCGGCGCTGTACTTATGGCCGAGCTAATCGTGGACGACAGCGACGAGCGAGTACCAGTTATATCATTGATAATCAGCTCATGTGTCTGGCCACTACAGGCCGTCCTCCTCTTATGGGGAGGGCTGGTTCCCGATCAACCCGAAGACTAACCCTGACAACTAGGAGAAGCTTATTATGTCACAAGCAAATACAGTCTCAACACACCTTAAACAATACGGAACTATCTCAGCACTCGAGGCTCAGAGTAACTACAGTATCTGGCGCTTGGCTGCAGTCGTTAACCGCCTTCGTAATGCAGGAACTCCAATTGTAATGCAGATGAAGACAGCACCGAACGGAGCTAAGTATGCAGAATACAAACTCCAACGACAGTGAACTCCTCCACCACGATAGCTGTGATGCTTGTGGATCGTCCGATGCTCGGGCGGTCTACTCAGATGGTGGGTCATACTGTTTCTCATGCAACAACTATAAGAAGGTAGGCTCTACTATGCAGACAGAATTTGTTCAGTCTAAACTATCTTCAGGCCTCCTGCCTTTCGGCACAGCCACATCCCTAGTGAAGCGCAAGATTACTGAAGCTACCTGTAAAAAGTTTGGCTACACAGTCGGTGAGATGAGCGGACAGCCTGTTCAAATTGCTAACTACAGAGATAAGAACGGTACTGTAGTTGCTCAGAAAGTCAGAGGGGCTGACAAGTCTTTCAAGTTTCTTGGTGATGCTAAAGCTGCGGGCCTATTCGGTCAGCACCTTTGGCGTGAAGGTGGGCGTATGCTCATCATTGTGGAGGGTGAGATAGACGCACTCTCTATGTCACAAGTGCAAGGCAATAAGTTTCCAGTAGTATCTATTAACTCAGGCAGTGCTGGGGCCAAGCGTTGCATCGAACGTGAGCTGATGTTTGTTGAGAGTTTCGACAAGGTCGTGCTGATGTTCGACAACGACGAAGCTGGTCGCCAAGGTGCGATGGAGGTAGCCCAGCTACTGACACCCGCCAAGGCACACATCGCAACCCTTGAGCTTAAAGATGCTAACGAGATGCTCGTGGCTGGTAAGGCTAAAGAACTTATCGATGCCATGTGGGAAGCTAAAGTCTATCGACCAGATGGTATCGTCGCTGGCGAGGACCTTTGGGACCTAGTCTCTGAAGTCGATAACACCCCATCTATCCCCTACCCATTCGAAGGTCTCAACACAAAGACCCGAGGTATGCGCAGAGGTGAGCTAGTCACAATCACGGCTGGTTCAGGGGTTGGCAAGTCACAGGTCTGTCGAGAGATAGCCTATCACTTGTCAGAGGCTGGCGAGAGCTACGGCTACATCGCTCTCGAAGAGAACGTCCGTCATACTGCGCGTTCGATAGTGGGCATGGCGCTCAACAGGCCACTGCATATTGATAGTGAACCTGTACCCGAAGAGGAAATGCGGGCTGCGTTCAATGCTACAGTCGGTAATTCACGCACGTATTTGTATGACCACTTCGGTAGCATGAGTACGGACAATCTATTATCTCGAGTGCGTTATCTAGCAAAGTCCTGTCATGTTGGATGGGTAATCTTAGACCACCTATCAATCGTGGTATCTGGAGAGGACGACGGTGACGAGCGTAAAGCAATCGATGTCATCATGACCAAGCTGCGTTCCTTAGTAGAGGAAACTGGCATTGGTCTAATCCTAGTCTCTCACCTTCGTCGCCCATCAGGTGACAGGGGTTGGGAAGAAGGACTACAGACTTCCCTTAACGCACTGCGAGGCTCGGCTTCTATCGCCCAGCTCAGTGACATGGTGCTCGGTATCGAGAGAGACCAGCAAGGTGACAATCCAAACGTATCCACGATCCGCTGCTTAAAAAATAGACACAGCGGCGAGACGGGTTTGGGCTGTTACATTCACTACAATCAAGAGACCGGAAGAATGTTTGAGGTTCAAGAACCTGAAGTGTTTGCAGGTGACGATGGGTCACCAGACTTTTAACAAGCTAGTCGAGAGGGACAGCATATGAAACGTATACTATTTGATATCGAAACCAACGGACTACTCGATGAACTTGATGCGATACATTCGCTTGTGTTAATTGATATGGACACTGAGGAAGAGGTTAGCTGTGCTGACCAAGAGGGTTACATCTCCATTGCAGATGGTTTGTCATACCTCGAGAATGCAGAGCTTTTGGTGGGTCATAATATTCAGGGCTTCGACCTGCCCGCTTTGTATAAGCTGTTCGGATTTGAGTATCATGGTGTGATACATGACACGTTGATTATGTCCCGCTTGATCTGGTCTGATCTAAAGAACAACGACTTTGCCTACATTAAGAAACCACAGGGCAAGGACCACCCACGTAATCTGATTGGTAGTCACGGCCTTAAAGCTTGGGGTTATCGGATCGGTGAAAACAAGATTGAGTATGATGGTGGCTGGGCAGAATGGTCCGAGGACATGCAGACATATTGCGTCCAAGACTGTTACACGAACCTGAAGTTCTACAAGTTCATCATGAGTAAGAAGCCCTCACCAGCGAGTATCAAGCTCGAGCATGACTTTGCTCATGTCATCCGTATGCAAGAGGCTCATGGTTTCCACTTCGATGAGGTAAAAGCTAATGAGCTGCTGGCTAAACTACAGCGGAGACAGGCAGAGATCGGTGTGCAACTGCAGGAAGCTTTCGAGCCTTGGGAAATACGTGAACCCTTTACACCTAAAGTGAATAACAAAGCACGAGGGTACGTTAAGGGTGAGCTAACCTATAAGGTTAAAGAAGTTGTATTCAATCCTGCAAGCCGTGACCACATTGCTAACAGGCTAACCACTGTTTATGGCTGGATGCCCCTTGTTCATACAGACAACGGCAAACCTAAAGTAGATGAGACAGTTCTCGCTGGCTTAGATTACCCTGAAGCTTCCCTCCTCCGTGAGTATCTGATGCTTGATAAGCGGCTGGGTCAATTAGCTGTGGGTAAGAACGCATGGCTAAAGATGGTCAAGGGTGGACGCATACATGGACAGGTTAATACCAACGGTGCTGCAACAGGACGCTGCACCCACAACAGACCTAACATTGCACAAACACCCAGTGTCGGTGCGCCGTTCGGTACAGATTGCCGAGCCTTATTCCATGCACCAACTGGCTATGACCTTGTAGGCGCAGATTTATCCGGCCTCGAATTAAGATGCTTGGCACACTTCATGGCTAAGTATGATGATGGTGCCTACATCGATGTCGTTCTCAACGGGGATATCCATTCGGTTAACCAGAAGGCTGCTGGTTTACCTACTCGAAACTCAGCGAAGACATTCATTTACGGATTTCTGTATGGCGCAGGTCCTGCCAAGATTGGTTCCATCGTTGATGGTTCCGAGAAGGAAGGGCGTAAGCTTATCAACAAATTCATGAAGGCAACCCCTGCTCTCAAGCAACTACGGGATGCTGTCGGTGCTGCAGTTGAAAAGAACAATCACTTAGCTGGACTAGATGGAAGAATACTTCCGGTTCGTTCACCCCATGCTGCACTCAATACCTTACTACAGGGTGCTGGTGCGCTGCTGGCCAAGCAAGCCACAGTAATACTTTACCAAAATCTAACCGCTAAAGGTTACAAGTGGGGCGAAGACTATGCCCAAGTTGCTCACGTCCATGACGAGGTGCAGCTCATAGCTAGAAAGGAGATAGCTGATGACGTTGGAAAAGAAGCAGTTAAATCTTTTCAACTCGCCGGAGAACACTTCAAGTTCCGATGTGAAGTCACAGGCGAGTACAAGGTCGGGTCTAATTGGGCGAACACGCACTAAGAACCCAAAGTCAATCAAAGCTCGTGAACTAACACAGCATCGTAAACGAGAACTGGTCGCCTATAAGGGTGGGCGGTGCGAACGGTGCGATGAAGAGTACCATCCAAATGTATTTGACTTCCATCACCACGATCGGTTGGTCAAAAAATTTAACGTCTCGCAAGGTAACATGCAGACATCATGGGCCAACCTAATAACAGAAGCAGATAAATGTCACCTCCTCTGTGCCAATTGTCACCGTGAAGTTCACACCTTCAACATCCCTAAGTTTATTAAAATTTAACCGTTAAGGACTACTAATGACTGATGTATCTTACATGACCCATATGGGTTCAGACGATCTAGTGGCCGACTGTGCCCGCGTATCATTTTCTAAACAGGCTGACGGTTACAGTGAGGCCCGCAATAATGGCTTGATAAACTTCCTAGCCAGAGAGCAGCACTACCATCCCTTCTCTCATCCACAGGCTACCTTCCGGTGCAGCGCACCAATCTTCGTAAGCCGACAACTGGCAAAACACCAAGTGGGTGGTACATGGAACGAAGAGAGCCGTCGATATATCAAGACGCCACCAGCTTACTGGAAGCCTAAGTTCTTTCGGGGTGCTGCAGAGAATGTGAAGCAAGGCTCATCGCCTGACACACATCGACGTAGCGAAGAGTTCCTCGAAGAATACCACGACATCTGCATCGATGCGATTGCTACATACAACAAGATGATAGCCCTCGGCATCTGTGCTGAACAAGCTCGGGCAATCCTACCCCAAAGCACAATGACCGAGTGGGTATGGACAGGCTCTCTCCTGTTCTGGTCGCGGGTCTACAACCTCCGCATCAAGTCCGACACTCAACGAGAGACACAAGAGTTTGCCGATCTTCTAGGCGAACAGATGTCTTCATTATTTCCACAATCATGGGAGGCCCTCACCGATGGATGAGAACATTGATCTAATAGTATTAACTTCCATGTCGCAGTGCGTTGCGAAGCTTGCAAAAGTCCATGACAAGACTACCGATAAGGGTATGCAGGACATCGTTCATGATGCTGCACTCATCTGCCTGACAATGATGGCTCCGCAAGATGATGGAGAACGAGGTGTCTTGATGTCCTTTGATGGAGGCAAGATGCAATGAAGCACCTCATTGATGCAGACATTGTAGCATTCAAAGCTGCAGCCAGCACCGAGCGTCCTATCGATTGGGGCGATGGCCTATGGACCCTCCACGCCTACGAGAGTGAGGGTATCGAATATATTCACAAGTACCTCCAAAGGGTGACGGATGCACTTGGTCATGGGGAGTTCAAACTCTTCATCACCGATCCGGTTAACTGGCGTAAGGAAATCCTCCCGTCCTACAAAAGTAACCGGAAGAATACCCGCAAGCCTCTGACACTTTCACCTCTCCGTAAGTACATGGTTGAAGAGATGGGTGCTGTCATGGTTGCGGGTATGGAAGCTGATGACCTCCTCGGCATCACAGCTACCAATGAGCCAGACTGCGTGATTGTCAGTGAGGATAAAGACCTTGCAACAATCCCGTGTCAGCTCTTCAACCCTGCTAAAGATGAAACAGCACGAACTATCACTGAGTTTGAGGCTGACTATTTCCACATGACCCAAGCTTTAACTGGGGATGTAGTGGATGGATATACTGGCCTAGCTGGGTGTGGTCCCAAAACAGCAGAAAAAATTCTCGAGGGTTGTGACAGTACCGCCGAGATGTGGGCCGCAGTGGTTGAAGCTTACGCCAAAAAGAAACTCTCAGAAAACGTCGCACTTGTACAGGCGCGTGTTGCCCGCATCTGTCGCAATACCGAGTTCGACTTCAACACAGGAAAGGTAGTTCTATGGACACCCCCGACATTATAAACAAACCATCTCATTACACTCAGTATGTCATCGAACCTATCGAGTTCATCATGCGTAATGCGCTGCCTTTCCACACAGGTAACATCGTTAAGTATTCACTCCGTGCTGGCAGTAAACTTTACGAAGGCATGGACAAGCGAGAGAGCGAGATTGTCGATCTAGGTAAGACCATTCGCTATGCCCAGATGCGTATCCACCAACTCAAGGGGGAGAGCATCCTATGAAGTTCACCATCATTACCCAAAAGAACTGCAAGTATTGTCTGAAAGCTGCAAAGCTCCTCGATGAGGCTGGGCTTGATTGGGAGGGCATCCCTCTCGCAGACGCCCCTGTCCATAGAACCCTGATGGGCATGGCAAACCTCACAACTGTACCACAAATCTTTCGACCTGATGGGGCGCTTGTCGGTGGCTATGAAAATCTTCAAGCATATTTAGGACGAACATAATGCCCATTGTAACAAAGCTAAACGATTACCAAGACCTAGCAGCTACGACCGCAGTCTACCCAACGGATAAAGCTCTTGAGTATTTGAGCTTGGGCCTAGCTGCGGAGGTGGGCGAACTCACAGGCAAGCTAGCCAAGTGGTATCGCAAAGACGGTACATATCCACGGGAAGATATCCTCGATGAGCTGGGCGATTGCCTTTGGTTCATCAGTGAGTTTGCGCGGCAACATAACCGTAAGCTCTCAGACTTAGCCCAGAATAATTTAGATAAACTAGCGTCCCGAAAAGCTCGGGGTACGCTCAAAGGTAATGGTGATAACCGATGACTGATGATGTACGGGCGCAGGTGATAACTCGCCGAACCTATAACCGTCCTCTTAATGATGAGGGTACTGTATTTGAAACATGGCCGGAGACAGTGGCCCGAGTAATTACCCACCAGCAATGGCTATGGGAACGCTCAAAAGGTGAGAAGCTTAACCAAGGAGAAGTTGGTGAGCTAGAAGAGTTCCGCGAGTTGATGCTCACTCGTAAGGCTACAACATCAGGCCGCACACTATGGCTCGGTGGCACAGACGTGGCTAAGAAGCACGAGGCTTCACAGTTCAACTGTAGCTTCGGACGTATCGAGACAGTCCACGATGTAGTTGATGCGTTCTGGTTGTTACTTCAAGGCTGTGGCGTAGGCTTCGAGCCTGTAGTAGGCACGTTGAATGGCTTCGCTCGTAAGACAGCGATTGAAGTATGGCGTTCAGAGCGTACCAATAAAGGTCGTGAAGAGAATGTGACCGAGAGTACAGTCACTGAAGAAGGCTACCGCATCCACCGCATCTCGATTGGCGATAGTGCTAAAGCTTGGGCAAAGGCCTTGGGTAAAATCATGGCACTCAAGGACCCTGTGGATCAGCTCATCCTAGACTACCGTGAAATCCGCCCAGCAGGTACACGCCTGAAAGGTTATGGTTGGATTTCATCTGGTGATGACACGCTCCATATTGCGTTGAGCCGCATCTGCGACATCATGAACAAGCGTTCCGGTGAACTGCTGACACGCATGGATATCCTCGATCTACTAAACCACATGGGTACTACATTATCCTCACGCCGCTCCGCAGAGATTGCGCTGGTGCCTGTAGATGACCCTGAGATTGATGATTTCATCTTTGCTAAGAAAGACTTCTGGTTGCATGACAATGCACACCGCCAGCAATCTAACAACTCAGTTATGTTCTCTAAGAAGCCTACCAAGTGGGAATTATCCTACATCTTTGACCGCATGGTTGAAGCTGGTGGTTCAGAACCTGCATTCATTAATGCTGAAGCTGCTTTGAAACGTGCTCCACACTTTAAGGGAGTTAATCCATGCGCAGAAATTCTATTAGGAAACAAGAGTTTCTGTAACCTAGTTGAAGTGGACTGGGGTAAATACCTAGATGACTTCGAGGGCCTGAAGAAAGCTGTGTACCTAGCAGCCCGAGCAAACTATCGCCAGACTTGCGTGAACTTGGATGATGGTATCTTGCAGCGTTCATGGCATGAGCTGAATGAGTTCCTCCGTCTATGCGGCGTAGGCGCTACAGGCATCGTGAAGTGGATGGACCACCAAGGTTATCTATACAACAACGTACCATCGATGTTGAAAAATATTGCAGCCTCTGCCCGTCAGGGTGCCAACGATATTGCAGATGAACTAGGGCTACCACGGGCGAAGCTTGTCACAACTATCAAGCCAAGTGGAACCCTTTCAAAGATCATGTCGACTACGGAGGGGGTCCACAAGCCACTTGGTAAGTACCTCTTCAATAACGTGACCTTCTCAAAACACGATCCAATCGTACCCATCATGACTGCAGCTAACTACACAGTCATCGAGAAACCTTTCGAACCTGACAGCGTCTTAATTACCTTTCCGGTAGCCTATGACGATGTGAAGTTTGATGAGGTGGACGGTAAGTTCGTGAACCTCGAAACTGCTGTGCAACAGTTGGACCGCTACGGTCTTATGATGAAACACTACGTCGATCATAATTGCTCAGTAACAATCAGCTACTCACCTGACGAAGTACCAGCCATCATCGAATGGATCATGAACAACTGGGATTTGTATGTAGGTGTGTCATTTATTTATCGTAACGACCCAACAAAGACTGCAGCAGACTTAGGCTATGCCTACCTGCCTCAAGATGTCGTGTCTCGAGAAGTGTACGATGAATACGTTTCAAAATTGTCACCAGTAGATATCGAGAATGCCAACTCTTTCGATGAGTTGACAGATGATGAATGCGCCACTGGTGCCTGCCCAATCCGTTAAGGAACAACAATGGCCAAGAACACGATAAGCAAAAAAGATAAGATTAAGAAGTCTGCCTATCAGCGTAAGGTCGAAGAGCAAGGGCGTGTGATAACTCCACGCGTCCAAGCCCTCCTACCTATGAACGTAGCTCAAGATAACTACATCAACTGCATCAAGCAGTATTCACAGGTCTTTGTCACAGGACCTGCAGGTACTGGTAAAACCTTCATTGCTGCAGCTATTGCCGCAGATATGTATGCACAGAAGCGTGTCCGTAAGATTATCTTAACACGTCCGAACATCCCTGCGGGTAAATCGCTAGGGTTCTTCTCAGGTACTATCGAAGATAAGATAGCACCTTGGGTCTACCCGCTAACGGAAGTGCTGATTGCTCGGCTGGGTAAAGGTAAGTACGAGCTAGCAATCAAGCGTGGTGACATCGAGATTGTCCCATTCGAAGTTATGCGTGGTCGTTCTTTTAATAACGCTTTCGTCATCTTAGATGAGGGCCAGAACCTCACTGCCAGAGAAATGAAGATGTTTCTCACTCGAATTGGTGAGGAAACTAAAGTCGTTATCAATGGCGATATCTCCCAGCATGACCTTCAGGGAACTTCAGGCCTGAAGATTGCTATCGACCTCCTACATAAACACAACATCCCTGCAGCCCACTGTAACTTCACTCACGATGACGTTGTTCGTTCTGGCATCTGTGCCGCATGGACACGAGCATTTGATTAGGTTGCACCATAGAGGATTAGATCAATGTTCCCTTATATATCTAACGAACTACTAAATGAACTGAATACACGTTTCCCAGTTATGGCACCTCAATATCTTGAGCAGCATGATATGCTGATGTGGCGAGGTGGACAGCGTTCGGTCGTAGATTTCATGCAAACACTTTACGAAGAACAACAAGCTTCAAAACTAGGAGAATAGAATATGTGTATTGGAGGCTCACCTACGCCAGCCCCGCCCCCTGCAGCCCCTGCAGCGGTTAATCCGGTCATGACAAATATGTATGACCCGAGCAATCCCGAGAGCGGGATGGCAGCAGAGAAAGGCGCACTTCAAGGTAAAGCCTTGGGTACGTCACAACTCAAAGTCGATCTCGATCCTACCGTGAGCAATCTCGGTAAGGGCGCTGGTCTTCAGATTACTAAGTAGGTCTTACATGTGTACAGCATTGAACGCAGCTCGAAAAGTATCAAGAGAGACTGATGGCATCCTTGGCGGCGGAGTTACGCAGTTAGATGACGCACTCAGTGGCTCCCCGTTGCCTATTCAGAAGGTTGCTGACAAAGTTGAAGATAAGGTTACCGATCCAAAGTTACTGGGCGCTGGCCTTCAAATAATGAATTGAGAACATAAATGAGTATGGGAACCGCTGAAGCGCGTTACCACCAACTCGAACAGTCTCGTCAATCATATCTAGATCGAGCAAGAGATTGTTCGTTGCTAACAATTCCCTCCCTGATACCGCAAGATGCCCACAATGAAACGAGTGATTTATATACTCCGTTTCAAGGCATCGGTGCGCGTGGGGTGAATAACCTAGCATCGAAACTCTCTCTTGCTCTGATGCCACCTAACTCCCCCTTCTTCCGTTTCATGGTTGAGCCATACACCTTAAAGGATTTGGCTGAAGATGAAGCAGCACGAACCCAGATTGAACAACAACTGGGTGAGTATGAGCGGGCAGTTATGTCGGAGATTGAAACGTCTGGCGACCGAGTTGCGGTACACGAAGCACTGAAACATTTAATCGTAGGCGGCAACGTGCTATTGCACATTGGCCCTGAGAAGACACGGGTAATCCACCTAGACAGTTATGTTGTATCTCGCGCACCTAATGGTGAAATTCTAGAAGTTGTTACTGTTGAGCATGTCTCACCTAACGCTTTAGATAAAGCGACCGCCGCTAACATCTCTGGTAAACTCGAGGGTGATGAAAAGACTGTTGAAGTCTACACTCACATCGAGCGTAAGAACGAGTTCTTTAACGTATATCAAGAAGTCAAAGGGTCAGTCATTACTGGCTCTAAAGGCAAATACAAAAAGAACAACGTCCCCTTCCTGCCCCTTCGTTTCTCCCGCATCGACGGTGAGGACTATGGTCGCGGGTTTGTAGAAGAACTTCTAGGTGACCTCCGGTCCCTCGAGGGTCTATCCCAAGCAATCGTAGAAGGCGCTGCCGCCGCTGCCAAGGTTCTCTTCATGGTGAACCCCAACGGCACAACGCGTATGCGTACTATTGCGCAGGCTGAGAATACTGCAATCATCGAAGGTAACAGCAACGATGTTTCAGTTCTACAGATGGATAAGTTCAACGACTTCCGCGTGGCCTATCAGGCTATGCAGGGTATCGAGGAACGCTTATCACAGCAGTTCATGCTGCAATCTTCAGTACAGCGTAATGGTGAACGGGTTACTGCAGAGGAAATTCGTTACCTCGCAGGTGAGCTAGAAGATACCCTATCCGGTATCTACTCTATCTTGTCGCAGGAATTTCAGTTGCCTTACGTTAACCGTAAGATTGAGGTTCTAACCAAATCCAAGAAGCTACCTAAATTACCAGACGATGTAGTCAAACCTACAATCGTCACAGGTATGGAAGCCCTTGGACGTGGTCACGACCTACGCAAGTTGGACATGTTTATTCAGGGTATGACGCAAGCTCTAGGACCAGAGGTTCTACAGCAGTACGTCAATCTACAGGATTACATTAAACGTCGAGCAACAGCTCTCGGTATTGAGACTGAAGGCTTGATTAAATCACAAGAACAAATCGCCCAAGAACAGCAACAGGCACAGCAGCAACAGATGATGATGCAAGCTGGTCCCCCCGCCATTCAAGAAGGCGCGAAAGCATTAGGAAACTCTTATGTTGAAAGCCAAAGACAACAAGGCGATGGAGAAGGATAAGGCTGAAGAAGCCAATCCTGCACCCACACCTGAAAATAAACCACTGGCTGCACCTGCCGTATCTAAAGGCGTATCCAAAATTACACGGATCGATTACTAGAACATGGCAGAAAGCATCACAATCACAGAAGACGATACTGGCCCAGAAGCACCTGTTGCGGAGGATAACCAATCTGAACGTCCTGAATGGTTGCCTGAAAAGTTTAGCTCTCCCGAAGACCTAGCAAAATCCTACAGTGAACTTGAGAAGAAACTATCAGGTCCAGCCGATGAGGCTGCGCCTGAGACCGAAGCACCTAAAAGTGACTCACCAAGTTTCGATAAGTTCTCTGAGGAATTTGCTAGCTCTGGTGAGTTAGGCGAGGAAAGCTACACAGAACTTGAAGCTATGGGTTACCCCAAAGAGATGGTGGAAACCTATATCAAGGGTATGCAATCCGCTCAGACAGCAGATGCAGACGCAGTGATGGAAGTCGCTGGCGGTAAAGACGGTTATCAAGAGTTAACTGAATGGGCTAAAGAGAGCCTCGAGAACAACGAACTTGAACTCTACAACCAAATGGTTGGGACAGGTACTGATAATGCTAAGATGGCAGTCGAATGGCTGCAGTCTAAGCGAGAAGCTATGGAAGGCTCTGAGCCTAACTTGCTCTCAGGAAAATCACAGGCACCATCCAAGGATGAGTTCCGTAGCACAGCGGAAGTTGTAGCTGCAATGAAGGACGCCCGATACGGCAAGGACTCTGCGTATACTAAAGACGTAGAGGAAAAGCTGGGGCGTTCTTCGGTATTTTAAAGGAGATTATTATGCCTAAAGGTAAAGGGACTTACGGTACAAAAGTAGGTCGTCCACCAAAGAAGAAGTAACTACCTCTGGCGGGGCGCTGGGCATCAACCACGTCCCGTCAATTCCTATGACACGAGAACATCTAGCACACCTTTTTAGGTGGCTGAGACTATCAACGATGAACGACTAGGCCGGATGCGTCCGACAACCCTGACAAGTAGTAAGCGACAGTCATTCTCAATCTAAATAAAAATTCCATAGGATAAAGAAAATGACAAATGTAACCGCATCACGCTTGGGTGTTGTCAATAAGGCGACCCCAGCAAATAACGCAGCAGCTTCGGCTCTGTTCCTAAAAGTCTTCGCTGGTGAAGTTCTCACCGCTTTTGACGAAGTAAACGTAATGAAAGACCTGCACGTCTCTCGCACAATCGCGAACGGCAAGTCAGCGTCCTTCCCAGTGACAGGTAAAGCTAACGCTGCATACCACACTGTAGGTACACCTTTGTTGGGTACACAGAAAATTGCTCACAATGAAATCGTTATCAACATCGATGATGTATTGATTGCTGACACATTTATTGCAAATATCGATGAGGCTAAAAATCATTATGACGTGCGCGCTGAGTACAGCCGCTTGTTGGGTATGGCCTTGGCTAAAGAATTTGACACACGCACAATGCGCGTAGGTCTATTGGGCGCACGTTCAGCAGCTACCGTAACTGGTGGTAATGGCGGTTCAGCTCTAGTTTCCTCGACTTCTAAGACATCTGGCGCAGCTTTGGCTGCAGCTATCTTCGACGCAGCGAAAGCTCTGGACGAGAAAGATGTGCCTGAGAACGAGCGTGTGGCACTTGTAGCTCCTGCACAGTATTACAACTTGGTCCAAGAGACTTCCGTCATCAATCGTGACTGGGGTGGAGCTGGTGTATATGCTGAAGGTACAGTTCTTAAAGTTGCTGGTATTCAGATTGTTAAGACTAACAACCTGCCAACAACTAACGTAGCTGCAGTATCTGGCGAGAACAACACTTACTCCGGTAACTTCTCAACTACAGCCGCACTGGTTATGCAGAAATCTGCAATCGGTACAGTTAAGTTGATGGACCTAGCCGTAGAGCGCACATCTGGCGACTTTGAAGTCATGTACCAAGGTACGTTGATGGCTGCTAAGTACGCAATGGGCCACGGTATCCTACGTCCTGAGTGTGCCGTAGAAATTAAAACTTCTTAAAATTTAATCTGGGTTGGCTCTTTTATAGGGCCAGCCCTTTTTTTTCCATATGAGGACATCATGACTAAACCAACGTCCATGACCGAGCTAGAAGCGGTCAACGTCTTACTTACTACAATCGGTGAGGCACCCGTCAACACTCTTACAGGTAATCAAGTGACTGATGTCTCTATTGCCAAGCAGGTTCTGAACGAAGTTAGTCGTGAGGTTCAGGCTCAAGGGTGGCATTTCAATACCGAAGATGGTGTTGAGCTTTCCCCAGATGGTTTTAAAGAAATCATCGTTCCTGCAGATACCGCACGTATCGATGCAAGGGACTACAACATTGTACGCCGCGA
>Ga0307997_10000390_pt1 | contig 20103 bp, 16 predicted proteins | sample Davwhametageno36_FD_203165 | JGI IMG/M metagenome (GOLD analysis project Ga0307997, IMG submission 203165) | Marine microbial communities from Davis Island wharf, Antarctic Ocean - #36 | ecosystem: Environmental > Aquatic > Marine > Unclassified | place: Antarctic Ocean: Davis Island wharf... | reverse complement strand
TTCAAGCAAGCCCTAGATCGCACCAAGTACGCGGCCCGTTACCCAGAGCAAAATACAGGCGAACAACGCGCGATAGCAGGTGATTTTCTGTCACGGCTGGACCAACAGATCGACCAGTGGTTGTTTGATCATGCTACGATTGCAGACCACGCTATTTTACCATTTGTACGCCAATTCGCCTTCATCGATAAGGCATGGTTCGATGCACAACCTTGGCCCAAACTTCAGGCGTGGCTCGACCGCTTTTTAATTTCAGACGAATTTACAACCATTATGCCCAAATATGCGAAATGGCATGTTGGCGATATTGATTTTACTTTTCCAAATGCAACGGATGCAAAGTGACAGCACAAACTCTTGAATGCGAAGTTCTCATTGTTGGCGGTGGTCCCGCAGGTCTTTGAGTCGCCGCCACTCTGCCCGATCACGTCTCTACCATCATTGTCCACCAAGACGCAGAGATCGGCAAACCTGTGCGCACAAGCGGTGGTTGCTGGTTGGGTAATGTTGAACGACTTGGCATTCCGCCTGAATTGTATCAAGTCATGCATCAACTCAATGTATATTCCGACAACAAAGAAGCCCATTTTCAGGTCAAAGATAACAAACTAGTCGTTCTAAACATCACAGATTTATACCAATGGATTGCCCGAAAATCGGATCACAAACAACGCCAGCTCATGCTTACAACAAAATTCTTGTCGACGACAAAAACAAAAGATGGTGGTTACCTATCAACGATCCGGTCACGTCACACGGAAACGACACAGATTAAATCAAAGTATATTATTGATGGCTCTGGTGTCAGAAATGCAGTGCTCGATGATCTGAACCTTAAAGTAAAACCAGAGCGCACAGGCGTTGGTATCGAATATGAGTATCCAATTGGAACGAACAAGGCAGATCATGCGATCTTGTTTGTAGGCTCATCTGTCTTGTCCGGATACGGGTGGGTTTTCCCAACGGCTGATGACAAACTTCGGGTCGGTGTTGGCGTGATCCATCCTGATACTGATGTATCACCAAAGAAGTTGATGTTGGATTTTTGGCCTCTGACGACGTGCAGCTTTTCGGGCTTGACCTGACAGGCGAATATGAAGTGAACGCAGGTACCCTTCCCTCGATCGCTTACGATCCCGAACTGGTCTTTGGCAGTGTCATTCGCGTTGGTGATTCTGCCAACTTTGCAACCCCGACCGTTGGTGAAGGCATCCGTATTTGCATGGATCATGGCGAAGCTTTGGGGCGCGCATTGGGCGAAACCATTCGTACCAATGATCCCGTGCCATTGAAAACGTATGAAGCCGATTGCAAAAAAGCTTTGGCCCATAATTATCACTTTGATTTTTTGGCGAACAAACGTTTCTCGCTATATTCGGCCAAAGATTGGAACAAAAGTATTCTCCTAATTTCGCATTTAAGCTAAAGTGAGCTAGTCGCTTTGCTACGGAGTGAATTCACAGTTAAAATGATCCTTAAGGCGACCTACAAAATGCTTGAACAAAAGCTCTTGAGGTCATCTTAAGGGACCAATTCCGTTGCTGGTTATTCTGCAGGTTCTGACGAATTCACTGTTGTGGTACCGGCTGAAAATACAGCCACTATCCCCGCCAAACCGGCGCTGATGTAATATTGCGCCATAAAGACGGCAGGTACTGTCAGAACAATAATGACGGTACCAAACAACACCCCATATCCAATAGACACCGCCAAGGGGATCAAGAACTGAGCCTGTAATGAGGTTTCCATGATCAAAGGATAGACACCTAAAAAGGTCGTCAAAGAGGTCAAAAGAATGGGGCGAAAACGTTGTTTGGTTCCCTCAACAACAGCATCGCGCACATCCATTCCGTCAGCGATATGTTCGTTATAAACGTCCACCATCACAAGCGAGTTGTTGATAACAACACCCGCCAAACCAATGATACCAAAGATCGACAAAATCGTCAGTGGAATACCCATGATGTAATGGCCTGATACAGCACCGATCAAACCCAACGGGATTGCGATCATGACAACAATGGGTTGCACGTAAGAACGGAAAACCAGCGCCAACAGAGCATAAATAATAAACAAAGCGACACCAAGCGCCTGACCAAGTGCGGCCTGTGCATCCCCTTGTTGACGTTGCTCACCACCAAGGTTGATCAACAGGTCGCTGTACTTCTCTTGTAGGGGGGTGATCAGCTCAGTTTCGATCACCTCGTTCACTTCTGAACTGGTCGATACGTTGATATCCAAGTCAGATATCACCGTGGTCACTTGTCGCCCGTTACGGCGCAGGATTTGGGTCGGTGACAACCCTTCTTCGATGTAGGCCACAACACTCAACGGGATTTGATCACCAGAGGGCGTCGCGATCCATGTTGAAAGAAGGTCTGACAGGCTATCGCGTTGATGTGCTGGGTAACGCACCATTACAGCAACGTTGTCCGCCCCACGCTGCACGCTGGTCGCCTCGATGCCAAAGAAGCCCGCGCGGGTTTGATTGGCAAGATCAGACAGTGTTACGCCGTACAATCGCGCCTCTTCGCGCAAAGCCAAACGATATTCGATACGCCCTGCAGAATTATCATCTTGGATTGCAAAGACACCCGGAATATCGCGCAGACCTGCACGTAATTCAGTCACAACAGGCGTGATGTCTTGTCCTTCGGGCAGTGACAATTCGATCGAAATAGGGTCACCCGCCCCGATCAATTCGGCAGACACGTTTAGCTTGTTGACCGAGGCAACATCGCCAATCTTTTTACGCCATGCCGCTTCGAATTTTTTGGCGTCCCAATCACGTTTGGTTGGGTCCGTCAGTTGAACCACGACATTGGCCAACGTCGCCCCACCCGCAGCAGATCCGCCTTCTGGACCACCAGCAGATACGCCCTGACCGACAACCACATTTACACCCACGATAACCTCAGGTGCATCGTTCGGCAGTTCGGCTTGGATATCTACACCAGCCTGAATGGCCGAAACGCGCACATGTTCCGCAACCTCTTGTGTCATTTGAAAAGTTGTGCCGTCATTCATCTCAATGCTGGCAGTCACAAAGTCACCATCAATGGATGGAAAAAAGTTGAATTTGACGTAACCAAAAGACAACAAACCAACCGTCATAATCATCATCGCAACGGAGAACGCGATAGGAATCAGAATGGCAAAGCCTTTGGTTGTGAAACGCAATACGGCATCAAGCGGCACGCGGATGAACCATTGCAACACTGCATCAACAGCACCGCGGATCAGATTCAAAAAGCGAAACACTAAGTTGGGTTTGTGAATTTGCGACACATCAAGCCTTGACAGGTTGCGCGGTAAAACCAGCAAGGCCTGTAGCAATGACAGGCTTAGAACCACGATCACCACAACTGGAATATCCGTCAGGAATTTGCCCAAGGTGCCGGGCAGTTGGGTCAACGGCCAAAAGGCAACGATGGTTGTCAGCGCAGAAAAGATAACTGGAATTGCAATGCGCTGCGTGCCTTTGACAGTAGCCTGCATTGGGGAAAGCCCGTCTTCGCCGTTTTTGTAGATGTTTTCACTAACAACAATCGCGTTATCAACCACGATCCCAATCGCAAGAATAAAGCCAAAGAGAGAGATCATATTGATCGACATCCCTAGGCTACCCATGATGATAAACGCCCCTGCAAAGGAAACGCCAATCCCCATCGCAGACCAAAATGCGAGGCGGATATCAAGAAACAAGGCAAGGCACAGAACAACCAACGCCAGACCGATTGCGGCGTTGTTCACCAACAGATCAATACGATCCTGCAGGTCTTTGGAATCATCCTGCCAAACTGTCGCGTTGATCCCGTCCTCTAGCGAAGGGCGATAAGTCGCCACCAAGTAGGCGCGGGCATCTTCAACTATGGCCAGCACTTGTTCATCGCCGACACGGAACACGTTTACGGAAACCGAACGGTCACCGTTAAAGTTGGCAGCCAAATCCGCATCTTCAAAGCCATCGACGACTTTTGCAATATCACGCAAATAAACGCGGCCACCTTTTTCATCAGTGCGCACAATGATATTTTCAAAATCACTCTGGGTATAGTTGCGCCCTGTCGTGCGGATTGGGATTGCCACTGTATCAGTGTTGATCGAACCACCCGGCAACTCGAGCGAGTTTTGTCCGATTACATTCGCGACCTCCACCATAGAAATGCCATAGGCGCGTAGGTTGTCTCGGTCCACCTCGATTGAGATCTCGTATGCTCGGATGTTGCCAACTTCAACGAATGAGATGCTGCCAAGGGCTACCAACTCGTCCTTTAGCCGCTCAGCCTCTTCTTTAAGCACCTGTTCGGATGCATCGCCATGGATTGCAATTTCAAGCACGCGCGAGCTGTTGCTGGCTTGAATAACAACTGGATCATTCGCTTCTTCGGGCAAGACCGTGATCCGGTCGATCTCTGTTTTGATCTCGTCCAGTTTTTCTTTGATATCTTCACCGCGCAAGAACGACACGGTGACACCGCCACGACCTTCGCTGATGGAAGCGGTAATGCTGTCGATCCCGTCAATGCCAGAAAGCTGGTCCTCAATAGGACGAACAATGCTGTCTTGAATTTCAAGTGGCGATGATCCGGGGTAACTGACTGAAACGCTGACGGTATCCAATGTGAACTCTGGAAACGTTTTTTGCGGCATTTGGAAGGCAGTCAGCATACCAACGACCACGACGAAAACCATTGTCAGGTTGGCTGCAACTGGATGCTCGGCCATCCACTTGATGATACCATTCATAGTTTGTCATCCGACGTGTTTGCAGCCTGTGTCGAAGTGGTGCGTTCTGCGGCGACATCACGTAGTTTCATGCCCTCTTGCGGGGTTGAAAGCGCTGTGGTGATCAAACGCGCGCCCTCTGGGATCGACGCTGACGTCACGTATGATGTTTCGTTATCAACGTGAACCAAAGTGGCGGGGACAATTTTCAACGTACCGCCGTCGCCTTCAGAGGGGGTCAGCAACCACAATTCTGAACCACCACGCAATGAGGTAGATGGCACGGCGTAAGTCGCGTCTGGCTGCGGTCCTTCGATCACCACGTTGGCAAAGGAGTTGATCAATGCTGGCGGGGCACCCGATGCTAAAATACTGCTCCCTGTGGCACGTGCACCGGTAATATCAATCAGTTCCACAGTTACGGTTAGCGTGCGTGTACGTTGATTCAAAGTTGGGGCAACACGCGTTACTTCGGCGTCCCACTCAAAAGATTGGCCGGCAAAGCGAACAGAAACCGTGGCACTGGGCGATGCACCTTCGAACAATCCGGGGATGAGGGCAGCGTCAGCTTCGCGCACTGGCACATCAATTTCCATGCGGTCCTCGGTAAAAATTTCAGCAATCGCCTGTCCGCCGTTTACGACTGAGCCAATATCTAAATTCTTGGATAGAACTGCGCCATCAAAAGGTGCCGTTACGATTTTACGCCCAAGGCTCACCTCAGCCACGTTTTGTGCAGCTATCAAACTGTTCAAGCTGGCAGACAATTCTTGTTGCGTGCTGCGCACTTGATCAAGGGATGCCTGGCTGGCCGATCCACTGCTGCGCAACTTTTCTGTACGTTCTAGCAAGATTTGGTTGAGGTCTAGACGTGCACGTGTGCCGTCAATGTTGGCTTGGGTTTGTGTGAGCGTTGCACGTTCTGCGCTGTCATCTAACCGGACCAAGACTTCGCCCTGCTTAAACGCACCGCGGTCTGTAATCGCAGCGTGCAATTCAATCACTTGACCACCAACTTGGCTGGCTAAATTTGCTAATCGATGCGGTTGCATGAACCCTTCACCACGAATGGGTAGCGGTGAAGCAATGAGGAATATCTCGGCAGTCTCTACTAAGGTTGTGGGGCGTTCAACCACGGTTAGTTCAACAACTTCGCGATTCTCACCAAGGTAACGAAATCCGGTGATCCCGCCAAAAATTACAGCAACTGCAACTGCAATCCAAAATAATTCACGCAGGCCAACGCCCAAGTACCCAATAATCTTCTTCATTACGTCCCTCAAAAAACTGACTGCGCCCCGCCAATTCGAACAAGCATATGAAATCAAATGCCCAACGGGTATAAGTGGCCCTTAACAGACTATTACGAGTGACAACACTGTCTGGATCATTGGAGAAAGAATGACCGCGAATAAATCCAGTAAACTGACGTTATTCGCGACATTATTGTTATCGTGGTACGGGCGGGGGGACTTGAACCCCCACGGCACAAAGGCCCACAGATTTTAAGTCTGCTATGTCTACCATTCCATCACGCCCGCACAGACACGATACCCTTTCTGTAGTCAAAGCTTGCGCCAGCCTCAACCCTAGATATCTTCACCTTTGGGTCCAAGTGGGGCCCCTTTTGCAATCAATGCGCGTTCTGACAGCCATGGGTTGTTCTTTAACGCCTCTAACATCTGTGTTCGGGCCTCTTTTAAGCGGCCCATTTGCATCAGTGTCAGTGCACGACCAGACTGTGCCGCCACATGATTTGGCAACAGCGCCAACGCGGCGTCTAAATCAAGCAGTGCACCCGCGTATTCCCCCCGCAAGAATTGAACATAGGCGCGCTGGTTGAAACCTTCTGCATATTTTGGGCAGTATTCGACAAGTTTATCAAAATCACTATACGCCCCAACGAAATCAATGCCATCTCGCCGCGCAAGACCGCGATCCAGAACTTCTTGGGCTTGGACGTTGGGTGCGCGCAACCACACCTTCCACATCCCACTGGTCACATCATTTGCATCCGCAGCCGATGGCGCATCCTGCGCCGCAGCAATCAGAGCGTCCAACTCAGTGGAGTAATCCTGAGGGTCAGGGCAGACTTCAGCCCACGCGGGGCCAGACACGAGGGCAAGGGCTAACAAAATACGCATAGGTTAGATTTGGCGCATATTCCTTACAGGTCAAGAAACTTCTTGGTGTATGGTTTTACGGGGCTTCAGCCAGCACGGTCTCTTTGACCGCTTCCATCGCGACATATGTCGAGGTTGATGCAATGTGGGGTAGGATCGAAATTGTCTCTCCCAAGAAGGCGCGATAACTAGCCATATTCGATGTGCGCACCTTTAAAAGGTAATCAAAATTACCAGCAATCATATGGGCTTGTTCAATTTCAGGTATCTTCACAACGGCTGCATTAAACGCGCGCAAGGCAGCATCACGTGTATCGTTCAGCTTAACCTCAACGAAGGCAACATGGTCCAACCCCAAACGGATCGGATTAAGCATTGCACGATAACCCAAAATCACACCTGAACTTTCCAGCCTGCGTAAACGAGCCTGTGTCGGCGATTTGGATAGCCCAATGCGACTGGCCAATTCAGTCAGACTGATCCGACCATCCTTCGCAAGAACTTCAAGAATTGCTGTATCGAAACGATCCAATTCGGAGTGATTAAAAATCACGAAAAATATCCAATTTTCACAACAAAAAACTCCAATAAGGCCGCACTTAAGTCCAAACGACTTCTACTTGTAGAATAAAGTGTGCGAAACATAAAGGGAAATCCATGTCATACAACCTGCTGCAGACAATTGACGAACACACTTACGGCGATCATGGTTCTGTGGTTAAGCACTTAGTTGAGCTGGCCAACCTTTCCAAACAAAATCGCTCAGAGATTGTTGCGAAAGCCGCAACTCTTGTTGGTCGAATCAGAAATGACGCGGCACCCGGCTTGATGGAAGTGTTCCTTGCCGAATACGGCCTTTCCACTGACGAAGGCGTTGCCTTGATGTGTTTGGCAGAGGCGCTTTTACGCGTTCCAGATGCGGATACGATCGATGCATTGATTGAAGACAAAATTGCGCCATCTGACTGGGGCAAACATCTGGGCAAATCGGCTTCCTCGCTTGTGAACGCCTCGACTTGGGCCTTAATGCTGACGGGCCGTGTTTTGGACGACAACGCGCCGGCCACGGCGGGCCACCTCCAATCCGTACTGAAGCGTTTGGGCGAACCTGTTATTCGTGCCGCCGTTTCACGCGCGATGAAAGAAATGGGTCGTCAGTTCGTTTTAGGCGAAGACATCATTGCCGCCATGAAACGCGCCGCCAAGATGGAAGAAAAAGGGTTCACCTACTCCTACGACATGCTGGGCGAAGCCGCGCGCACTGAAGCTGACGCAAAACGCTATCACCTTAGCTATTCGCGCGCGATCTCAGCTATTGCCACCGCATGTGTCAATGATGACGTTCAAAGCAACCCAGGTATTTCTGTTAAACTATCAGCCCTCTATTCGCGCTATGAACTAGCTAAACGTGAAGACGTGCTTCGCAATCTAACGCCACGCCTGCGCTCGTTGGCATTACTCGCGAAATCCGCAGATATGGGTCTGAATGTCGACGCTGAAGAAGTAGACCGCCTAGGTCTATCCCTCGAAGTAATTGAACAAGTCATTTCAGAACCCACTCTTGCTGGCTGGGATGGGTTTGGCGTTGTTGTCCAAGCTTACGGCCCACGCGCCGAAACCGCGATCCAAGCATTGTATGACATGGCGATCAAATATGACCGCAAGTTCATGGTGCGCTTGGTCAAAGGTGCCTACTGGGACACCGAAATCAAACAAGCCCAAGTTCTGGGCATGAAGCATTTTCCTGTCTTTACTCAGAAGGCACAGACCGATGTTAGCTATATCGCAAATGCACGTAAACTTTTGGACATGACGGATCGCATCTATCCGCAATTCGCTACCCACAATGCCCATACAGTCGCAGCCATCCTGCATATGGCGACTGACCCAAAGACGTACGAATTTCAACGTCTGCACGGCATGGGCGAAGCTATGCATAAGATGATCATGCAAGACAACGAAACGCGCTGCCGTATTTATGCTCCAGTTGGCGCGCACCGTGATCTGCTTGCCTATTTGGTTCGCCGTTTGTTGGAAAATGGAGCCAACTCTAGCTTTGTGAACCAAATCGTGGACGAAGACGTGGCACCAGAAGTTGTGGCTGCTGATCCGTTTGATACCGTCAGCGAAATAGGTCACAATATCACAGTTGGCAGCGACCTATACCAACCTGAGCGGGTCAATTCCCTTGGTTTCGATCTGGCCCACGCTCCAACTTTGGCGCAAATTGATATCGCGCGCATGCCTTTCGAAACATCCAAATGGACAGCGCAGCCGCTGTTAAACGGCAAGGCAAACCCGGCAGACAGTGTCGATGTGACCAACCCTGCCAACCCAGATGATATTGTTGGGACTGCAGAGTTTGCATCCCTCAAGGATGTCAAAACAGCCATTTCAATGGCTAAACAATGGGATGCACCCGTGGCCGAACGCGCAGCTGTGTTGAACAAAGCCGCTGATCTCTACGAAGCCAATTTTGGCGAATTGTTTGCGCTGCTGACCCGTGAAGCAGGTAAAACCTTGCTAGATTGCGTTGCAGAATTGCGTGAATCTGTGGATTTTCTGCGCTACTATGCAGCCCAAGCGACCGACGATGCACCTGCAGGGACAGCGCTTTGCATCTCTCCGTGGAACTTTCCTCTCGCGATCTACTCCGGACAAATGGCAGCGGCTCTCGCTTCGGGCAACGCGGTCCTTGCCAAACCTGCTGAACAAACCAGCCTTATGGCGCACCGCGCAGCCCAGTTTTTGCACGAAGCAGGCGTCCCCAAACATGCCCTGCAGTTGCTGCCAGGCGGCGGCGACATCGGCGGGGCGCTGACTGAAAACCCGAACCTAAACATCGTTGCGTTTACAGGATCAACCAGCACGGCCAAACGCATACGCCACAGCCTTGCGAAAAACGCACCAGCTACGCCATTCATTGCCGAAACAGGTGGCCTCAACGCTATGATTGTGGACAGCACGGCACTTCCGGAACAAGCAGTGGCTGCCATCGTTGAAAGCGCGTTTCAATCAGCAGGACAACGCTGTTCCGCTCTGCGCTGCCTTTATGTTCAAGAGGACATTGCGCCATCGTTCATCAAAATGCTGACAGGTGCCATGGATACTCTGGACGTTGGACAACCGTGGGACGTTTCAACTGATGTGGGGCCAGTCATCGACGAACCAGCACGCGCAAAAATTGCCGCTCACATTGAGGCCCACAAGGCGAATATCATTCACCAACTTCCCACTCCTCAAGCGGGCACATTTATAGCGCCAACCCTGATCAGAGTGTCTGGAATTGTAGACATGAAAAAGGAAATTTTTGGCCCAATTCTACACTTGGTGACCTTCAAGTCCCAAGAACTGGATCAAATCATCAATGACATCAATGACACCGGATACGGCCTAACATTCGGCCTTCACACTCGTATCGACGATCGCGTTCAACACGTGTCTGATCGGATCATGGCAGGCAACGTCTACATCAATCGCAACCAAATCGGTGCCATTGTTGGAAGTCAGCCTTTCGGTGGAACTGGCCTATCAGGTACCGGCCCCAAAGCGGGTGGCCCCGATTACCTATTACGCTTCCGTGCAGTTAAACCTGCCGGCGAAGCTGGGGAATGGGCCACCACACAAATTGAACTTCCTGCAATCACGAGTAAGCCACAAATCGTCTGTGAGCACACGTTGCCTGGCCCAACCGGCGAATCTAATCGTCTTACCAGCACGACACGCGCGCCCATCTTGTGCATGGGCCCAGGCGCGAATGCTGCGATGGCTCAGGCCGAGGCTATCAACAAACTCGGCGGGCATGCCATCCAAGCCATAGGGAATATCGAACCCTCATTGCTGGCAGATGGCCCATCTTACGGTGGCATACTCTGGTGGGGCGATGCAAAAACGGCCACAGCCATCGATACAGCATTGGCCAAACGCACTGGCGCAATCTTGCCGTTGATCACAGGGCAGCCCGATGTTGGACATGCACTAGAAGAACGCCACATCTGTATCGACACGACGGCATCTGGCGGCAACGCCGCATTGCTCGGCGAAGCAAGCTAACACCTTGACGACATCCCGCCAAAGTCTCAGTTTGGCGGGATGTTACCTATTCGCGATCATAACCCATCAGGACGTTTTCCCTTTGTCACCTACGCGCTCATGGCTGCGAATATTGGGATATTCCTTTGCTATGCTGGGGCCTTTTCCGACATTCCAAAAATCAATCATATTTACCTAACTTGGGGGATGATCCCTCAGCGGATCAGCGCAGGCGAAGGGTATTATACTTTGTTTTCGTCAATGTTCTTACATGGTGGCTGGATGCACCTTGCTGGAAACATGCTGTTTCTCTGGATCTTTGGCGACAACATAGAAGACGAAATGGGCCACTTACCCTACCTTGGGTTCTACATATTCACAGGTATTGCGGCAGGCCTCATCCATTACATCTCAGCACCTTACTCCGGCGTGCCGACTGTAGGCGCATCTGGGGCAATCGCGGGCCTCATGGGTGGCTACCTCCTGCTCTATCCCAAAGCCAAAGTCGACATCCTGTTGATCCTCATCATCTTCTTCCGTATCTTCCCAATCCCAGCTTGGATTGTTCTGATGTTCTGGTTTGCTATGCAATTCGTTGGGGGGATTGGATCAAATCCGGGAACAGGGGGGGTAGCCTACTGGGCACACGCAGGAGGCTTCATCGCAGGCCTCATCTGCGCCATTCCAACCTGGATCAAATGCGGTGGTACTAAATTTTGGCGCAACAACGGCTACCACCCACCCCATCCAGATACAGTCTATACAAACAGCCGCATCCCTCGGGTCAAACGCTAACCACAGCTTATAACCAGCTTCATCTTACAAACTAAACTCTGGGAGAGACGCGCATAGCGCGGTGGGGGCAGAGTACCAAACAAAAAGGCCCCGCCAAAAGCGAGACCTTTAAAAATCTCAATATCAACTATTTCTGGCGCACAATTTTCGCCAACTGCTCAAACAATGGCTCGTTAGCGCAGATGATTTCGCCGTCTTCCACAATGTTACCATTGGGGTTCAACGGTTCAACCAAACCACCCGCTTCACGAACGATCAACGAACCAGCTGCGATATCCCATGATTGCAAGCGACGCTCCCAGTAACCGTCATAGCGACCAGCGGCGACATATGCCAAATCAAGCGATGCAGCACCCCAACGGCGAACACCAGCAACGACTGGCATCAAGCGGGCCAATTCACGTAATGTCAGCGGTAGGTCAGAGCGGCCAGCAAATGGGAGTCCTGTTGAGAAGACAGATTCGATCAACTTATGACGGCCAGACACGCGCATGCGTGTGTCATTCATCCAAGCGCCTGCACCTTTTTCAGCAACGAACATCTCTTCTTTTGCTGGGTCAAATACAACGCCTGCAACGATTTGGCCTTTGTGCTCTAACGCAATAGAAACGGCCCAGTGCGGAAGGCCGTGCAAAAAGTTCGTGGTGCCGTCAAGTGGGTCAACAATCCAACGACGTGTAGGATCGGCCCCTCCTTCTCCACCGCCTTCTTCGGCTAACCAGCCGTAAGTTGGGCGCGCGCCCATCAATTCGTCTTTGATCACCTTTTCAGCAGCGATATCCGCCTTGGAAACAAAGTCACCTGCACCCTTTGATGAAACCTGTAAGTTTTCAACTTCGCGGAAGTCTTTGACCAAGGAACGGCCAGCCTTACGGGCGGCTTTAATCATGATATTGAGGTTCGCGCTGCCGATCATGGCGGGTACTCCAGTGAGGATTAAGCCCGCGCTATACGCCCTACATTGGCACTTGCCAAGAGGGAAGCGCGGTGAACCCCACCTGAAATAGCGCCCTGTGGAAGCTCTTTAGATCAGCAGCATTACTGGGATAGAAAAATTCAGCTTTTAATCTGCCTTTACATTGCAGGCTTCGTCACGTCGTATCGCCGCCATGAGTGCATCATTTCCCCTTATTCTCTTCGTTTTAGTCGGGTTGTTTTCGCCCGGGCCAAACGTCGTGATGTTAACGGCCTCTGGCGCGCGGTTTGGCTTTCGCGCGACACTGCCACATCTGCTGGGTGTCCCGATTGGAACAGGTCTGTTGGGTGCTATCAGTGGGCTAGGTTTGGGGACTATTCTACTCACCGCACCAACCTTGAAGTTCACATTTCAAATCATCGCTGCACTATGGATTTTATGGCTGGCCTTTCGTACGGCCCAAGCAGGACGTGCAGCTAAGTCGGAAGACCGTGGGCGTCCGTTTCGATTTCACGAAGCGATTCTATTTCAAGCGGTCAATCCAAAGGTTTGGGCCATAGCACTCGCCGCGTCCGCAGGCTTTGGCATGGGCCTTTCTACACCGCTTGAAGCATTCAGATTGTTCATTGTATTCAGCACCATCAATTTGGCCGTTTGCCTGTTTTGGACCAGCATTGGGCATATGCTATCGTCGACCCTCAACGATCCAAAGGTTTGGCGCATTTTCATGACAACAATGGCCGCTCTCATGGCGGCCACAGTGGTTATGATATTCGCCTAAGCATCCTGCAGTTTGCGCGCCTCAATTCGGGCTAGCTCAATCAATCGCTGCATATAAGGCTTATCGCGTTCTTCGCTGCGGATCGCGGCATAGAGGCGACGGGTTAGTCCATTCTTGGTTAAAGGTCGCGTCACATAATCAGAGCTGTATTTAACCTCGCGCACGACCCAATCTGGCAGCACCGAAACACCCCGATTGGAAGCGACCAATAGCAAAATCACTGCCGTGAGCTCTGCTTGACGCACAGCTGCAGGTTCAACCTTGGCTGGGATCAAAAGTTGGCTAAAAACATCAAGTCGAGACCGTTCAACGGGGTAAGTTATGAGCGTCTCCCCCCGAAAGTCCGAAGCCTCAATATATTCTTTTTGGGCAAGAGGGTGATCTTTGGACGCAACAAAAACCGGTGCATAATCAAATAGTTCAATAAACTCGACTCCCGCAATTTCTTCAGGGTCCGACGATACAACCAGATCCACTTCTTCTTTCATCAAAGCGGGCAACGCGTCAAAAGCGAGGCCAGGCCGAATATCGACATCCACGTCCGCCCAATCCCGACGGAAGTGTTCCAAAACTGGAAATAACCATTCAAAACACGCATGACACTCAATCGCGATGTGCATGCGGCCAGAATGACCATTACGCAAACCGGTGAACTCAGCCACTGTTGCTTCGATTTGTGGCAAAACCTGTTCTGCCAATCGCAGCAGACGTGTCCCAGCAGCCGATAGTTTCAGCGGTTTTGAGCGGCGCACGAACAGTTCAACCCCTGCCTGATCCTCAAGTCCCTTCACCTGATGGCTCAGCGCACTTTGTGTTGTATTCAGCAGATCAGCGGCCTTTGCCAGTCCACCCGCTTCATGGATTGCTTTGATCGTGCGGAGGTGGCGAAACTCTATATGCATACGAAACTCATAATTATCTTGAATGTTATGAATTTGTTTCATGTTTTGATTTCTGCGACAAGGGCAAAAAAGGAGAGACCAATGCCTGTGCCATCCGTTTCGTTTGAAGTGTTCCCCCCGAAATCCATCGATGCTTCCTTCCGGCTATGGGACACAGCACAGGTTCTCGCTCCCCTTGGCCCACGCTTCTTTTCCGTGACTTATGGTGCTGGCGGTTCTGATCAAAATCTAACACATGATGCGGCTGAAACGCTGCACCGCACATCTGGCCACCGTGTTGCGGCCCACCTCACATGCGTGGGCGCGACCAAAGGCGACGTTATGGAAACAGCCAACAAATTTGCGGATGCAGGCATTACTGATATCGTGGCATTGCGCGGAGATCCGTCCAAAGGCGACACCGAATTCAGGCCGCATGCTGATGGCTTCGAAGACAGCTGTGCCTTGATCACGGCCCTTGCAAAGACGGACCGTTTCAATATCCGCGTTGGCGCGTACCCTGATGTTCACCCAGACGCCGCATCCTCCAAGCAAAACATTGATTGGCTGAAGGCCAAGATCGACGCAGGTGCCTGTGAGGCATTGACCCAATTCTTCTTTGAGGCTGATGGCTTCCTTCGTTTCCGCGATGCTTGTGCGGATGCTGGGATCACAGCTCCAATTACGCCCGGGATCTTACCCATCACAAACTGGAACAGCGCCCGCAAGTTTGCCCAAAAATGCGGTGCATACATTCCTGACGAGCTGGCCCAGACCTTTGACAAAGCCACGCGTGATGGCCGGTTGGATCTTTTGTCAGTCGCTCAATGCACAGAGTTGTGTGATGATCTACTAAATGAGGGTGTTAGCGACTTGCACTTTTATACACTCAACCGTCCCGACCTAACGCGCGATGTGTGCCATGCTTTGGGGGTCACACGGTCCCACAGCATTCGCAACGTGGCGTAACACTTGCTGTGATCTTAGCGGGTTTTTAGCGTTAAGGTAGCGAAACGCCCGATGGAGGCACCAATGGTTACACCTGCGCAAACCACTGCTGATCTGCTTAAATTAGATGAAATTTTGGCCATGTCTGGCCTGGAATTCATGCAAGGTATTTTGGACGGCGCACACCCTGGACCACCCATTGGTGACACAATGGGGTATTCGTTGTTTGAAGTATCGGACGGCCGCGTGGTATTTCGCGGCGTTCCAGAATTCAACGTGACCAACCCAATGGGCACGGTTCACGGTGGTTGGTATGGAACATTGCTAGATAGCTCTATGGCCTGCGCCGTCATGACACGCGTGCCGCGCGGCTCTGTCTACACTACTCTAGAATACAAAATTAACATCACCCGTCCTATCCCATTGGGCATGGCGATTGATTGTATCGGCACAGTTGATCATGCAGGACGCTCAACTGGCGTGGCCTCTGGTGAAATTCGGGGTGTTGAAGATGGTAAACTATATGCCACCGGTTCAACGACATGCATCATCATGTCGATCAACAAACCCTAACCGCATAATTTTGAAAGCCATTTGTACCAAAGCGCGGGTTCTTCGGCTGGGGCCTGTGCGACACTTGGATGAATCGTCTCAGACAGATCAGCACCGATAATGCGAGACTTGCGATTGATAAAGACACGGCCATAACCCGTCCAAGTGCCACGCGCAGGGGCTTTGGGGTCCTGAAAAAAACGATCCTGCCAACCTGCTGGCAAATCCAGCCCATGCTTCTCAGCCTTCTCCAATATCCAAACCAGTGGAATATTTGAGAGTGGGCGCACCTGCGGCATGCCACCAAGCTCACCACCAACGTCCCCATGGGCACCACGAAACCACATCTGTTCCATATGGCCATTCCAACTGTCGTTCGTTGCCCACAAAACGGGGCTGTACACCACACGTGTCTCATCATAGGCCAACGCATGATATCCATTTTGAACTGATGGTCCTAAAGCGTGACTGTGAAACGCATGTTTGGCGACACTTAAGCGCCATAGCACCGGCGCGTTCAAACCCAATGATTTTACGGTATCCCAGACACCAATCATTCTAATCTTCACTTCAGAGTGACAGTACGCCTTACTGAACCGCTTGGCTGAACCACTTTGCGGAGCGTGGCGATAGTGTCGATAGGCATCACGAATTCGGCGTTGGGTCGCTTGATCGCTGTGCAACAACCCTACCATGTCAATCACACCTGCCAATGAACGGACTGCATAGGCACCACGCGAGAAACCAAGCAAGATAACCTTGTCGCCAGTACGATAGCGCGATGCAAGATAGCCATAAGCGCGGCAAATTTGGTGGTTGATACCACGCCCCATCAACACATCGCCTGGACGACGCCAATTGGACCACTGCAATCCGTGTTCATAAAAAACTGAAATATCACCATCCAGTTCGGCCAGCATTTTATAGCTAAGACCTGCATTGGTCTCATGCCCTTCTGCCAACGTGGACATGGTGCCGTCAATGATAATAACATGGGTCGTTGATCCACGTTTGCGTGGCAAAACCTCTGGTGTGGCCCGTCCAAAACGCGCCATCAGCCACCGCGTGATACGTTTATTTAGTGACGGCAGGCGCATCTCGCAGCAGTTTCCAAACTTTATGCGGGGTGAAAGGCATATCTGCCTGTCGGACCCCGTGATCCCACAGCGCATCTTGAACAGCGTTTGCTACCGCGGCCAAAGCACCAACAGTCCCAGCCTCGCCACACCCTTTCATGCCCATGACGTTGGCCGTTGAAGGGACAGGAACCGAAGTGAAACTAATTTGCGGCACATCATCTGCGCGAGGCATGGCATAATCCATAAAGGTCGCGGTGAGCAACTGCCCGTCTTCATCATAAACAACATGTTCTGTCAGAGCCTGCCCGATACCTTGAACGACACCACCGTGTACTTGACCTTCGGCCAGCACAGGATTGATCAGATTCCCAAAATCATCGACCACGAAATAACGATCAGTGGTAACAACACCCGTGTCAGGATCAATCACAACTTCGCAAACATGTGCGCCATTTGGAAAGCTGCGCGCCTCTAGTTTCACGTGCTCTTCGTGCTCAAGAAGATCACTGCGCCCAGCTACGCGAGCCATATCTGCGACCTCAAGCATAGTTGGCGTCAGGTTTGATCCCTCAGCGCGGAAGCGTTCATCGTCAAAACTGATCTCAGCCGCATCAACGCCCATTTCATCGGACAAGAATGCTGTGAACTTTTCCGTCATCGTCGCAACGGTAACCAACGTGGCATTGTTCTGTACAGTGACGGAACGCGATCCGCCCGTGCCGCCACCCTTTTTGATCAAGTCGCTGTCGCCTTGGATGACGTAAATCAAATCCGCAGGGATGCCTGTTTGGTCACTTAAAAACTGTGCATAGACCGTTTCGTGCCCCTGCCCGCCTGATTGCGTGCCAACTAGAATATGAACTGTCTCATCGTCGTTGAACACAACCTTGGTTGTTTCATCCGGCGCACCCAAAATGCTTTCGATATAATAGCAAATACCATAGCCGCGCAGCAGCCCATTAGCCTCATCGGCAGTACGACGCGCGGCAAAACAATCAGCATCAGCAACCTCAGCGGCGCGGGTTAGCAATAGGTCAAAGTTACCCACATCATAGGTCTCACCAGTGGCCGCCAGATATGGAAACTGATTGGGTTTGATAAAGTTGCGGCGGCGCAATTCCCATGGATCAATACTCAGTTCACGTGCCGCACGGTCCATGACACGTTCTAGCACATAGATCGCCTCAGGGCGCCCAGCACCGCGATATGCATCAACCTGTGTGGTGTTGGTAAAGTAACCATTCACACTTAGATACGTGTCCTGCACATCATAAACGCCCATCAAAACACGACTAAACAATTGTGTTTGGATCGGTTGCGCAAACTGCGAATTATAAGCACCAAGATTAATATTGGAATGCACACGATACGCGATTATCTTGTGATTTTCGTCAAATGCCAATTCTGCCAAAGACGTCAAATCGCGCCCTGCATTGTCAGACAGCATCGCTTCTGTACGCTCAGACATCCAACGCACTGGACGCCCCAAAATACGCGCAGCTTGGGCAACGCTGAATGGTTCGGGATAACCCATACCTTTCATCCCAAAACCGCCCCCCGTATCAGGATTGGTCACGTGAACATCATCAGGTTCCAGACCAAATGCTGCAGTCATCTGGGTCTTGTTCACCCAAACACCCTGACCGTTGATTGCAACGTGAAGGCGGTCATCTTCCCAATATGAATAACAGCCGCGTGGCTCCATTGAGTTGACGATAATGCGGTTATCGCCAACATCTAGGCTGACGACATGTGCCGCTTTCTCAAACGCTGCATTGGTTGCTACCTCGTCACCCATACCCCAGTCAAACGCGACGTTGTCGGGTGCTGTTTCATGCAGGGTTTCACCGCCCGCTTTAAGGTCCATCTTTGCAGGCAGTTCGTCATAATCCAGCACAATCAATTCAGCTGCATCACGCGCTTGGACCAACGTATCTGCAATCACAGCAACAATCGGCTCACCAACAAAACGCAAGCGATCTTTGGCCAGCATCGTGCGGCTGGTCGCAGCGCCTTGGCTTCCATCACGGTTCTTTATAAGAACCGCAGCCATTTCTAGGTTCATGCCTGCTGCTTCAAGGTCCGCACAGGTTAGCACCGCGTGAACACCTTCGGCTTCGCGCGCATTATCTACATTAAGTTTGGCAATAACGGCATGCGCTACTGGAGAGCGGAAAAAGAATGCGTTCAATGCATCGGCAGGCGCGATGTCATCCACATAGCGGCCCTTCCCGACCAGAAAGCGCACATCTTCGACCCGTTTAACCGGTTGGCTTTTTCCGAACTTTTCCATGCGTCTGCTCCCAAGCAAATGAACTTTCAAAAATGGACACTAGCGACGTGCGCTGACATGTCTAGCACCAACCCCCAATTCTCAGGTGTGACGTTTAGTATCTTCAGTGCACACGGGATTTTAGGCAATCTTGCGACCCGCATCCTCGACAAGAAAATGGCTTGCACTGGTACGCCAGGGCAGCCAAAGTACGGCCAACAAAAGGATCATGCGCGTGAATAAAACGGTAAATTTCACCCAGATGAAAGATGGCACTGCCGAAGAATATGCGTTTCTTACTAAAAATGAGACTAAGCACGCCAAAGGCACGGCTGACAAACTTCTTCAGGCACTTGTGAATTTGGACGAGGGGTTATCAGGTTACAAGATCACACGCCTTGGTCACTCAATACAATCTGCCACCCGGGCATGGCGCGATGGGGCGGATATTGATTGGGTTGTTTGCGCGTTACTACACGACATCGGCGACATCTATGCCCCCTATAATCACGACGAATACGCAGCCGCCATATTGCGCCCCTTTGTACGCGAACAATGCAGCTGGTGCGTCCAAGCGCATGGGGATTTTCAGATGGTTTACTATGGACACCACGTTGGCGGGAACCCGAACAAGAGAGACCAATTCACAGGTCACATCTATTTCGATGATTGTGCGTTGTTTTGCGAACGCTGGGATCAATCAAGCTTTGACCCTGACTACGACACTTTATCGATCGACTTTTTCGCGCCAATGGTGCGCGAGGTCTTTGCGCGCCAGGCCTATGACCCAGACGTTATTCGCACGGGTGAACGCGCGCCTCTAATGACAGAGGCCCGCGCTTAAATCGTTTAAAAGAACGCTTGAATACCCGTTTGGGCACGGCCCAAGATCAAGGCATGCACATCATGTGTACCCTCATAGGTGTTCACGGTCTCTAGGTTCATCATGTGACGCATCACTTGGAATTCGCCGCTGATGCCATTGCCACCGTGCAT
>Ga0307997_10000389_pt1 | contig 20115 bp, 29 predicted proteins | sample Davwhametageno36_FD_203165 | JGI IMG/M metagenome (GOLD analysis project Ga0307997, IMG submission 203165) | Marine microbial communities from Davis Island wharf, Antarctic Ocean - #36 | ecosystem: Environmental > Aquatic > Marine > Unclassified | place: Antarctic Ocean: Davis Island wharf... | reverse complement strand
TTGATGTTGGTTTAACAACTGATAGTGCAGGAAATGCAACTGCTGAAGAACGAATTATTATTAAACCAGGATTAGATTCAAATGGTAATCCATTAAACGAACCTGGTGTTGGTGTAACCGCTGCAGTTTCATTATTAAATGGATCTGTGAATAGTATTACAATAACAGACGACGGTGAAAACTACAATCCTAACAATGCAATATCAGTTACGGTTGGAGCACCAGATACATTAGATGCCTCAATTACACCGGTTATTACCGATACGTCTATTAATTCTTATACAATAAACGAAGGCGGTGGCTTTTATTCTGCCCTGCCAAGTCTTACTATTACTCCTCCTAACATGGCTGTTACTAACGCTGAGGCCTCACAGAACCTCACTGGTGGGTCTATTACATCTATTGATATAACCAATCAGGGTACATATTATAGCTCAGCGGGCATCACTGTAGCAGAGCCACCGACCCAATCCCCATACGTTAAGTTTGGAGATGACGCATTATATCACAATGATTATACAGATACAACAACACTCCACACAACTGGAATGAACTTTGTAACTGCTGGCAGTGGTTATGCTATTGAGTTCTGGATATATCCAACAGAGTTTCACGCAAGCGATAATGTTATTTTACACATACAAGGCTCTCAAATGAGAGTTGAAATAGAAGACGGAACCCTTGCATTACACTACGCTTCAGGCGGTGCTCCTTGTAGATCTACACCAGAAGAAATTGTTTTAAACCAATGGAATCATTGTCGTGTTGAACACTTTGGTGCTAGCGCAAGATGGTTAATAAATGGTACTGCAGACGCTGGAACTTCAGGACCACAAGGATTCTTACTTGGTGGTGGGCAAACAGTTGTTGCTGGTCAGCGTTCTACAAATGAAAGAAGTTTCATAGGTGCTTTAGATAACGTTACTATTTCTACAATTTCTGGGTTGACACCAGCGGGATCTTATGTTATACCTACGGCGCCAACAACAGGTACTGATTACACTGGCAACTATGATAAGGATATTGCTACTGCAGATCTAGTAGTTACAAACGGTAAAGTAATGAGTGTTATAATGACTAACAATGGCGCAAATTATGATGCAAATACAGTAATTACAATATCTGCTCCAAATAGTACTCCTGCTGCATTCCAAGCAGTTGCAACTCCAGTTCTAACTGACGGAGCGGTAAGTTCAATCACCATAAATAATGCAGGAAGGTTCTATACTTCAGCAAATGTTGCTATAAGTTCTGTAACTGCTAATACAGCAACCGCAGAAATTGTAATTGGTACGAGTGGACAAGCGACAAGTATTAATGTGACTAACACTGGCTCTGGTTATAGAACACCACCGGTTATTACAATTGCGGGCCCTGCGGCCACTTCAGTTCCTTACCAACAAATTGAGTTTGATGACGACTGGGGTATTATTACAATATTTGAGGATGCATAATGAGCGACGAAAAGATTTCTTCTGCACTAGGCATAAGACCTATGTCAGATATAAATGAAGATGAAAAGCAATTGCCGGCCACTTCTGCTCCTGTAGAAGAAGCAAAAGCTCTACCTGCTGTTGTTTCAGAAGAAGATGATGAAAATCTACAAGATATTGAAGCGGTACGTAAGAACGTTGAAGAAATTATGGAGACTGGCGCTGAGGCTATGAAAGAAATGTTAGAGATAGCTAAGCAATCAGAACAGCCTCGAGCATTCGAAGTAGTTTCTACGTTAATGAAAACTATGCTCGATGCTAACAAAGATTTCTCAGATATTTCTTCTAAGCGTAAGTTTGCTAAAGAAGAGATAAATGGACCAAAAGAAGCAGCTCAAACTAACGTAACTAATAATAATTTAATCGTCTCAACTGCAGATTTACTCAAGATGCTGAAAGATAACAATGCTAAAGATGATGGTGTAATTGATGGGTGATGGATACTTAGGTAACTCGCACCTTAAAAAGGTCCAAGAGCAAATAGAATGGACACCTGATCTAGTTCAGGAATATATGAAGTGTGCTGAAGATCCTGTTTATTTTTCTAAGAAATATATTAAGATCGTACATGTTGATAGAGGCTTAGTACCTTTTGATATGTATGACTACCAAAAAGAAATTTGTCATAAGATATTTAATAACAGGCGTGTTGCCGTTCTTACAGCTCGTCAGTCTGGTAAAACAACTACCGCTTGTGCAGTTATCTTACACTACATATTATTTAACGAATTTAAGACTGTAGCTATCCTTGCTAATAAAGGAGATGCCTCCAGAGAGGTTATGGCTAGAGTTAAGTTGGCGTATGAAGCACTACCTAAGTGGCTACAACAAGGCATTGAGGAGTGGAATAAAGGTAACATAGCATTAGAAAATGGTTGCCAAGTATTAGCTGGAACAACATCTTCAAGCGCTATTCGTGGTAAGTCTGTAAACTTTCTATATCTAGATGAGGTTGCATTTATTGAAGGGTACGATGAGTTCTTCGCTTCAGTATATCCAACAATTTCATCGGGTGAATCTACAAAGCTCTTAATGACTTCTACACCAAACGGATTAAACCATTTTTGGAAAACCTGTAAAGGGGCCAAAGAAGGTACTAACGGTTACGAATATCAAGAAGTAATGTGGTATGATGTTCCTGGCCGAGATGAAAAATGGCGTAAAGAAACAATAGAAGCGCTAGACCACGACGAAGCTAAGTTTAACCAAGAATATTGCTGTGAATTTTTAGGCAGTTCTGGCACATTAATTAGCGGCGGTAAATTAAAAGAACTATATCCTGAGACACCTTTAGTTCAAGGAGAAGGTTTTATTCAATATGAAAGACCTGAAAAAGATAAACAATATGTAATAACTGCAGACGTTGCAAGAGGTAAAGGTTTAGACTATTCGACTTTTACTATTTTTGATATTAACGAAATGCCATATAGACAGGTCGCTGTCTTTAGAGATAACTATATTGGTCCAATCGATTTCGCATCTGTTCTAAACAGGTGTGGTAAACTATATAACGAAGCTGGTATCTTAGTAGAAATTAATGATATTGGTGGTCAAGTTGTCGATGTACTCTTATTAGATTTTGGATATGAAAATTTACTTTACACGCAGAATTCTGGGCGTAGTGGAAAAGTACTTAGTGGTGGCTTTGGTAAAAATGTAGATAACGGGATACGAACAACTAAACTTGTAAAAGGTACAGGTTGTTCAATGCTTAAAATGCTTGTAGAACAAAACCAATTGTTTATACGAGACTATGAAACAATACAAGAATTGAGTAGATTTTCTAAGAAAGCAAACTCTTACGAGGCAGAATCCGGTTTTCACGACGATTTAGTAATGAACTTAGTTTTATTTGCTTGGATGACAGATCAGGCGTATTTCAAAGATATGACAGACATAAATACATTAACAAGACTCAGAGAAAAAACAGAAGAGCAAATTGAAGAAGAAATGTTACCGTTCGGTTTTATAGATGATGGAGACAATGATTTTATACACGATGACGGTCTTAGATTATGAAAAATGCCCTTAAATAGTAAATCAAGTAATTTATAAATAGAAACAGTTATATAAATTAAAAAATTAAACGCGTTTCTAATTAATTAAAGGAGAAAAACATGGCTTTTTCCGTAAGTCCTTCCGTCATTGTTCGTGAAGTGGATGCGAGTCAGGCAGTACCAGGCGTTGCAACAGCACCAGCGGCAATGGCTGGCATATTTAAATGGGGTCCAACTAACGATCCTATTCTAATTACCTCTGAAAATAACTTAGCTGATCGTTTTGGTAAACCAACCGACGACAACTATGAAACATTTTTCACAGCAGCAGATTACTTATCATATTCAAATGCCCTATACGTGGCACGTGCAGATGATGGATCAGCAACTGCATCAGGTACTACCCTTGCATATCATGCTAACAACGACATTAACCCAACAGATAGCGTATTCGCTGCATTCGATGCCAAATATCAAGGTGCATTAGGAAACTCAATTGAAGTTTCTTGGTCCACTTCTGCTGCCTATCAATCTAATATTGCGGCAGTAAACGGTATCGAAGCTAACGGTATTGCTGATAATACAGTAACACAAACTATTGGATTTAATTCATCTACATTCACATATGAATTGGCACAAACTGACGGTGTTCCCGTTATTCCCGCACTATTTGCTGGTGACGTATTAGTCATTGGTAACACAAGTGTTGGTTTCCAGGAATTAACAGTTAGTTCATCTACAGCCACTGACATCGAAGAAACAACTGGTACAGGTAATACTGCAGTAACTACAACTATTGGTGTAGCAACTGAAGTCGTATTAACAAGTAAGTATACACTTGCTGAAACTGAATTAAACAAATTATCTATTACTAGAAAATGGCAACATAACAGACTATTTGGTAGAGCTCCAGCGGCAGGTAATGTCCACGTAGCAGTAATTGATAATGATGGTAAAATTTCAGGTGCAGTTGGTACGGTTCTAGAAGTATTCGAAGATCTTTCTACAACAGTAGGTGCAGTAGGTCCACAAGGTTCAACTAACTATTACCCAACTGTAATAGAAAACAAGTCCTCTTGGATCAAAGTTGCAAATACTTCTGTTATTGGTACAGCCACTGCAGATAAAAATGCATACGAAACTATGCTCGAAGGTACTGATGCTACTACTGAATCAAATGCAACACTTGGTGCTCTAGCAGCTGCTTGGGATACCTTCAAAAATACAAACGAAATCGACATCTCATTCGTACTTCAAGGCAAGGGCGATGATCTTGGTATTAGAGCAAATTATATTGTATCTAATGTGTCAGATTACAGACGAGATTGCGTTGCATATATTTCACCATCTAAAGAAGCAGTAGTCGATGAAGTAAAAACTCAAGCTAAGATGGATAACGCTATTGAATACCGTAACCGAATTCAGAACTCTTCTTATTGGTTCATGGATAGTGGTTATAAATATAGGTATGATAAGTACAATGATGTATATCGTTGGACTCCATTAAACGGTGATATGGCAGGTCTTTCAGCAAGAGTAGATCCTTGGGAATCGCCAGCCGGTTACAGAAAAGGTATCATTAAAAATATCGTTAAGCTAGCGTTTAACCCAAGCAAACCACAACGTGATCAGTTATATAGTGCGGATGTTAATCCAGTTATGTCTCAGGCAGGTCGTGGAATTGTACTATTTGGTGATAAAACAGGTCTAGGTCTTGCAAGCGCATTTGATAGATTAAACGTTCGTAGATTGTTTATCTCTGTTGAAAAAGCAATTGCCACTGCGGCAGAAGGTTTCTTGTTCGAGTTCAATGATGACTTTACTCAGACTCAATTCAAGAACATAGTCGATCCATTCCTTAGGGATATTCAAGGTCGACGTGGAATTATTGACTACAGAGTTGTTTCAGACTCCAGCGTTAATACACCCGATGTCGTAGATGCAAACAAGTTCCGTGCAAGCATATTCATTAAACCAGCACGTTCTATTAACGTTATTGAATTAACATTCGTAGCAACTAGAACCGGCGTTGAGTTTGACGAAATTGTTGGTCAGATAGCTTAATAAATATATTAAAAAGGAGAAAGACACATGGCATTTAATATCAACCAGTTCAAATCAGAACTCGTCGGTGGTGGTGCACGTCCTACACTCTTCCAATGTCAGATCACCAATCCGGTTAATACCACTGCCGACATTAAAGTACCATTTATGGTACGGGCAGCTGGAATTCCTGAGTCCACAGTAGGTCAGTACTCTGTACCTTACTTTGGACGCCAGGTAAAATATGCTGGAGATAGAACATTCGCGGACTGGACTGTAACTGTAATAAACGACGAAGACTTCGCTATTCGTAACGCAATGGAAGAGTGGATGAATTTCATTAACTCTCACGATTCAAATTCAAGAGGTTTACCTCAACAGTACAAATCTAACGGGCAAATCACCCAGTTTAGTAAAGATGGTTCGCCATTACGTACTTATGTTTTTGAAGGCATGTTCCCCATTGCAATCGATGGCATTCAAATGGATTGGTCTGCTACTGATTCAATTGAAGAATTTAGTATTACTTTCCAATATGATCTATGGCGAGTTGAAGGTAACACCGGCGTACCGACTACATAATTATTATAATATGAGGAAAACAAATTGAGATTATTTGGATTTGAAATAAACAGGGAAGGCGAGGAGGTCGTACCACCGGCCTCCTTCGCTGAACCACAAAATGATGACGGTGCTATTACCGTCGGCAACGCTGTGGGTGGATTCTATAGTACTATTCTAGATTTAGAAGGTACTGCAAAGACTGAATCCGAACTTGTAACTAAATATCGTGGCTTGGCTATGAATCCTGAAATTACTCAGGCAGTAGATGAGATTGTTAATGAAGCAATCTCGGTAGATCTTGAAGACAAAGTAGTCGACATTATTATGGACGACACAGATTTACCAGACAAAGTTAAAGAAAAAGTATCAGAACAATTTCAAGAAGTCCTAAGTTTACTAGACTTCACTAATACCGGTTATGATATGTTTTCAAAATTTTATGTAGATGGCAGGGTTAACTTCCATTGCATAATTGATAACGACAATATTAAAGAAGGTATACGAGAATTACGTTATGTAGATCCTCGTAAACTTAAGCTTATTCGTGAAATGGATAAGAAAAACGTCGATAAACATTCAGGCGTACCAGTTAAAAGAGTAAGAGCTGAGTACTATATGTATTCAGAAAATGGTTTTGGCAGTGAAAAAGGATCAGGAACATCAGGTTCTCAAGGTTATAAGATCGCTAAAGATTCTATAGCTCGTATAACATCAGGTCAAATGAGTGAGAATAATGCACTTGTTCTTAGCCACTTGCATGCTGCTATTAAACCAATTAATCAGTTAAGGATGTTAGAAGATGCGACAATCATTTATACTCTTACACGAGCTCCTGAACGAAGAGTGTTCTACATTGATGTTGGTAACTTACCTAAATCGAAAGCTGAGCAGTATATAAGAGATATGATGGTTCGTCATAAGAACAAGCTTCAGTATAATTCAGCAACTGGTGAAATATCTGATTCTCGTAAAATGATGACTATGACTGAAGACTTTTGGTTCCCACGTCGTGGTGGTGAGCGCTCAACTGAAGTTGATACAATTGCAGGCGGTAGTGCTGGTGGTTTAACAGATGATACTAACATGCAGTACTTCCAACGTAAATTATACAAATCGCTTAAAGTTCCATTATCACGTTTAGAGCCAGAAACAATGTATTCGTTTGGTCGTGTTTCTGAGATTACTCGTGATGAACTTAAGTTTGGTAAATTCATTCAGCGTTTAAGAAATCGTTTCTCGTCTCTGTTTACACAGATCTTAGAAAAGCAATTGATTCTTAAAGGTATTATGACACCCGAAGAGTTTGCTGAAATTAAGAACCAAATACGATATGACTTTATTCAGGATAACTACTTTACTGAATTAAAAGATGCTGAGATTACTCGTGAAAGATTAACAACTTTAAGAGAAGTTGATGAACACATTGGTACATATTATTCTAAAGAGTGGGTTCGCAAAAATGTTTTACGTATGTCTGATGACGAAATTAAGGATATGGAAAAACAAATCACCGCAGAAATTGCAGCAGCACCTGACGAAGAACCAGAAGATGATCAGGATCAGGAGCCAAAACCCTTTAATGGATAAATATAATCAAATTAAAACAAATTTAGGAGATTTCAAATGAAGTCCTTTAGTAAATATATTTCAGAAGTTGCTCAGCCTAGAGAACGCGGTGCTGAAGAAGAGCAAGCTTTCAAGGATCAGCATACATATGAAGTTATTCCGCACCCAGTTGCGCTAGACACACAATTTACTGGTGATATTCAAAAGCCACAAGCTATGAGACCTGCTGATAATAAAGGTGATCACACATACGATAAAGCCTACGCAGCAAATGTTACTGGTTTCGAAGAATTCGACGAATCAGTAGACCTTGAAGAAGATGCAGCTCATTCCGATAAGCATGTTAATATGGCTATTGGTATTGCATCTGATAAGAGATATAAAGGCGGCAATATGACCGGCGCTGTTAAGGCAATGAATAAGATGAAGCCTGGCATTTCAGATCATCCAAAAGTTGCAGCAGTTTTAAAAAGACAAAACGAAGATACTAAAGCTGAAGCACTTTCTCCAAAGCAAAAAAAGATTGATCACGACAAAGATGGTGATATCGATGGTAAAGACTTAGCAGCTTTAAGAGCAAAAAAGAAAAAGCCACTTGCAGCTTCATATAACGAAGAATTAGATGAGACTACTAATTCTGCACTTTTAAAGCCTGTAACTACAACTGCCGTAGATGGAAAAAAGCGTACAGTTATGAAAACAGCAAAGCCAAAAATTACTGATGATAATGGCCAAGATAAAATCATTACTAACGAATCTATTCTTAAAGAGCTAGCAGAAAATGTTAAGTTTAAAGTTGGATTGATGAAGCTTAAAGATGGCAAATCAGTAGTTCTTAAAAAGCAAGATGCTGACTTATTAACTCAGATGTTTAAAGACTTATCACCTAATAACCGTAGAAAACTCGGCGCGGTTGCTATGAAAGATCAATCTGGATTAGATGAAATTCTTGGATTTGCTAGAGAAGCATTGTAATAATGGCTTGGGTAGATGTTCCAGGATCAAATGCTATTTGGCAATACGATAATGCGGGTGGTGAAGCAGACACTTATGCAGATGCCAATGGAACAACTGCTGCTGGTGTCAGGACATTTACGCCTACTGGAGGAAGCGCACAAAGAACGTACGTTAAGACCAGAAAAAAAGGTGAAACTGTGGAACGTGGCGAATTAAACAAGAACTATTATGACGCTAGAGCATAGTAAAAAGAATTATAAATATAATAGAATAATACAGAGGCACACAATGAAACTTATTACCGAAGTTGTAGAAGAATGTAATGTTAATACCGTTCTTAATGAAGAGACCGGCGAGAAGTCGTACTTCATTGAAGGCATTTTCATGCAAGGCGATATTAAGAATCGTAATGGCCGTATATATCCAAAGGCGGTTCTTGAAAAAGAAATGAATCGCTACAACAAAGATTTTGTCAGTACTAAAAGAGCACTTGGAGAGTTAGGTCACCCCGATGGACCTTCGATCAATGGCGATAGGGTTTCGCATCTTATCACAGAAATGAAACAAGACGGTTCTAATTTTACTGGTAAAGCAAAAATTCTTGGCACCCCAATGGGCAACATAGTAAAAACCTTTATGGACGAAGGCGTACTAATTGGAGTGTCTACAAGAGGACTTGGTTCTGTTAAGCAAAGCAAAGACGGAATCATGGAAGTACAAAACGATTTCCATTTAGCTACTGTTGATATTGTAACAGATCCATCTGGTCCTAATTGTTTCGTAAATGGTATCATGGAAAATGCAGAATATTTCTTTGATATTGCTTCAGGCAATTGGCTTCCTCAGGATGTGTCTATTGAACAAGTGATTGAAGAGATTCAAGAGACAGTAGAAAAAGAAGTTAGACGAGTCGTTCATCGTGTTGATGAAAGCACTGCTGCTGCGTTATTCGAGCGGTTCGTGGCAAGTCTTAGAAAATAACTTTTTATAAATAGTAAACATATAGAATAACCAATTAAAAGGAGTAGAACATATGTCAAATGAATTAGACGAAAAGTTCGTTGAAAAATCTGGCGGAGATGGGGTTCCTGCAGCAGAAGTTGCAGATAGCGTCACTCCAGCAGGCGGCGAAATTAAAAAGAAAAAGGCAGATGTCAAAAAGAAAGTCGACGCTACGGCTGACAAAGTTGACAAATTAACTCCAGGCCAAGGTGCTGTTAAAGAAGAAGCCGACGAAGCTGATGCTGAAACAGTAGTAGAAGTAGTTGAGATTGAGGAATCAATCCAAGCTATGTTTGAAGGCATGGATCTTTCAGAAGAATTTACTTCGAAAGTAACGCTAGTATTTGAAGCGGCTGTTCATGAAGCAGCATCTGCAAAAGCTGATGTTATTATTGCGGAAAAAACTGATGCTCTAGAAACAGAGATGAAAGAATCAGTAGACAGCGCAGTAGAAAAAATCGTAGAAAACCTTGATTCTTATCTCGATTACGTTGTAGAAGAGTGGATGAAAGAAAACGAACTTGCTATTGAAACCGGCGTTAAGGTTGAAATGGCTGAGTCATTGATGACTGGTCTAAAATCTCTTTTCGAAGAGCACAACATTGAAATCGATGATGAAACTATCGACGTAGTTGCTGGGCTTGAAGAAGAAGTTGAAGAGTTGAAGACTACTGCCAATGAAAAAATCAGCGAGAATGTTGATTTGCAAAAGCAGATTGCAGCCCTTAATGCTGACAGAGTATTTGATGAAATGACTGAAGACTTGACTATCACCCAGCGTGAAAGATTAAAAGTTCTTTCTGAGAAACTCGACGTACAAGATATTGCGGAATACCAATCTGATCTAACAACTCTAAAAGAGTCTTTCTTTAAGAAAGCAGCTCCTTTAGTAGAGGAAGTTCAGGAAGAGCAAGAAATCATTACTGAAGAAACTAAAGTTGCTAAACCAGCATCCGAACACTCTTCAATTAATGCTCTCGTTGAGTCTCTAAACGCAAGACAAAAATAACCCAAAATATTAATTTATATAAATAGATCCAGATAGAACTTATTTAAACAAGGAGATAGACAATTATGGCACAGTCAAACTATCAAGCGCTTGTGGAGAAGTGGGGCCCAATTCTTGAGCACGATTCTTTTTCACCAATTGCAGACAATCACAAGAAAAGCGTAACAGCTACAATTCTTGAAAACACCGAAAGGGCTTTAATGGAATCCGGGGACATCTCCGCTTCTATGACAGGTCTTCTAAGTGAAACAACAGTAACAGGTGATGGCGGCTTCGGCTCAGCTTCAACTGCTGCTGGACCAACTGCTGGTTATGATCCAGTATTAATCTCATTAGTACGTCGTGCAATGCCTAACTTAATGGCATACGATATTGCTGGTGTTCAGCCGATGACAGGACCAACTGGTCTTATCTTCGCAATGCGTTCAACATACACTAACCAAGCTGGCGGCGAAGCTTTCTATAACGAAGCTGATACTGACTTCTCTGGTGCTGGTACACACGCACAATCCTTACCACATGCTACACCTACTACAGGTACTGGCATGGGCACAGCAGCAGCTGAAGCTCTTGGTGACGGTGGCGGATCAAGCTTTGCAGAAATGGCCTTCTCAATCGAGAAAGTAACCGTTGCTGCTAAGTCTAGAGCGCTAAAAGCTGAGTACACTACTGAGCTTGCACAGGATCTTAAAGCCGTTCACGGTCTAGATGCTGAAACAGAACTAGCGAACATCTTACAGTCTGAAATCTTAGTTGAAATCAACCGTGAATTAGTTCGTACAATCTACACAAACGCTGTAGCTGGTGCAACCAATACTGCAACAGCTGGTACATTCGACTTAGATGTTGATGCAAACGGTCGTTGGTCAGTAGAGAAGTTCAAAGGTCTTATGTTCCAAATCGAGCAAGAAGCTAACGCTATTGCTAAAGGCACAAGACGTGGTAAAGGTAACATCGTAATTTGTTCTTCAGACGTAGCTTCTGCATTGCAAATGGCTGGTGTTCTTGACTACACACCTGCTCTAAACAGCAACTCACTTACAGTAGATGATACTGGTAATACTTTCGCTGGTGTACTTAACGGTCGCTACAAAGTATATATCGATCCATATGCTGGTTCTAACTACCTCGTAGTAGGCTATAAAGGTTCTTCATCTTTCGATGCAGGTATCTTCTATTGCCCATACGTGCCATTACAAATGGTTCGTGCGGTTGGTGAGAACAGCTTCCAGCCAAAAATCGGATTTAAAACCCGTTATGGCATGGTATCGAATCCATACTCACAAGGTGCTGCACAAGGTTCTGGCGCACTTACTGTTAATACTAACGTATACTACCGCAGAGTGGGTATCGCAAACTTATTCTAAGTTTGATCGATATATAATAAGAAGGGTGGGTCAACTACCTCAATTGTTAGAATAGAATTTAGGGGTCCTTCGGGGCCCCTTTTTTTATCCGAGGTAATCTGATAGATTGTACACTTTAGATAGGAAGTCATTATAAGCGTCTTGAACTTTATTCTGCTTATAGAAAAAGTATTTACTAATTCGTTCCCATAATGATTTTTCAACCATAGGATACCCAAACGAGAATACGATACATTCGTAATGTTTGTAATTACGCCACATTTGAATGTTCCAGAACTTAGTTAGTTCTTCATCTGTATATGGCTTTTCACGTCTTTCCATTTGAGAAGCATTATCAAAGCTATGATCGTCATAGACTATGTGTAAAGTTATACCACCTTCTGCCCACCACGGTACGTTCTGGCAGGGTCGTTCTACTGAATTAATAGTATTATCATACCAATGAATATCACAGTTCAGGGCTTTCATTTCATGTATGAACTGACTTTTTTGTGCTGGATTATTAAATACTACACCAACATATCGATGCTTTGAATCTGCATGACCTTGGCAAGATGTAAATGTTAGATAACCTCTTTCTTGTAAGGCTAGCACTGCATCTCTAACTCCTGGTTCTAAGTTCTTTTCTATAATATCAGAATACTGACTTACAAAAGTAGATACGTATTTACCAAAATCATCTTTAAACACATACGTGCGACCATTGTCAAAATGCTCATTGCCCTTAACGAACATAGCATATTTGTGACAATCTTCAGGAGTGTTTAAAGTTGGGATCGTTTCTTCTTGAACATATTGTTGTTCGTATTGAATACGATATTCATATTGGCTTTTCATCAGGAGCTCCATAACTAAACAAAAAAGGGAGAGCTATTGCCCTCCCCTTTATTTATCACAGACAAATATATTAGTCTTTGCCGAGCTGCAACGGTTCCATAACTGCTTCAGCAAACTGCATAAACTCTTCGCTCTTTGCAGCCTCTTGAGCTAAGTTAGATGCATGATATATGCGTGCAAGCTTATTAAAGTCTTTCTTTGGTACCAAACAATCTTCGAGAATTTTCTCAGCAATTGCTTTCATATGGTCTTTTTCTGCTTCAATTCTTACCATCGAGTTAGACATTTCTTTTAATGCAGACTGTATCTGCTGCCTATTCTTTTCAGTAATTATTGTTGGTAGTGTTTCATCACTCATTTTTTACTCCTCATTTTATAGTTTCCCATCTTCTCTAAGCTGGGCCCTGATTTTTGTTGCCGAGATTTCATGAATATCTTTGCCCAAGTCGTGTTCGGTAAAAGTATAACCAACACCTCGACCATAGCTAATATCCACAATATTAGGAACGCAAATAATAATATATTGATTACCATTATAATAACCTTCGTTAGCCAAATTACTTTCAATCTGTTCTATAACTGATATTTCACCAAAAGGATTATCTGTTTGTTCTGCCGTGCGCCCAGCACCAGCGTCGCCGTTAATATTATGTACATCTCTTACCATTATAGCGACCTGTCCAGTCACTTCTAAGGCCTTCTTAAAAAGGGCCGTATGACCAGGATGCCAAGGTTGCCAACGCCCTAGCATTTGAGCTGTGGGCTTCTGATAGTCAAACACGTTAGTCATGTAGTTATTTTCCTTTCAATCCTATTCTAATATACTTATACCACAATCTTTCGTGACCATAGTATAGAACGAACTTTATTACTATATCTGCCGCAAACACCATTCCTACTGCTTTAGGCGGTAAGCCAAAATAAAAAGCAATTAGTGCGGTGGTTATACTAGCTATTATACGCCAAGTTACGGCTTTTGTCAAATGCCTAATTTTACTTACTGATTCAGACATTAATGAAACCTCTTAGCTTTAGCAGATCTTTGCATCCACACTGATACAACTTCCATTAATTTTTGATGTGTATCATCAAACCATTCTTTAACGTGATAATCACTTTGTGTAGGAGGTACAAAGATGCTGTTTGTATCTTCATAGCGTCCTGATTTGATAGTATCCATCCAAACGGTAAAGTCTGGATTAAATGCTAGCCGTGCTTCTTCAGTAGGACAAACAAAATCAGTTACTGCGAGAGCTCCAGCTTTAACTACACCATCACTTAAATGACGCATACGATGAGCTTGACGCATACGGCCATCAACACTAAAATCCCAGTCGTCGTATTCAGTACGAACTTCGTCAGCGTTAATATGAATGCCACCAAGCAGCTCTGCTAAAGGTTTAGCTAAAGTAGTTTTACCACTTCCTGGCAATCCAAAAATGAGTATTTTCATTACTTCTCCTTTTTAGGCTTTTTATCTGCGGGCCTACGCTTATGCATGTATTCGATATTTTCTGGCGCAGTTTTTGCAAACGCTCTAAGATACGTGATCTTATTACCTTTCGCAAGCCATTCGTCAATCTCAGACTGGGTCGTGTTTTCTTCTCGAGCCATGTGTTTCTCCTTTCTATAAAAAAAGGGTAGCCATTGCGGCTACCCCTGTTGAACTTAAGCGTCTGCTAGTTCCAAAGCGAAGTCTAGTGCATCAACTTTTTTCTTAGCGTTACTACCGAACCATGCTGCAGTCATACGAGCATCTGCAGTACGGCCAACTTTGTGGTCAGTCATATAAGTTACTGCGTTATATGCATTCCACCACGATCCAGGACGGAAGTGATCACCAGGTTGGTTTTCAACGAATTCCATCGCTTGCTCTGCAGTCCGTGATAAGACTTTATCTTCACGAGAAGACTCACCAAAGATTTTACCGAAGAAGCGCTCAAGATCAGCACGTTGGTATTGCTTAGAACCCAAGAACTCAGCTGCTTCTTTGAATTTCTCAACTTTGTTGTGAGACAAACCAAGAATTTCTTTAACTTTGCTAGCGTCAAAGACTGAGCGGTGATTCATTCGAACAGATGGTTGGTTTCTTTCGTTAAGAGCCACTGCCAAAGTATTGTTACAAACAACTCGTTCCATTACAAACTTGATGTCGATTGCTTTGCCATATTGGTGTGGATTTGAAAATAGCAAGTAACCTTTTACTTCATCTCCGCCAAAGAGTGAGAAACCATCTTTTACGTCAGCTAACGCCCAAACAATCTGGCCATCTTTCAACGAACCAGCAGTGTCCATTTGCATATCACCTGCTTTTACGAAATCTGTAAAGAAATCAAAAGCTTCTGAGTTTTGCACTGGATTCCAGTTTTTACCTACATGTGTTAACACTTTGCTGTCGGTAGAACGTACCAAAGCTTGTTGTCCTGTAGGATACGTGTCGCCTTTGTGACGAAACAATGTATCGATTTTTTCTACTTCCCAGTCAAGTCCTGCAGCGATCTGCATTTCACGAGGAGTCATATCGTCTGATACCGGAGTACCAAGACCGTGCCAAGGTAGACCTTTGCTTGCGCGATAAGCCATTGAAGCTTCGCCGTTTACCATTTCAAGTTCATGTGCCATAATATAGTTTTCCTTTGATTTAAGTATTATTTGATTTGATAAGACTATTATATATCATTTAAGAACGAATGTCAACCCTTTTATGCAGCTTCTTTGAAAATAATTGCTAAAGGTTGGAAACCTTCGTCATTGTACTTGCCAAACACGTCACCCGGACCGTAGATTTCATTAAAAAGCCACTGAGTGCCATCCCACAAATAGATGTACTCTGCATCACAAAAGTGTTCAGCATTTTCTTTAAAGTCTACTTCATTAACGAATAGCTCAGCATCATCTTCGTTAGCTGCAAAGCCTTTAGACTCGTCGTAATTAGGGCCAAGTGAAGAAAGATATCCACCTCTTGCAACTTGAATAGCTTTTTCGCCATTGTTGTAAGATTCGATTAAAGTTTTACCAACACCGGCAACGTATCCGTCATAGTGACAGTAGCTTGCAGTAACAGTTCCACTTTCATTTAAGATTCCGATCATTGAACAAGTACCCATAATATTTCTTCCTGTTTGATTAATTTATATGTATATTATACATCATCTGGAAACAAATGTCAACAGTTATTTTCAATTAATTACAAGTTTTTTTATATCGATACGTTATAAGAACTTCTATTATTATAACTTAATGATCTACCTGAGATGCCATCGGAAGTGCATCGATCATATCCCAAGCGTATTCTCCAAAGCCAGATTTCACAATATTCACAACATCGGCAAAAGGGCCTTCAGTGTCGTCTTGTATTGTTGCTATAAAAGCATTTGGGCATCTTCGTTGAAGATATATTCGGTAGTATTGTTCAGCATCTTCCTTATCAAAAAAGCCAACAGCTTTAGTAATATCTAGCATGTTATTGGTTGAAAAAAGAGCGACTAGTCTGCCGTCTCTTGGATCCCTTTCCATAAATGACATGTCCTCGTTCTTTGCAGTTCCGAGAAATATGCCATCTTTAGGATCGATGATAATGAATTTTTCTTTTTTATTGCTGTTCATAATGCTTTAAAAGCTCCACTTCGCCATTTTCATCTAACTTAGATTTAATATATTCATCTTTAATTAGACGATCAATAGTAGCTTCTATGATAAGATGCGTGTTATCTTCAGTAGTTTTTTTAGACATTCTTGCACCAACAAACGTAAAAATAACTGCAGTTGCGAGTAACCAAATTTCCGTGTTCATGCTGCTAATTCTCCTTGATAGCCTTCCCACCACGACGGGGCAGGACGACCTTTTTCCCACTTGGCGAAATGCTTAGAGCGGTGATAATAATTGCGATATGCTTGCACAGGATTGCCCTGCACCATACACTCTGGATAAGCTTTCATAGCCTGTGGAAACTCAGTTATAGTTTCATTAGGGATATTTGAAGGAAGGCTTCTAAGGACGTCTGAGAGCTTCTGATAAGTAAGATGTTGTTTATTAAAGCGAGTTTTGAACTCAGCACAGAGGGCCAGAAAGTGCTCGTAATGCCATATGTAATTGGCACTAGTAGCCATAGTCCACACTGTACAAGGGTGATAGTGATGCACTGCGCTGTACAGAACACCATCTAGATTGCTGTTTGAATGTGGATATGCTTTAACCATGCGCTTGCCAGATTTTGACGGGCGCTTTTCCATATAGCCGTCAAGCATACGATGAGCAGTAGATAGCATTTGTGCAGCTTCTACAATCATTTTTGGAATATGCTTGTCGCACATCATCTCTGCTGATTCGATAGGACACTCTGATAGGACGAATACGTTCATTACTTTACCCAGACGTGGTTGAATTTTGGAGGAAGATTACTGCAAGTATACGCATCACCTTCGGCGTAATTTGTAACACCGATGCATTGATCAGTTGTATAACTTACCTTAACATCTGGTATCATTAACATATCGAGAGAAACTTTAGCAGCAAAGGCAGTACCAGCGATAATTACAAACCAGCCAAGTATAGTAAATTTCATAATTTTCTCACTCATAGTTGTTTCCTTAGATTTATTTATGTAACTATTATACATCGTTTAAAAACAAATGTCAACTGTTATTTTCAGGCTGGGGAGAGTTAAAATCAAGATCATCCATAGGCTCAGAAGAGCCGTCGTTTTCCATGCCATCGAACTCTTGATCGATAAGTTTTTGATCTACGTCTTCATAAGTAATTTGCATTGTGGAATTCCTTTCCATTAAACAGGTTTATTCATTGCTTTAGCGTCGAAGATAAATTCTTCACAAGAAAAATCGAACTCATCATTAATCTGATCAACAGGGATAGTAAAATCAGTTTTACCAAGATCAATGTAGACATCAGCTTCAACGAAGTTCCAGTTCATTGTGCCGTCTTCGTTACGATTTGCTTTTAAAGCAGTTGCTGCCTGAAAAGCTTTGTCAAACGCTGGTATCCAGATATTTGAAGATGTATGATCCATGATGTGTTCCTTCTTATTTAATTTATAATACTATTATAGACTATTCTGAAACGAATGTCAACAGTTAATTTCATTTAATTTGAAGTTTTTTGTGACGTCTTTAAACTTTCTACGAGTCTTAGAGAACTGCTTCTTTGGAGATTTAAACATCTCAACAACAGAAGATCCAGCTTTCGCATAACCAACGAGTTGGCTTTTCTCATCGAAGAGGTAAGTGTGGTTAGGGATCTTTGCAGATCCCCAATCAGTAGTTTCTTGAAGGCATTTGATAATCATTTCTTCCCCTTATAACCAAGAGCTTCCATTGCACCAACCGGAGAATCGCTTTTTTGAAGCTCGATATACTGCTCGATATTAACATTTTTTACCAAGAAGTTAACCCACGCTTTCCAAGGCTTATATCCGTATTTGAAACGAGCAATGAATGTAGGCTGTGGCTTACCAATCCAAGATGGGTGGCAGTTAGGACGAGCCACTTCCATGTTAACAGATTTAGTGTGGCGTCCACGATACATTAGATACATACCGTCCCAAGTGAAGTCGTCTTTGATAAATGCTGTTGTCATAGTGGTGTTCCTTAATTTGTTTATATGTATATTATACATCATCTGGAAACAAATGTCAACCCTTTTTTTCATTTAATTGCAAGTTTTTTACTTTCTTTTATATCGATATATTATATCAGCTAAAGCTACCATAACAAAAGGTAATATAAGCAAATAGAACAAAACAACCTCTTTTTCAGCTGCACCATCGTGGATACGCTGAAAAGAGGCTATAAAGACGACACAAAAGAATGAAACAATAAGAGCTATATTAGCCTTCACTTCTACCCCATTTTTCAAAGAACCGCTGAGCCATATCCTCTGTTTCAAAAGAGTATGTATCTTCGTACGAATCAGTGAATGTTTGAATAGACCATTGATACGGTTCAAGCTCAGCTCTACACCACAACTTGCCGTTGCCTCTATTATCTGAGCAGGCTGTAACTAGCCACGCATCATCTCTCCAACCCATTTTGTAATCGTGTACTTCTAACGGTAATTTTGTAGTTGGAAGCTTTTCTTCACAGGTATATCCCACACCATCTTTTCCTGTTAGAAAAGCTTTAGTGTCTTCTTTTCTAGTACATATGATAACGCAAGTTCCCGAAGGATCTCTGACTATATACATTTTTTATGTCTCCCATACCATTGTTTTAATAGATTCTTCGTCGAAATTAGTTCCCAGAACTTGGGATGCTAATTCTTCGAGGTAGTCAAAATTGTCAGAATGAAATTGATAAAGAGGATTCCCACCAGCAGGTCCGTTTTGTTGGATAAGAGTTACTGTACAGCCGTAACCTTCTGCAAAGTCAATTATTTCTTGGTGAGTTGGTTCAGATGAGATGTCGAGTTCTACATTGTATGTCATAGTGTTATCCTTTGATTAACTTATAGACATATTATACATCATCTTGAAGTGAATGTCAACAGTTAATTTCGAACTATTTCTGGACCAGAAGAAGTAAACTCCATGCCGGACATGTTACCCACATAAACCTTGCCATTCCATTTCATTCGAATTTTGTTTGTAGCAACGTATGCATCAAAACTAACTTTGTCTTTAACATTATCACATTCAGCTTCAACAGATACATCTGTACGAGTGCTAGTAATGTTGCACACATTTTGATAATAAATCTTATTAGTAATATTCATATTCCATTAATCTCCTTGTATTTTTTTCTAACAGACAGAAAGTGTTCTAGGTAATCGAAAGTGTTAATCTTAAATACTTGAGATTCGTGTCCGTCAACTGCAATTAGAATAACTGCTTGTTTGATTGGAATACCGGTTCGCTCAAGAAATGCTGCAGCATAGAAACAAGCTTGCATGAAGTAGCCTTCAATCCATTCTTCTTTCTTTGGTTTACGTGAGGTTTTGAAATCAATGATAGATAGAACACCATCATATTCAGCGATGCAGTCAACTTGACCAGCAGTCTTGAGTTTATCGCTATAGAGGAATACTTCTTGCATCCATACGTTATCTAAACGACCATCAATGGTTTGTCGTAGATCGTTGAATGTATTGAGATTAGATGGCATTTGTTTGCCTTTCCAATCTTCTTTATTATCGATATAATCTTCAGCTAGTTTGTGAACTGCTGTACCACGACCTGCTGCTTGGCGAGAAATCTTATTTGCTTCCTCGTGACCTATTCGATCACGCCATTCCATAATACCTTGTTTTGAAAGCATTGATAGAACAG
>Ga0307997_10000388_pt1 | contig 20137 bp, 1 predicted proteins | sample Davwhametageno36_FD_203165 | JGI IMG/M metagenome (GOLD analysis project Ga0307997, IMG submission 203165) | Marine microbial communities from Davis Island wharf, Antarctic Ocean - #36 | ecosystem: Environmental > Aquatic > Marine > Unclassified | place: Antarctic Ocean: Davis Island wharf... | reverse complement strand
GTGTTGTCGCATGTCCGAGCCCATGCTTGCTGTCAGTGACCTCAACAATGATGGCTTGCAGGACGTCGTCATAACGTCGCAGCACGGAGGCCAAGGTGGAGAGCACTCGGTGCCTGTCGTCCATTACGAAATTCTCTTACTCCTCAATACGGGCACAGTCGACGAACCATCTTTTACCACTGTACCCAGAGACGCAACTACCCCCCACGTCGACCCGTTTATTGAGGTGCGTGGCAACACGCACCGGCAGGGTGAGTGCGACTGTGCAAATGGACCTGGTGGAACTTGCTGCGACCATTTCCTCCGCAGCGATGGTTTTCTTTTTAATACCCTCGTCGACAATGCACCTGCAAACTACAAGGGCACCAGCGACGCTGGTAGTGGTAACCGAGACGATATATTTTTGGCACACCATGGTCAGGCACTCGGTGCACCTGTTGCCCTCGCAACCTTGGTCGGTGGCGACGACCTCTTGGACCTTGTTATCGGGAGGAACTTGTACAAAAATATTGGCACCAAGACGTGGCCGAAATACAGCGAGGTGAACCGCATTGCTCTGCCACTGATGGAGACGGAGGAAAGCCAAGTCGCAGGAGCCAACTTACCTACGAGCTACCACTTTCATGACTTTGATGCCGACGGAGATCAAGACGCAGTGATCACGACACGTGGTCACACGGAAGGCGGTGCTATTCACCTACTCCGCAATATTGGTGACCAAGTCACGCCATCCTTTACATTTTGGCCTGGTCTCGACACGCAGGGTGGGCCGTTCCTCAAAGATTCTCTCGAGGGTGGAAACGATGTCATTGTGGCCGACTTTGACAACGATGGGCTTGCTGATATTCTGGTTGGAGGCGACCTTCTTTTTACGAACCGTGGTTCCGAAACCCCTCGATTCGTGAATCTAGGGCTCGGTACAAAAATCTTTGACAAGAGAGTGGAACGAACAAGTTTGCACATGGACTCTCGTGTGTCGCCCGTCCTCGACTTTTCTGCCATCGGTATCGAAGACGGCGACACGTCGACGCATTTGTTGTCCCTGCTCTGGGTAGTTCCAGATTTTCCCACGCCGATCCTCAGGTACGCGAGGCCGTATCTGGCATTTCCAACGCCCAAAATGCTCACGCGTTTACCCGATCAGCTGGCGTTTGACACGACCACGTCGCAATACGGCAGAACTTACAATGATGGAGATTCTGTGATCGGAGACTTGGGAGATCTCAACGGAGATGGTTTGGGAGACTTTATTTCGTCGAAAGGCGCGCTCTGGTTGCAGCAAAGCGTATCTTCTGCGAGCGATCCTCTGTTCGTTCCTGGTGGCTCGATCACCCTATGCTCTCGCCCGGAAGACAGTTTTTGCGTAGAGGGAGAGGCCAACGATGACTTGAACTTCGCCTACGAACTTGCTTCGGCGAAACCTGCCGCATGCAACGAATTTCGACTCGAAGGTTTAACTTTTGCACTGGCGGACGTCAACAGGGACGGCAAGCTCGACATGGTCGTCACCGGAAGAATAAATGCTGAACCTGGGTGGTGTCTGCACAAGCTTGCCGAGGATGCCGAGGATGGAAGCAACAAGAATAGTCCTGACTTGCGCCTGACATACTTTCAAAACACAGGCACAAAGACAGGGCCGCGATTTAAAAGAATTCGTCACGGTGAATCTCTCAACGGTCAAAGCTATCCTTTTGGTGACGCTGTCTTCAGTGCGCTTCCCTCGTCCCATGAAGGCGGCAAGTTTGGCTACGCGGCAAGTATGGGGGACGTCAATGAGGATGGATGGCCCGATATCATTGTGACTCAGCAGGGTGACGACTCATCCAGAAGGGCTGCTGGAGACGGAGGATTGGGTATCTGCGATCATATGCCAGAAAATAGAAAGCACACATGTGGCGACTCCATGTGGGGATTTCTGAAACTGCGCTACTTTGTCAACAATAAGGACGGAACGTTTGGAGAAAGGACGGACGTGTTCCCGTCGAACAACGACTTGTATCTGAGCAATATGGCTTCAAGTGTCGCAACGCTCAACGATCAGCAGTTTACTTCGAGCCAGTTGGTTGACTGGAGTGGCCAAGGACATGCCGATTTGTTTATGAATGCTGGTAAGGCAATGATGAAGGGATCGTACTGGCTCAACAAAGGGGACCAAGAATCCACACAGTATGAGCATATCGCAAGTGCCGAAGCCAGTGTTGGAAGTTGCGGCGGCAAGAAGCCATTGTACTTTGGTGAAACAAATGTGCCATTACCAGGCATCGTTCTCTTTGATCCGATGCAGCTCCGCGCCTACCTCCTCAGTGATGCTGCACAGACACATCGTTTGCACATGGATGTCTTCACAGCATTGCCCCGTTGCGAGCTTCCCAACTTGCCCTGTGGATTTGGCTTGTGTGTTGAGAAGGTCGACGATGTGCCCCTCGGGAAAAAATGCAACTGCCCCGAGACTTATGCTGGAGATTCTGCAGGAAATCAACTCCTGCCAGCGGTGTTCCATGCGTATTGTGCTACCTGTGCTACTGGAGCTGTCAATGTTGACGCAGAGTTGGGGTTATGCCAGGTGTGTCCCCGCGGTTATTTCAGTAATCAGACTTTTGCAGCATGGGACCCAAGTGCTCGCGTTCCAACAACAGACTGTAGGGCATGCGGTGCCGGAAGAGTTGGACCCGCAAAAATGGCGCCATCAGCAGCTTTGTGCCTGGAATGCCCAGCTGGAAAAAAATCTTCCACGGCAGTTGCAACAACTATTGCCGCGTGCTCAGACTGCACCCCGGGAAAATTTTCGACGGCTGGAAGTTCGAGTTGTACAGAGTGCGACCTTGGTCAATATCAAGATCAAGCGGGTCAAGCTGGATGTCAAAACTGCATTTTTGGAAAGTTTCAAGAAACACGAGGCCAAACGTGCACCAAGTGTGATCCAGGAATGTATCGAGATGACCATAACAACTTAATCTGTGTTGATTGTCCCAGCGGTTATTTTCAAGACGATGATGGGTCCGCGATTTGTTTTCCCTGTATACCCGGGACCTTCAATGATGAGCTCGGGCAGCAGCAGTGCAAAGACTGTGAGAAAGATATGTACTCAGAGGAAACTGAGCAACTCGAGTGCACCGATTGTCCAACGGGGACCTCCACGTCGAACAAGACAGGTCGTACCATGTGTATCAGCTGTATCTCTGGCAAATATGGAGATTCCTGCACACCCTGCGAGGTCGGTTATTATCGTGGTCCTGATGATCCGGCGGCCGTCTGTCTGGCCTGTGATCTTGGTCGGTTTGTCAACACACCGGGCAGCCCCTCCTGTTTCAACTGCCCAGCAGGAACTGCCGCCAAGAAAGAAGGATCATCCGAGTGTTCAGACTGTCTCGCTGGTTCTTTCAGAGGGAGGGAAGACAACGCTACGACATGTATTTCCTGCCCTCGTGGATTTTACACAATCAAAAAGGCACAGCCTTTTTGTTTGGACTGTGATGCCGGTCGTTTTGCTGCTGATGAGGGAACGGGCAAGGATTGTTCGGCATGTCCCTCTGGAAGATACGAAGATGATAAACGATCCAACGGACCTTGCAAAGAGTGCGAAGAGGTGCAGGGAGCACGACGTGTTCCAAATCCAGAGAAAACGGGGTGCATTGTTCCGCTCGCAGATCCAAAAGTTTCCACGACAGAGCTGCTACGGATCGACGCAAGCACCGTCACAGGCAATGCAGACGCAGACGGACGGCGCCGCCGACTCTCTTCCAATGATGTGCCCCAAGCAGACGCCACCATAGCAAAGCTAACCGTGCGGATCAAACGATCTTCGCAGGGAGATGCAAGCGCGCCCATTGTGACCGACACGGATCACATCGAGGTGATGGCATCGTCGCGAACGGACTTCATGAGGGCAAGAACGATTTTGATTGCAGCTACAGATTTTGAACAAATAGACGAGGACAAAGATACGAGTCCACCACAGTGGATCATCGTCTCCATTTTGGTGTCGGCACTGGCCACAGATACGCAAAACGGCAACGGCAATGTAAACAGTAACACCGCCGCCGCTACTCGTGGTTTGTGGCACGACCAAATGTTTTTCAAGGTGCGTGTAGTCAAAGACGCCAATGATGAGTCTTCCGGTGGTGAGTTTTCAACAAGAAACGATGCCTGGCCAACAGCACGCAACTGTGACGACAGTGAGTACTTGTCCACCAAACTCGACGATGGCGTCAAAGCCAATGGCAAGCCGTCAAAAGAAGCCCCTCTGCCACTGTTTTCTTCTTCACCGGGTGCCAAGAATACGGCGCCAAACTGCCTCCCGTGCCCAAAAGGCGGCAATTGCGAGGGAGACAAAACTTGGGATGAAACGACTAATCTTGCTGGGTATCGCCAGCTCCCATGGGATCCTCGAGCATTTGGTGAATGTCCACAACCAACTGCATGCCCAGCTGGAGACTTCAAAAAGGCCAATGGATCGAGCGCAAGCAACGGTACGGAGATGATTGAAATGTCATGCTTGGAGGGTCACCAGGGTTACATGTGCTCGCAATGTATTGTGGGGTACACGATACCTCTAGCCTCTGGAGATGAGACGTGCATCCCGTGCCCCGAGCCAAATGCCAATAAAGCCGCAGTGGGTGCTGTCTTGGCGCTGGGTGGTTTGGTCATTGCATTTTTAGTGTATGATAGTCTCGACGGCATTAACGATATAGTCAAAGCTGTCGAGAGGAACAAGAAAGAAACTGATCCCTTCAAAGCACACGCTGAGTCGCAAATTCCGTTTCACAGTGTCGGTATTCGTATTATAAGTTCGTACCTTCAAGTCGCAGCGTTGCTTCGAAACTTCCAGGTCGCGTTGCCTCCCTCGGTCAAAGCGTTGGCCACAGCCCAGGGCTCGGCCTCGGGGATTGGCGGACAGGTAATTTCTTTTGCCTGCCTGTCACCGAACGTGCGTGGACCAGACTTGTTTTTTTTGAAGCAGATCATCACAACTATCGTTTTGCCAATCATGATGGCGCTGGCCGTTGTTGTATTTTGGGGACTGCATGCGCTCTGCTGTCGGTGTGGAAAGAAAGAGGGCAAGACGAAAAAGAAGAAGAATGACAAGAAAGGAGCGGAGGCTGAGGGAAAGGAGGAGAAAGGCGAATCTTCCAAGTCGGGCATGAAAATCACAGCAAAGGATAAAGCCATTGGTTCACTTGTTATTTTGTTTTACCTCAGCTTTCCGTCCATTATGACATCTGTCACTTCGATGCTGCAATGCACAAGCTACGGGCCGAATTCCGAAAGTGATCGTGGGTTTAGTGTGGAAACAAAAATTCTCCTGGACGCAGAGCTAAGCATTGAATGCTACAAAGAGGCACACATTGCGTACATGCTGGGGGTGGCATTGCCTGGCATGTTGGTATTTGTCTTTATCATTCCGCTCTTGCTAATTTTTACCATGCGCCACCACTCGCAGCGGAAAGAGCTCATGCCTCACCAAGGTAAAATATTCCTAGGATTTGTTTTTATCAATTCCGCTCATTTCTCACCTTGCTCTCCTTTTTTTTATTCTTGTTTTTTTTTATTTTATTTTTACCAGTCAACTTCAAGCCAGCCATCTCATACAAGTTTGGATTTCTATTCCTAGGCTACTCAGAGTGGGCCTACGGTTGGGAATTGTTGATTATGTTGCGAAAAGCTGCCTTCGTCGTGGTGGCTGGTTCTTTGAGAGGCTACGGTCCTGTTGCTCAAGTCATTGGTGCCGTGTGTATCCTCATCATCTCGTTGTCGCTTCAGTTGCAATACATTCCTTACGAGTGTACCGGCCACGATCGAATGGAATCAATTTCGCTCCACTCGTCACTTTTCATCCTCATGACTGTTCTGCTGTCCGTTTCGGTCAACAATAGCAACAACAATAGCAACAACAATAGCAGTGATGGCGGTGGCCAACTCGGCCCTGTTAGCACTATGGTGATTATTATCGGTGTGTTTGGTGCAACGATATTCTTTTTTGTTATCTCAAACTGGCTTGTGATGATACACTCGCACCACCATCCGGGAATTCTGGGAAAGATTGCTCAGCTCTGCACGACGAGACCCGCGAAGCTTAATTTCAAACTTTTCGAAAAGATCGATCAGGCGTCGCGGAAGATTACGAATAAAAAGAAGACTCAGGTGGTTCCCCTTGATGTGGGTGGATCAGCAGAGGTGGGAAAAGGTGGCAAAGGCACAACACAGAAGGAGAAAAAGGTCAACCCGAAAAATTTGCGAAACTGGGCGCTAGAATAACGAAGAGATCTACATGAATGTAATGTCTACATACATGCATACATGTAATGTAGATAAATAAATATTTATTTCGCAGATTTTTTTTTTGTATTTCACATGATGACAACAGCCGTCTGATTACGATGTGGTCGGTGAATACAAAACCTAAAGGCGTTTAAAAATTTCATGTGTACAGCTGCGCGTATTATATACGAAGGTAAATGTTATGTTCCTGGTGGAGGCAAGTTGCTTGTTTTCTTTGATTTTGATGGAGATACTTTCACTGTAATTGTTGCTGCGGCTGGTCTTGTTGCTGGACTTTTCTGTGGCGAGATTTTAGTCGGCGAAGTCACTTCTGGAGCTGGTAAGTTTGTGCTGCGCGGCGGCTTTGCCGTCGTGGGTCTACTATCGACATCCACTTTCTTTGCTGCTGCCACCGTCTCTACTTTCGTGACCTCCGTCATGTTGTCCTTTCTATGGGATGCACGAATCTCCGCGTCGTGTTTGGCTCTCGCTGCATCCTCAATGCATTCCATTGGGCCTTTGACATGTTCGGTGTTAGCAGTTGTGGGAACAACAGCAATCTTTTTACTTTTTTTAAACATATTTTTTTTCTTGGACCAACTGCTTCTTCGTCTTGCTCTTTTCTTCTCTTTTTCTTCTCTTTTCTTCTCCTCCTTCTTTTTCTCGTCCGCTGCACTTATGTGAGAACCAAGACCAAGAGCATGCATGGCTTTCTCGTGCATTTCTCTTTGGGCAGTTGTCTGGAATGACTTGGAGGCCCTGATGGCCGACAGCATTCCATTTTGTGAGCCATTGCCGGCACCTCCCAATGGTTGAGTATCACCAAAAGCTCTTAAAGTACGATTCGCCATGATTTGATGTCGGATCGTTGATTGCCAAGCTTTCTTCGCCCACAAATTTTGAATCATTTTCCATTCGGGGACAAACTTTCTTAAAAACCACTGTGTACCCACTGCACCTTTCAACTCTTTTGAATCAGCACCTTGGAGTTCTTTTGTCATGATGAGATCAGAAACATCCATTAACTTCAAAATCATATACCATCGCATCGACAAAATCATGTACATTACATTTATACCAATCAACTCAATAGAAAAACCTCTGGCAGTCGATTTGCTCCACCATGGTTTATCTGCTTGGAAAAAGAAGAGTCCAGTCCAAAATGTTAAAAACGAGACAAACAGCGCCCAAAACTCTGCCCAAAACAAAGTGTTCCTTCCTTTTGTGACAGGAATAAATGGTTTCCAATGCAAATGGAATATCAATGACACCATACAAATCATCATACCAGCTAGAGCTTGTGTCTCAGCCCCAAAAGAAACGAGAAACACAGAAGCTCCTAAAACTGCACACTTTCGTATGCTGATGACACTTTCCCAATAGAAACAGGCCTCAGTATAACCAACATACAGGGTTCCCATTCGAAACTTCATTCTTGGCTGGTACAAAGATGTTTTATTTGACCTGAGCACAATGTACGTTATCAAAGGCATTCCAACAACCCAGAGTACTGCGCCAGGAATGAACAAGTACAGAACAAACATAAAATGTGCGCCCGTAAATTTACCGTTTGCATCTTTTTCCCAGCACCGAACATTTAAATCTCGCTGGAGATAGGTGTTTTTACCAATCGGCATGCATGCGACCAGCTGAAAAGTCGATTTAATCAGTACTGGGTAACACAAGTACATCAATGTTACGATTGTAGCACAAAATTTGTCAAATTTTCCAAGTTCTCCCTTTTCAATTTGAGCTTTGATCGACATGTTTGAAGTAATTTTGTCGCGCATCGATTGTCGCTTGTGCATTGGCTTACCCATATAATTTTGACCTCCAAACATTGTCACCATCTTCTTAAGTTTATGAGGATCCTCTGCTTCCTCCTCCTCCTCCTCTGGCTCGCCATCCGCATACAACATTCCAAGCAACTCACTGGAGTGTTCCTCCTTGGTTGCCAGTGCGAGTTCTTCTTTCATTTCCTGCTTTGTGTCCTGCTTTACTTCCTGCTTTGATTCCTGCTTTGTTTCCTGCTTTGCTTCCTCCTTTACTTCCTGCTTTGTTTCCTGCTTTGTTTCCTGCTTTTTCTCTTGTGTAGGCGGTGCAACCTGCTGCTGTACTGAGTTATTTATACCAGCAGTAGTGCTGCTCTTCTTTCTCTTTGGTGGTAGCGAAGGTTGATTCATTTTTAATGGCTCTGCTTGGCCGAGCTTGATACCGCTGTTACCAGCTGGAACTTGAGCATTACTACTAAGGATTGAGTTGCTCGATTTTCTTTTTGGCGGCAGCGTTGGCTGACTTGTCGTCGTTGGTGAAGAGGTGCCCTCTCCAGAGGCTGGCATCTCGCTGCCTGCACTCCTATCCTTCCTTCGTTTGGGTGGCCGTTTGGGTGGCAGTGAAGGTTGTGCGGTGGTGGTCAATGTTGACTCCACTCTGCTGTCTCTGCTGTCTACGGTGGCCTGCTGCTTTGAATTTGTTGCTGGATCGTCTGTTTTGTCAACTTTGTTTGGAGCTGCGTCAGCTTGTGTTTTCCTTTTTTTTGGTCTGCCAGATGTACTCTGATATTCCTTCACAATCTTATTTGTTGAATCTTTTGCTTCCACCAACATTGGCTTGGCTCCATCTTTCTTCCCTTCGTCCTTCTTCGCTTCGACCTTCGTTTCGACCTCTTTTTCTGTGGCCGACAAGTTTTTTGACTCTTCCGTCACTGACATTGCTACTGCTGTGGTCGGGGTGACTTTGGTGGCTGATTTCTTGCCTTTTGTTGCCTTCTTCTTAAGAGTCTTCTCTTCCTCCTTCTTTAACCTTGCTGCTTCCTTTGATCTCAACTTTACAGCTTTTTTGTGGACTGCTATTTTGCGTTTCTCTTTTTGTAATTTTGCCCTTGCTTTGCGCTTCCGAAGTTGACGAGCATGACGTTTTTGAGGTGGGTCACAACAATCCCGAATGGCAACGCCAGTCCAAAAAACACACGCGAAAAACATGGCAATGAACGGCATGAGCTGCATGGCAATCGATTTTTGGTAAAAAGGAGGCATCGGTTTACCATCTGGCATTTTTGGGAAGTATCCTCCTTCGCTATCACTACAAGATGGGTTGAATGCATACGAGCTTGCTTGCGCCAACATGCCCATGTAGGTAAACATTGTTTCGACTTCTTCGGGCCACTTGAGTGGAAAGCTGCTTGCTAGACTGACTAGCTGAGCGTGATTCAAGATAATTTTCTGCATTGGTTGAGAGAGGTGGGCCCCTTCGGCATGTGCGCTTGCTTCTGCTCCGCTGTCCTCAAGTGCCGCTGCTAAGAACGTGTAAACCATTACAAACATTGCGCCCCCTGCCAAGAACACTCCAACAGTGTTCATAAACTTGGGTGGGCACTTGTAGCAGCTTGCCACACCCATTGGAAACCATTTTTGACCCTCGCGATCTGGGCTGGCACAGGCACGACAAAGACGGCATCGGCCGTTCGTAGTATCATTGCACTGCAGTTTGAATCCCATTTCCTCGTTGCATATTTCATAATCATCTCGTTTTGCCAAGTCGACACTGCAGTAAGATGTGCCTTTATCCCACCGACCATCACCGTTCCAATCATATGGACAAGGTTCATCAGGACAATTGTAAGCATCGCTGCCATACAGTTCTTTGTATGGACGGTCGCGTCGCTTCGAGCATGTGTTCGCAACGTAGTTCATCTTACCATCGCCTTGTTGAATAACACCACAACCCTCAGTTTTACACAGCTGCACATCATCAACTAATGGATTGAGAGCGGAGCAGCACTGCGGCATGTCTAATCGTTCGTCGTCTTGATCTGGTTCAGGAAGAAAGTACTCTTCTTTAGAAGGCCACGGTGGACGTTCGTAGTATGTCCATTGGATGGTAACCTTGTTAGCATTTTTGCCACCCAGGCACGCAATCGATTTGAAACAAGGCCAAAATGCATTCGCTCTGTTATCAAAGTCGTAAGAGTCTAGTTTTGAAAAGCCATACTTGCTGTAGACGTCAATCCATCTTTTCGGACCACGACAATCTCCTCCGATTGGACATGCCTCGCAACGCCAGTTTTCCAGAAGTGGATTAAAATTACCTACTGTCCATGATCCCGGACCGTCTGGTGGGTACGAACTTTGGCTCAGATACATTACATCACCACATGTTGGTGCGGTGACGTAGGTATCAGTTGATGTGCTGGGTGATCCTTGGGCTCCGAGAGTTGCTTTGCCATTTTTTGGGTCCACTGGACCGATGCCAACAACACGAACGTAAAGCATTTCCATATGAACTGGGACCGGAGTCTCAATACAATAAGTCCATGGTCCCAGATGCATTCTCTCGTCTGTGCTCTCAAAATATCCAGGTGCGCAGTCGTTAGTAGGGTCTGGGTCTTCATCATTGCAACCTGTTGCATCTGGATTCTCCGCAAGAACCCAGTCCAATGCACCTTCATGTAACAGCAGTGAAGAGTTTGTCCTTAGCCTCGTATCTCTGGCGTCCTCGTTTGGCGGAGGAAAACTACGGTCAATTGACCATTGTACCAAAAAACCTCCCGTAAATTTGTAAGGCATATCATCATCATTTGCATTCACCTTCAATTTGGATCGTTCTTTTGCATCCTTCATTTGCCACGTAATACACATGGACGTGATATTTTTTTCACGACAATCTTCCTTGACGACATCGTCCAAACCTATGTTCAGTTCTACCAAGTTTAAATGTTCTTTGTTTCGTTGGCTAAATGCTGCCATTTCCGCTCGTTGTTCTACCGTTGGAAGTTCCCACAGTCTGGAGGACTTTATGTCAGCGCTCGCGGGGATTGATTCTCGCAAAGTTGTGTTGCAACCGTACAAGTGCGAGCGTGCCACAAATATAGGAACTGAGGTGATGACAGTTTCCGCAACACATTCAGTCCCTGCCATTTTTGAATCTAATTTTGGATTGTAAGAAGTTCGACCAGGATCACAGTCCCAGCACTGGTATCCACCTTTGCATCCAATATATTTCCCAATCTCACACATTGCACATTTCGTGTTGTTAATCTGATCATTGGACCAACCCGAAGGACAAAATTGACAATCACTAGCAAGGCCTCCAAGGCCGTAGGTTAATCCTTCCGCTCCGTCTTGAAACTCTCTTGTGTTTTTATCCGCTGCTACAAACGCTGATGTTTGAAACCGCCCCATCTCGCATGCACTGCAGAAATCCTTGTTCTTAAGTTTTTGGTAGAATCCAAGAGGACATTTTTTGCAGTCTTTCTGTCCTGTGAGTGACTGATAAGTGCCTTCGTTGCAAGCTTGGCAAACTTCAGCATTGATGCAAACACTTGTACCCTTGTCACCGACCAATTTTTGACAAAATTCTGTGGTCGAGCACTGTTTGTTACGATCATGTGTGCACGTACCCGTGTCCTTTCTCCACTTTCCGACTTGGCAGTCTAAACATTTAGTCAATCGCTCACTGTCAGCATACTGGCCATCTTCACATTCTTTACACTCAGTACCACCTTCTGCTCCTTGGTATCTACCTTTCCCGCAAGCAGTACAACTTTGTCGCTCTCCCGCCTCCATCCATCCCTGAGGGCAGATTTTGCAACTTGATGCACGCTCCTCGGGAGTAAACCAACCTGTTGGACACGTGGAACATTTCGTAGCATCGGTGTTTAGTGCTTGAAACTCTCCTTTCTTGCATCCTTTGCACTCAATGCGCAAACTTTCGTAAAATCCAGCCAAGCAGTTTTGACATGTTAAAGAACTTAATTCTGCTGACACTGATCCAGGCTCGCAGTCCTTGCAAGAAACTTGCTCTGCAAGTTTTTGGTACGTCCCCTTGCGGCACGCATCGCAACGATTCTTTTCATCCGTGTCCTGCCAACCAGCAGGGCAACTTGTACAATATTGCATGCTCAGATCAGGAGCATATTTTCCAGCTTCACAATTGATGCAAGTGGTTGCTTTAGGATTTGGCTGATAGAATCCTTTGCCACACACATCGCACCGTGTCTTCTCAATGTTGTCTTGCCATCCAGCAGGACAGTCGTAGCATCGATCTTGTGCAATGTCAGCGGCAAATCTGCCCAAGCCACATGTGTGGCATGTAGTGTTTGCAATAAGATCTTGGAAGAAACCTTTTGGGCACGCGTCGCATTTGACTCTCTCTACTTCTGCCCAGCCTTTTGGGCAGTCTTTGCAAGAAATTTCTCGTATGGCACCAGCGTATGTGCCAGGCAAGCACTCGGAACATATGCTGGCACCAGCATTCTTTTGAATGTAACCTTTTGGACAGTCATTACAACGGATACTGAACACTTCAAAGTAACCAGAAGGACACTCCTTGCAGTCTGTTTTTTTTGGCACTCCTGTATACTTCCCAGCCTCACATTTGTCGCAGTTGATTGACATTTGAGCGTTTGAAAAGAAACCTGCTGGACAATCTTGACAATCTTTTTCACCACTTTTAAATTGGTAAGTTCCAACCGAACATTCCTGGCATTGAGACTCTGCGATGCCACCTTTGTCCGGATTGTATTTGCCCGCTGTGCACTTAAAACAGTCACTTAAACTTGTTCCACCTGTGGTATTCAAATATGTTCCTTGTGGGCACTCTTTGCAAGCTCCAATGCTTGTTTGTCTTTCTAAATCATTAAACTTTCCAATTGGGCACGAACCGCATGAATCACGAGCCTCCATTGAAAACTTACCAGTTGGACATCCAACTACCTCAACTAAACCTGCGGATTTTGCAAAGTGTCCCGCGGGAGGTCGAGCACACGATGGTCTTTTGGGCATTGGTTGGTACGTACCGATTGGGCACTCCCCACAACCAATTCCGAAGTCGAGATCTAATGCCTGGACAAGCCCAACGTTTTCACCCTTCCTTCCTGCTTGACATGGTTTGCATTCGTGTACTACTGTCTTGCCTTGCTCGTCAAGATATGTACCCTGAGGACAATTTTTGCAGTCGTCTACTTTCGTGGAGCCTTCTATTCCCAAGTACTTGCCAACTGGGCACATTGTACAGTTATTGGCAGCTTCGCCACCTGCAAATTTTAAATATTTTCCTTTGATACAAGGCGTACACTCGTTTTCTTTGACGGGATCATCGTGTGTTGGGTACACGTCGCTGTAATATCCTTTGGCACATAAGAGACATGCAATCTGCTCGGAGGAGATTCCAGAGGCACTGGAGTAGCGACCAAGAGGACATCGAATACACGAGTGTATGCTGAAGATCCCCACTGTGTTTGACCAAAATCCGGTCGGACACTGATGGCAGAACTCGATCATGTCGTCTGCACCTAACTCCTCTCCGTATCTTCCCACTGGACAATCAACACAACTGTCCGCCGATGTTTTTCCTGCATCGGAAAGATACTTGCCCGCAATGCATCCAGTACACGAGTCAGACTTCACGATGCAAGTTCTTCCATTCGTGCATGGTATAGTTGGTCCGCATGCAATCTCTGTAAGCTCAACGGGGTCAGTGGTATCGCCAGAAGTGTACAACATGCTGCAGACACCGCCCACCCCATTAATTGATGTTAATCCTGTCAAGGCACCGAACCGACCTTTTGGACATCCCTTACACAACGCCTCCGTGTGACTGCCCGTTGTCATCAAGTACTTGCCCTGTGGACAGTCCTGGCACTCATCGGTAGAGACTGCTCCAACCTCCACAAGATATTTTCCTGCGGGGCATCCTACGCAGTACTCTTGCGTCAGAGCACCAGTCTTCGTATTTGCAGCGATGAGACCAGTATTGACTCCAAATCTGCCGCCAGGACAGTTGACGCACTCTTCTAGCTCCACTGGATTTGCATACGTTGGCACTGTTTTACTGTACGTTCCAAGTGGGCAACGTTTGCACGCGGCCGTTTCCACACTACCGCCTGTTGTGTCCGAATATCTTCCTAGGCCACATGCTTTGCAAGAAAAGATTTTGGTCAGTCCATCTTGCTCTGTCCAAAAACCAATAGGGCATCTCTTACATGCAGTAACTCCGCGATTACCTGAATACTGTCCGCCTGGACAATTAATGCAGTCGCTGGCAGCAGTGTTGCCAGTAGTCGTCAGAAACTTGCCTGGGGTGCAGCGGGTGCATTCTGCAAACTCAACAGGGTTAATAAGTGTTGGCAGAACGTCACTGTACGTGCCAGCACGACAACGTTTGCAAGCAGATTCTTCGGCACCAACGCCCTCTTGGTTTGAATATCGTCCTGTCTCACATACCTTACACGAGGTCACGACATAAATGCCAGGAACATCAGAGTAAAATCCAATCGGACATAATTTACAAAACACAGGAACTTCGGCTGGTGTTCCCTGCTGGTAGGCACCAACTTCCTCTCCATACTTGCCAACAGGACAGTTTTTGCAATTGTCAATTGAAACTTGACCGACGAGATCAACATACATTCCAACGGGACATCCTGTGCAGATCACAGTAGAGTATATGCATGTTGCTGCACCGGCGCAAAGTACTGTCGCGCTACACGACGACACGGATGGAACTAACTCGAGTGGTGACACTTTTACGCTCGCGTCAGTGGTACTCATGCGGCTGCACATCCCGAGAACTAATGTTGGGGCTTGGAGACCCAAGGCATCACCGTACCGGCCGACTGGACAGTCCTTGCATTCGCTCGGTGAGTTCGCTCCGGTGTATGGTAGATACCGACCATGCGGACACGGAAGACAGGCAGCTGCAGAAATGCTACCTGTTGTTTCCAAGTATCGACCAGACGCACAAGCAGCGCAGTACGTGTTATCGGCTCCTCCGCGAGTAGAATCTTTGTCAGCAAGACCAGTCGTGGGACCAAAGCGACCAGAAGGGCAGTTGGAGCAATCGTCGGCAGCGTCGCCGTACGGATATGAGACTAGCGGATCGCCATCAAAAATATCATCGTTCGTCTTTTTTAACCACTTCCCTTGTGCGCAAGGCTTGCATGCGGCATCTGTATTTTGTCCAGTCTGGTCGTTGTAACGACCGGCGCTGCAAGACGTACAGCGTGATGTCGCATCACTGTTGCTCGCACTCACAACACCAGTCGCCGTGCTGTAGCGTCCAGCAGGGCAAGGCTTGCACTGTGAAGGGACGCTGTTGCCAGTTGTATCCAAATACAAACCTGCTGGACAAGCAATGCATGTCGCGGTTGACGTTGCACCAACGCTTTCGCTATACTTTCCCATTGGGCAACCAATGCACGAGCGGTTACAAAAACGAGGGTGGTCGTCAATGTGACTCGTGAGTGGAGTATCGAAAGCGAGGAAAATCACTTTTCCAGAGTTATCAGTACCACGATCTTTGAAGCAACCATCCTCTGTCCCGTATGTTCCTGCTTGACATTTCTCGCACGCCTCGTTGCTCGTCAATTCTTCGTAAACACTAAATTGGCCTGCTCCACATGATTTGCATGAGTCGTGAGACGCCAAGCCGAGTGCATCGCCGTAAGTTCCGACGAGACATTTTTTACAGAAAGGTCCATCAGGATAATGAATACTGTCCTCAGGTTTCGTCGCTGCAGTTTCATCGCCGTACCTTCCTTCCGGGCATCCTTTACATTTTTTTTGATTCCCAGAGTAAGTGTGCAGTGGATGAATGGTCTGTTCTTGGTCTGAATATCGACCTGCACCACAATTTAGACATAGAGTCTGCCCTTTCTCATTTTGATACTTTCCCATCATGCAACGTTTGCATTCCTCAGAATTGTTGAGACCAGTCTCCGTGGAATATCTACCCACATCACACATTAAACAGTGCGTGGCCATCACACTCCGACTTTCCTGTTTGTTGTATCTCCCTGTTGGGCATCGTTTACAGTTAACCTTGGCGCGCTGAGCTGCGTCGCTGTTGCTGTCCGCGTGTTGACCACTCACCCCCTTCTCATTTTCATACTTGCCTTTTGGACAACTTCGACAATCGTCAGAGTCAGGCGACCCAGTTTTCGTCGAGTCCATGTATCTTCCAATGCCACACAGCGTGCAGTCAGTCTCTACAGTGCGTGCAGTCAGCGTGTTGTACTTGCCAGTGGCGCAAATTTTGCAAGCGTCATCTTCCTCCACGATTCCCACCTGATCGTTGTATTTTCCCTTGTCACAAAGCTGGCACGACGAGATTCCAATTTGATTCTGCCAGTAACCTTTTGGGCAGTTGACACAAATAATTTGGGTAGTCGTCTCCGTGTACATTCCGCTGGCGCAGTCTTTACATGTTGTAGCTGCTTGCTGATCTCCATATTGTCCGGGGGCACACAATTTGCAATCGGCCGGAGCATCATGTGGGAATTTGTGTCTTTTTTTGCACAAGCACTTGTAGCTAGAAGAGCAATCAGCAGCAAACAAGGCATGCGTGTTAAACTTGAGGTCATTCGCTCCCTGCAAAAAACAGTTTTTCGGATACGGAGAATTCGAACTCGAACTGGTCGCTGGGGTTGCTTTGACGCTGTGATCATTGCCGAAGTAATAATACCGCAAGCTACCTTGACCGCCGTTGTTTTGGGTTTGATACTGTGCTCTTCTTTCAGACCATGCTTTCTCCATTACATTTTTGCTGTTCTCACTGTTGGGCAAGTTCAAAAAAGTAGCGGCAGCCATGCACTCATCAACAGAATTGAGGTAGCTCAATGCTACGTCGGGAGCACGATCAGGCAGTACAAAGGTGAAAGCATTCGTACCACCATCGTCACCGTACGAGGTGGAAAAATCGGCTTCCCACAAATTTGCGCTATCTGCCTCCGCACGTACAGAGATTGTGGCGCCAAGTATACGATCTTTGTGGCCGTCAAAACGGTTTTGTACTTTGATGCTCTTGACGTTCCTCAATTCGCCAAGATCAAACTTGGCCCAACAATATCGACCCCCGTCGGTGTGACACATATTATTCATGATGCCATCAAAACACTTCTCGGGGCCCATACCGTTTAAATTGTTTTTCATGGAACCATCGACAATCGTTATTAATGTGCCAGTCTCGTCATATGCTCGGACTTCTGCCAGATTTATATTGTTGTTTTGAGATGAATCACACTGGATGTGGATATACCTGAAACTACCGTATTCACATTTGCCGGATTCAACCGACACGTACTTTCCGTGATCTCCTTCTGGATCATTCAGATGTTTTCCTGTTGGACAATTCTTGCAATTACCTTCACCATTGTGAGCTGCTGCCGACTGTGCGGCATCATCAATGTACTTACCCGTGTCGCAAGATTTGCAAAAATGTTGATCATTTTGAGCTTGGTACAAGCCAGCACTGCATATTTTACAAGAATCTTGAGCTCGCAAATTTTGATACAATCCTGGGGTGCAAGCATCGCAGACGAGTCTAGTACCTGATTCTTTTTTGCCTGGCACGCAGGCCGGACAAACAGATTGCTTCGTGCCAGTCTGAATGAAACCAGACGGACATGCCTTGCAAGTGTCCTTGCCAGTTTCATCTTGGAATAAAGTTTGAGTGCAGTCGCTGCACGCGAGCCTCGTGCCAGTTTCTTTCTGTCCCTGAGGGCACGCATCGCAATTTCCTTGATTCTCATCTACTTGGGTGTATCCGTTTGGGCATGATTTGCAAGTCGTCTGTTGCTTTTCGTTTTGGTACTGTGTGGCCAAGCATGCGTCGCATGACAACTTGTCTGACTTGCCTTTGTATCCAATCGGGCACTGGGTACAATATTGCTGGCCGGTGTCAGCATTTGCATTATACTTCCCATTTTCACATGCTTCGCAAGATGTTTGACCACGTTGATCCTGATGCTGCGCCTTGAGGCAATCGGTACAGGTAAGACGATCATCGCTTGATTCGACTTTGCCATAGGCGCACGCGTTGCAGTTTGCTTGGCCTTCCTGCGTCTGTGTCCACCCAGCAGGACAATATTTACATGTGGTTTGTCCCTGTTGGTTCTGGTGAAATGTCAGCCCACAACTTTCACAATCAGAGCGATCATCGATCCCCTTTTTACCAGGAACACAAACAGCGCAGGACGCAGCCGACGTTGTTGCTGACGGCTGTTTCCAACCAGTAGGACACTCAAGACATGTTGATTGGCCAATATTATTTTGGTACCTGCCAATTGCGCATGAAACGCAAGCTAATACACTTGTTTGGCGTGTAGCGCTGTGTGCTTTCCCAGCAATGCAACCGATGCAACTGCCTTGTGCTTCTTGATCTCCGTACGTACCACCAGCACAATCCAGACATTTGTCAGGTCCATTGTGCTTGGTGGCATCAAGAGGTCCGTTATCCGTTAAAAATGTTCCTTCGACGCAAGAGGAACAGGTAAAGTGCTTGGTAGCATCTGCCGCATCGTCCTGAATGTATGTTCCTGCCAAACATATGTTGCAGGGAAAATCTCCAGCTGCGGGTGAACTTGCAATCTTACGCGCAGCGTACCTTCCTGCGGCACAAATTGAGCAAGCGGGTGCACCCGTTCCCTCCGCTTTCACACCTGTTCCGTTGCTCGCTAAATTCAGCTCCTCAGCTGTGTCACAAGCACAATTTCCAAGACCTGCGTTTGACGTGCAAGCACGAACGCCCCCGCAATTAGGATCATTGCAAGCGTACCATAGCCCATCCGCCGCACATTGGACTCGATTCGAGAAGTCAGTAGCATCTGGTACATGAGGAGTTGTATACGGAATGTTGCTAGAAAAACCTTCCGGACACAAGGAACATTTACTCGGGTCGTTGTGCGCTGCAGGGTCGCTGCTAGATGCAAGATACTTCCCCGCACCACACGCCGTGCACGAATAATGCAGAGCTGCGCGAAGATCATCTGTTGCAACGAGTGCCCAACCCTTGACGAACAGGGATGGATATTCGTTAACGTAACCACCGGGACAAATGTTGCAAATTCCAGTCCCTGGGGAAACGTTAGGATTGAATGTCCCCTCCCCGCAGCTTACGCATAAAGCTTTGCTTGTGTCATGAGACTTACCACCGGAACAAAGTTGGCACACGGACACATCTTCGCTGCCCTCAACGTTCACAACTTTACCATTGGGACAAAACGTACAACTTTTGTGTGCTGAAGCTGCAGTTGCTGCATTGTTGTTGAACTTTCCGACAGGACACAAGGTGCAGCTCGCTTGTCCCGCACTTGCTGTATACTGACCTACAAGACATGTTTCACATTGACTTGCAAGTGTGTGCGCCACGGTGTTGATTCCTGCGTCAGATAAAGAGGATCCTTGCGGACAATCTGCGCATACTTGCCCAACAGCTGCTGCAGTACGATATTTGCCAGCGGCGCACACTGAACAAGAGGTCGAGCTGGCCGCCGAGGACTTTCCGGCTTCGCAGTTGGTGCAGTCGGACTCCTCATCATGGTCTTCAATCACGGGACTACCATCCGTCGCATCAACGTTAAATTTTCCGACGGCACAACTCGAGCAAAGTCGGATATCCGCATAATTTGTGGATGCGGGTGCTGTTATGCCTCCTGCGTATTTTCCCTCTGGACAAATTGAGCATGCTGTTGAGGCTGCTGTGGAAGACTTGCCTGTACCGCAAGCCGTGCATTTGTCCGCCTTAGTTTTAGTAGTGTCCGCCACGCTCGCAGAGGTCAGCTCGGTTCCTGCCGGGCAATTGTTGCAAATGTTTGACTCTGCTCTGGCGCAGTATTGTCCGGCAGCGCAAGTTGTGCCGGTGCCGCAAGAAACAAGAGTTTGGCCAACTGTTCCAAGAAAAAAAGTCAGTACATAAAGGGTGAAAAATACTCCTCGTTTTTGATTTTTGCAGAAAAAAAATAGAGGCATGGTGGTTTCAATCACTGTTCTTCTCTGAGTCAACGTGCACGCTCTCAGTTGGTGCAATGGAAGGGTGGTAGTGAAGGTCTTTGGCACAGGATGTTTGATCAAATATCCGCGGTGAGTTTTTTTATTTTGTTTTT
>Ga0307997_10000385_pt1 | contig 20210 bp, 21 predicted proteins | sample Davwhametageno36_FD_203165 | JGI IMG/M metagenome (GOLD analysis project Ga0307997, IMG submission 203165) | Marine microbial communities from Davis Island wharf, Antarctic Ocean - #36 | ecosystem: Environmental > Aquatic > Marine > Unclassified | place: Antarctic Ocean: Davis Island wharf... | reverse complement strand
TAACCCCAAAAAGTGTGAGTAAAGGCACTAAATCAATTAGGCTTGTTAGGCGGCGATTCCAATCAACATTGACACCTGGGCCACCCAAAGAAGGTTTGATCAGGCACATAATGACGGTCACACACATGAACAGCAGAGCCAGTAATAGTCCTGGAACAAGGCCTGCAAGAAAAAGTTGTGGGATTGATGTCTCAGTTAAAAACCCGTAAACGATCAAATTGATTGAGGGAGGGATCATAATCCCCAATGTTCCACCCGCTGCGATAGCCCCTGAAAATAGTCGAGGATCATATCCCAACTTTTCAGCTTGTGGCATGGCAACTGAGGCGACTGTTGCGGCTGTGGCAACGGAGGACCCAGATGTTGCAGAAAAAAGCGTCGCAGTGGCAATATTCGCATGAATTAACCCGCCTGGAAGCCAAGACACCCATGCCTCAAGCGCTGAATAAGTTCGTCTTGCTATGCCGCTGCGGACGAGGATTTCACCCAATAGAACAAAGAATGGAATGGCAATTAAGGTCCCACTATTGGAGGAAGACCAGACTACTTGCCCCAATCCTCGCATAAGTGGAAACGAACTGAAGAATATGTCAATCCCAAAGGCCAGTAGAAATAGGACAATACCCACAGGTATCGACAATGACAGGAGAATCAAAAGGCCTGCAGATGTAAAAAAAATCATCGTTCACCCCTAACACCAGCAATGCTATTGACCTGTTCGAATCTGCCCGAAAAAAATGCTAACAGACTTGCAGTTGCTATGATCAAAGCAGAGGCTGCAAACCACATCCATCCCATCATCCATAGTGATTGAGGAATCCAAAGAGGTGTTTCTAGGGTGGTGTTCGCTGTCGACCCATATTTTATGGTTCTGGCTAAAACAGGCCAAACTCGATAGGCGACAACGATTGCGGTGCCGGCAAGTGCTAGGACTGCGATGATATCAAACATGGCTTGACCTTTTGGAGCGCGTCGGGCACGCAGCAAATCAATGCGGACATGTGCCATGCAGGTTAGTGCGTAGCTAATTCCCCAGCTGGTGGAAATGGCCATGGCGTAGCCAGAAAGTTCATCTGTGCCACCCAGACTCATCCCAAATTGCCGTGCTATGATGTCGAATAAGGTGACGAGAACACTTCCCAAAAGAAGTGAACCCGCCGCAATAGCTAACCATTCATTAAAGCTTTTTAGCCAACAAACAATGTTTTGCACTTGTTGTTACCTAATTAGTTACTGGAGATCTCAATACCCGTAACTTTGCCCACAGTATCATTCCAGCGCTTGGCCCAATTCCCACCGGCACGATCAGCCCAGTCTGGCAGAACTTTTGAAATCAGGGCATCACGCGCTGTTTCCAAATCTGCGTCTGAAACTGGAACAAGTATCATATTGTGCTTTTCCCCTGGGCAGTCACCGACTCCAGTTAGGCAGGCCACATCAGTTGCCAATGCGGTTTGAGCAGTCTCCCATGCAGGAGCTTCCAAACCTGACTTAACACTGCTTTCGATCAAGTTTTGCTCGACTGCACTAAGAGAATTCCACTTATCTAGATTGATTGCAGTGACCACAGGGTCCCAACCACCAAGTGGAATCGGCATTAGATGGGTAGAAACTTCCCACCAGCCGGAACTATAACCAGAACCAGCCCCTGTAACGGCGCAATCCACCAACCCTTTCTGCAGAGCTCCTGGAACTTCGCCAAAGCCGATACTTACGGCCTCTGCACCCAAGGCTTCAAGCAACTTCCCAGTCATCCGACCAGAGGCACGGATTTTCTTACCTTTAAGGTCAGTGAGTGAGCTAATATTAGCATTGCAAAAAACAACTTGGGGCGGGTAAGGAGCAATACCAAGCACTTTTGCATTGAACACATCTTTGAAAATTTCGTCTACCCAAGGACGGGCTGCTTCGACCATTACTTTCGCTGAGGACGCATCAGTGGCAATTAAGGGAACGTCTAGACCTTCCAAGGCTGGCGTATCTGATACAGCATAATCAGAAACAGTCATACCGACATCAAAAACGCCTTCTCCTAACATCCTAAAGACGTCACCACCTTTAATACCCATTTGATCATGGGTGGTTAGATTGGCAGTAATTTCTCCACCGCTAGCTGCTGGCATTTTTTCGGTCCAAAAGGGTTTTTCATACAACTTATGAAGTGGTAAACCACTCCAACTCCCGACCACGGACAATTCCTGGCCAGCGATGGCGACTGAGCTCGCCAAAGCAACACTAACTGCCAAAATACCAAATTTTAGTTTCATCATAATAGTCTTCCTTATGGGTTTATTACCAGTGCAGCATCATCGTTTAGCTACCTCGCTTAAACAGAATGCCGGGCATGCGTAATAAATACAAGCTGTATTATTTTATAGATAGCGATAATATTTGGTGATCACTTATGGATAGACCAACCAGAACTTAATAGTCTGGATAGTGAACCTCGTACTATCGATAATTCAATCAGGGTCGGCCTTAATATTTTTCTAATCGCACATATATACCCTGGCTAATTAAAGATTCCTCCAGCACGGCCTCTGGGGTATATGACAGGACTGCAATGAACCTTTAAGCAGGTGGGGACATTCCTATTACCATGATGCAAAATAGATTTGACCATCTAGTTGACTGCTTTGAAGTGTACTCTGAAAGCCTTGGAGGCTTAGGCTTAGGCTTAGGCTTATCAGTAGAAGTGTAGTGTCTAAATAGAAATGCACTAAAGTAAACGCTTCTCAAATGCCTATTATGCCGGTTTAATTGTGGCACCAAGCATCATGCAACTACTGACAACTAAGGATGCAACAAGCCCGATAAAAAATGCTGTAATTGCTGTAAAGCTCTGCAAACAGACTATAAGCACAATGCAGAATATGGCGAGTCCTATGGTCCCCAATAGTGCAGAGTGGAGCACATTGATTACCGTTGCTGTGCCATATTGCTTGTGAATAGTAATTGAGAGTAATGCATAAAAAATTGGAAAAGCAAGCAACATTCCAGTGTATTCCCCACCCAGTAAAGGGGCTGTTTTAGTGACGATGGCGACTATAAGCCCACCTACACAGGCACGAAACACAAGTATCCAAAACCCGTCTTTTTTCCGCACTTGGGATTTTGATATGACAAAACGGCAGCCTATAAAATAAGTCCCACATGTCATGCAAGCAAAAAGTAAAGATGAAAATAGTATGGTGATGGGGAGTTGCTTTAAGCCCGCAAGAAAAAGCACCCAAACCGCAACAGAAGTTACAAGAGATGTGATCTGAAATCCATACCTTGCTGTCGTGATGTAAGTCAGTAGAAAGGCCTGCGTGGCACTTAGAGCCAACAAAGAGAACGTGGCTGTTTGAGAAAGAAACTCCACTGAAACTGTATTTATAAGAAAATAAAAACCAGGGCCCAAAGCAATGGGTAGCCCAGCCAATAATCCGCCAACGACCGGCCCGAATGTTCCAACAGAGGTTGTTACGATTATGACTATGGCCGCTGTTGTCAGTATCCGCAAGAGAACATCAAGGTCCAATATGTAAGAAAAAAAATCCACTAAAATGCTCCCTTTATTCTTGGCGCAGCTGAAATATATCGGCTGTACTTTAATACTTACAGTCATTATTAAATAGTGGAGAAGATGTCTTATCAATACAAGTTGCATTATCTTATGGATAGTAATAAGTTTTGGTGATCAACTTAAGGGCTGGCGTGGGCATCACCAGTTCGTTATAGGAGGGCTGCGAACTATTTGTCAGCACAATATTCACCAGTTATTAAACTCGCCCTGAATAACATACGGATAATATTTTTAAATAGATTTACGCGTCACCGAGGTAGGGACCCTGCCTAAAAAGGGGACATGCTCCGATTCGATATGGCTCTAGGTTTCAGAGTTCTGGAACCTTGTTTTAAGCTAATAGGCGTAACCATTGGTCAAGGTAGTAGAACAGGACAGAATGACTAAACCTAGGTGTTTGGCTGTATGTGCTGGAGAATCAGATGGTGGGTCGTGTAGTCCAATCATGGTTCGCAAATTTAGCGAGTTAATGAACGTTGACCAAGTAAAAATAATGCCAGAGCAGGGGTATCAATTAGATCGCTTAATCGTTCAAGTGGCTATTGGTGAGTTTCTATCTTGCGATAGCTAATTTAGCTGATTAATTCACGCTAAAGCTTAAATTTAGCAGTATGGTGAACAAAGTTTTTTGGGGGCATTTTTTGGGGCATTTATTAATATATATTTATTTAATTTACCTAAATATCAATAAGTTAAACTACCTATTTGATAGAGTTAGGCTCCACCAATAAATCGTTATAAATCAGCCGGTTACAAGCTTAACAGTTTGACCGGCTTTTTTGTGTCTTTAACTTAAGTCCATATTAAGTCCACATTTTTGTCAAAATTAAATTTATTTGGGAGCTTGCCTATAAAGTTAACGTGAGTGGCTACGAAAAAATGCGATAGCCTAACGCCATCATTTGCCTTCATAGGTCAATAGGCTGGATAACTCGGCAAAAAGAGCGCTACCAACAAGGTTTAATCAAGGTGGCCTCGACGTAGAATTATCCAAGTGGCAACACCCCTAACGCTTGAAGACTTGTTAAGGGTTGTCAGCAATATATCGGGCTCTTAGCCCACACCTCTTAGGCCGTATACGTCAAGCCAAAGGGGTAGCGAATAAAAAAAGTCCAGCACTCGGATTAATTCAGGGCTTTGCGTGTCTGTGCCATAAGCATCTATAAAAGCTTGGTGCTGTTTGGTGTTTTTGGTGGTGTGAGGACGCAAGTGGCGTTCGGGGTCATTGTCTGGGGTGTTGGGATCTAAGGTATGGTAAGCGAGCGCATTGAATTCGTGGTTGCCCATAACAGCTAACGCTTGTTGGTTACTAACCATAGCCATGACCGTATCCAAAACTTGCTTTTGTTGTGGGCCCCGATCAATAAAATCACCTAAAAAGATTACCTTTCTGGTGGCGTGAGTAAACACCCCATCAATATTTTTGTAGTCTAACTTGTTTAGCAGTGCATGCAGCTTGTCTGCATGGCCATGATTGTCGCCAATAATATCGTAGTGAGCGGTCTTCAATGGTCGTCTCCATGGTTAATTAAAGTAGTGGCTTATAATTACCTTTAGTAACTGTAAAGCATTCTTACTGTACTATAATTATTTTATATCTAATATTAACTTTTTAGCCAAAGATTAAAGTGAGGATGGAAACATGGATATTAGGTCTTGGTTACGTACCAACCTTGTCTCCCTCAAGCGTAAACGGCGAAAACAAAATGACTAAGAAACTGTTCACCAAAACTCGCTTTAAACTGGGGATGGACTGCGCTACAAAGCTTTACTGCAGCCGTCATTACGGTGCTTATATAGCCTCCATACATCTAACGGGGCTAAGGTTTTGCATTCTACTGTTAGCCAAGAAAGAATGAAGGCGCGGCAAGGCTTAGTGATGTCAGGAATAATTTTGAAGAGAGTTTAAACTGCCTGAATTTTGCCAGTAAGTTGTGGGGGTTATTGAAAGCTCTAATTCCCGGTGCATTAAATCTAATGGTCAGTTTAACGGATACTCAAAAACATGACGTGCTAAGAAAAATTGACCAAACGGTTGTCGCTTTTTTACGCAAGTCCTGCAAATGGATAGAGTTTCACCTTACGCCAAGAATCCCTAGAGTGAGGGGATGTGGACCTTTATTGGTTAAATTTCAATCTCGAAACGAGAGTATTAACCCGCCTGGTTAATAGCTCAGAAATATTTTGTTACCAACTCGATGGGTGACAAGTCACCATTTATCTCTGTTAAGCGGAAGTGGCTGGGCCCTATAGGTAATAATATTCAGATAGGCAGGCCTTGACAAGCTAGATAATAGATATTAAATTATCAATTGATAAATAAGAATAAATGGAGAGGGTGCATGGTAGACGCGACAAACAAGAAGGCTGCATGGGGTGGGGGTGGAAAAGCTATTTTCAGAACAAAGTCTGTTTGTCCAAACGGCACTCTCACAAAAGTAAAAGTGCGTGATTTCGATATTTTGATTGATGAGCCAGCGAGTAATCATGGTAATGATGAAGGCGCTCAGCCTCTTGAATATATGCTAGCTTCTCTTTGTGGCTGCTCAAATGTGATTATTAACAAAATTGCCTCAGAATATAGTATTGATATTACTAATCTGGAAATTGATGTTACAGGTATCTGTGATACGCGAGGGATTTTTGGCCATGAAAAAGTAAAGGTTCCTTTCCCTGAAGTTCGGTTACAAATTCGTGGGGAAACAACTGGATCTGTTGAAGATATTGAATTGGTAAAAGAGCAGTTGGCTTGGCGTTGCCCCGTGAAGGTTATTATTAAGGAAAGTGGTTCAGTTATTAAGGAATCGTGGGACATAGAATATATCTAGCTGAATTTAGCTATGTCAGTGAAAAGTTAAATGTCTAGAGAGTAATAGCAACTATCACTGTTGGATTATGAACTTAGAGACACGCTATAAAAACTGATGCGGATAATAATCCGGTAAGTAAAAATTACATATTACAAATTAGGAAAAAGGTGAGCTTGTGGATATTAAGGGAGAGCAGATAATTCATGCTACACAGGAAAAAATATGGGAAGCACTTAATAATCCAGACATTCTGTGCCTATGTTTGCCTGGGTGTGAAAGCCTAGAAGAGGCTGGCAGTAATAGTTTTGAGGCTATCATTGTGACAAAAATTGGCCCGGTAAAGGCCAAGTTTAAAGGGGCGGTTACTCTTTCAGAAATCGATAGCCCTAATAGTTATGTACTCACTGGTGAAGGCAAAGGTGGCACGGCAGGATTTATCAAAGGTGGGGCTAAGGTCGTACTAAAGTCCGAAGGAAAATCTACAATATTAACCTACAACGCGACAGCAAAGGTTGGTGGGAAAATAGCACAAGTAGGTTCGCGGCTTGTTGATATGGCGGCCAGGAAGATGGCGGAAGATTTCTTCACGAAGTTTTGTGATGTTGTTGGTGAGCCAGCAGAAGTCAATGTCAAATCAGGAAAAACGAGTTCCTCCGACAATACAAGGCTATTTGGTATGCCTTTATATGCGTGGATTGCAAGTGCCGCCGTAGTGGCTTCTCTGGTGTACATATTTGCAAAGTAAGTAGGAGTATAAACTGGTTAGGATCCAAATAGAGCATGCAGAAAGGTCACTCTTTTCGGTGTAGAAATTGTGCAAAAAATGATGCCATAGTCATGAACTACGAAAGATATTTCCATAAAACTAAGGAACTTAACAAATGAGTGCAATATTTTATTCCAAAGAGCATGCTTGGGTCAGGCTAGCGAGCGATGGTGTGGCCACCGTTGGAATTAGCGATTTTGCGCAGGATCAATTGGGCGAGTTGGTTTTTGTGGAACTTCCGCAACTAGGTGCATTAGTGACAGCATCAGAACCAGCTGCTAGCTTTGAATCTAATAAAGCGATGGATGACTTGATTGCGCCAGTTAGTGGTGAAGTGGTTGAGGTAAATCACGAATTAGATCAAGATCCAGAAATCGTCAACGATGACCCAATTGGCGCCGGGTGGGTTTTTAAAGTCAGGCTTTCCAACGAGAGTGAGTTGCAAAATCTATTATCAAGTGATTCTTACATTGAATATATTGAAGGCTAAGAAGTAAAGGTATCAAGTGTTAGGAAAGATGTTTGTATTATTAATTAAATGTAATTACTTTTGAGTTTCCTTCTATGTGGTTAATTGATGATTAAAAAATAATAAAACGGATGGCTTGGGTAAATGATAAAAAATAAGATAAAAAATAGCGCTAATATCCTTCATGTTTTGTCCTCTATGTGGGTTTTGCTTCTGGCATTAATAATTTTCATTGATGTTATGGGGCGGGCTATATTCGATCATCCTCTCTTAGGCACTTCGGAAATAGTGAAGAATTCTGTGGTCGCAATAACCTTCCTACAACTACCTTTAGCAATCAATATAAAAGCGATGTTAAGGACTACGGTTCTGTTAGATTTTCTCGGTAAAAAAGGCGCATTCGGTTTAGAACTGTTTGCCTTAACATTGGGGGCGGTGTTTTTTTTGGGCGTCGTATATGGCTCATTGGAACCTTTAATCGAAGCTTGGGAAATTGGCGAATATGAAGGAGAAGGCGCTCTGCGTGTTCCCACGTATCCAGTTAGGGCAACTATATTCCTCATGGGAATCTTCTGTGCTGTGGTCTACATGAACCAAATTTTCCAACAAATTAAAAATTACGATTATACCAAAAAGTAGGTTCGGGATTAAACGTAAGTATATGAAATTTTGGTAAAAATAAAAACAATCTGTGTCAGAAGAGGTGTTATCCATGGGTGCGGAAGTTGCAGTTATAATGTTGGTGGTTCTTTTTTCGTTAATACTACTTGGCGTTCATATCGGTATTGCTCTCGGGTTGGTGAGTGGTTTAGGGATTGTCTTTATAACCAGTGATATAGAGGTAGCGCTGTCCCTTATTAGTGCAACAGCATATGACGCAGTCCGCAACCAAATTTTTGCAGTTATACCTCTCTTTATTTTGATGGGAGATATTATTGGAAAATCAGGGGCTGCTAAAGATCTTTACAAGATGTGTGATCGTGGGCTGTCCAGAATAGCCGGCAGGTTGGCTGTATCTACCGTAGCTGGCAACGCTCTTTTTGCTGCTGTGACCGGGGTCTCCATCGCCTCTGCTGCCACGTTTAGTCGTATTGCTTATCCAGAAATGCGTCGTGCAGGCTACAAAAAAGAGTTTGCTTTGGGTGCTGTTGCGGGAAGTGCCTGTCTTGGCATGCTCATTCCTCCTAGTATACTGCTTATCGTGTGGGGGATTCTGACGGAAATTTCTATTGGTTCGCTCTTTGTCGCTGGTGTCATTCCTGGTGTGGTATTAGCGCTATTATTTATGACGTACTGTGCTGTTGCGGCATACAGAAATCCGGAAATCGCGCCTTCAATCATTAAAAATACGGAAGAGGTGAAAGTGCCTGGCGAACGTCGCAAGGAGTTTTTAGGCGGCCTTGGCATTCTATCTTTAGTCTGCATGATTATTGGTGGAATCTGGGGTGGTTTATTTACCCCGACAGAGTCTGCTGGTTTTGGTGTTATTGGCGCGATCATTCTTGGTGTTGCAAAGGGAATGCGATTAGAAGGGCTGATGCAAGCTATTTATGATGCTGGTAAAACCACCGCACCCATCATGTTTCTACTGATCACTGCGAGTATGTATTCCAAGTTTTTAGCATACGCCGGCATAGTGGGTATTATCCAAACATTTTTTAATGACCTTGGCGTTAGCCCTGCCGTCTTGATCTTGCTGATTGCCTTAATTTGGTTGATTCTAGGTATGGTTATCGATTCAGTATCAATCATACTGCTCACTGTTCCTATATTTGCACCACTCGTTTCTGTGGCCGCTTTTGATCCTCTAGCGTTTGCAATATTTGGTATATTAATTATTGAAGCTGGATTGCTAAGCCCTCCCTTTGGACTTTTAGTTTATACAGTTAAAGGTAGTGTCCCTGACCCAACAGTAACGCTGAATGAAATTTTTTCAGGCTCTTTTCCATACCTAATAATGATCATCGCGGTAGCAGGCCTCATATGGGTTTTTCCAATTCTTGCTACCTGGGTACCCAGTATAATGTGAAGCGATTAGCCTCTGTCTTCAGTTCATTATCTTTGCACACCCAACAGTTAGTGAGGCCTTTCATGAAGCTGCACTTGCAGTGGATGGGTGTGCGATTCACATGCCTAATCGGGTGAATAAAACACTCCATTGAAGTGTATTTAATACTGTGACTTTCCTATGAGTTAAATACTTATGAATATTAGTACGAAATTTATCATGAAGGAATGGCTTGAGAACTTTTCTCCCAGTCTGTTTACGTCGGTAATGGGTATAGCAGGCCTGGCCATTTCTTGGCGGGTTGCGCATGGCTCAGTTGCGGTCAACTATAACGTAGGTGAGGTCCTTGCTGTTGCAGCATTCATTCTATTTGCGATTCTTTCCATCCTCTACGTTGTAAAAGCCCTTGCTTTCAAAGATGCATTTTTTAGAGATTTCAAAAAAATAGAACGTCTGTGTTTTGTTCCTGCAATTCCAACAAGTTGCCTGTTACTATCGATTTTAGCTCGACCTTATGATTCTGAAGTGGCTACTATATTATGGGTTTTCGCCGCGCCCGTTAACCTTTTGTTGGCTGTAATCATTGTCAAACGATGGCTTTTTGAAGAACAAAAAATCGAGAGTATGACGGCGGTGTGGTTTTTCCCCATTGTTGGAAATGCGGTTGTACCTATTGCAGGTGTGCCACTCGGGTTCGAAAAAGAGTCGTGGCCTTTCTTCTCTATTGGTCTTGTGTTTTGGATGGTTATTTTTGCTGTTGCCTTCCTTAGGTTGGTTTTTGAGAAGGCACTTCAGCACAAACAAATACCAACTATGGTGATTATGATTTCCCCACCGGCAACACTCTTTATTGCTTACTTTGAACTGTCAAAAGGGAATGTAGATGTGTTGTCTATGGCCTTAATATACCCGGCATTTTTTATGTTTTTTGTATTGTTGATAGCAATTAAGGAAATCTCTTTCGCTCCTACATCCATGGCGCTATGGTCAATAACTTTTCCACTTGAGTCACTGACGATTGCGACGTTTAAATATTTTGAAGCAACTCAATGGGATTGGTTTGCTTGGGGTGGGGTATTCTTGTTGTCCATTACAACAGTATCCGTAACTGTTGTTGTTTTTCGTTCGATATTTGCTATGCAAAAAGGGTATAGAGTTGCTATAGAGAATGGCACTCAACAGTAAATGCCAACCTGTTTTTTAGCGTTTGAAACAAGCGCATATCAATAGCTGATTATCTAATTTTTATCTAGGATAAGTGATCTTAAATGTCTAACCATATAATTGCACTCCTCAGTCAGTGGTACCCACAGAGAAATGAAGATGATTGGGTATTAGGTACTGTTTACAAGACTACAGGGCCCACTTACCGAAAGGCTGGTGCCATGATTCTCTTCAGTGGTTCAGGGCGTCAATTAGGGATGGTGAGTGGTGGCTGCCTCGAGTCTGATATACATAACCATTCCCGGCGAGTAATTCAGTGTGGGCAAGCGGCCATTCTCACATACGATGGGAGTGATGAGGATGATGTTTCTTTTCAACTTGGAATTGGCTGTGGAGGAACGGTTCATATCCTGCTTCAACCAATCACACGGGCCAATCAATATCTTGAGCTTGATGCCCTTTATCAAGCGCTGTCAGAATCCAGGGGGGGATACTTCCATCAGCTTATACCGAGCGGTGCTGGTGAAGTAGAAGGTCGATTCACTCCTAGCGAACTTGATTCTGGCCCAGCTGGCAAACAGCGAGGGTTGCTGCGAGAAGAAGGCGGCCATCTATGGCTAATTACTCAGGTAACACCACCTCATCACCTACTTGTAGTTGGTGGCGGTATAGACGCTCGTCCCATGGCGACCTTAGCCCACAATATTGGATGGCGAGTTAGCGTCTGGGACCCGCGTCCCGCCAATGCAAGGAGAGAGTATTTCCAGACGGTTGACATGTTAATCCAAGGACCAGCTTCACATCTGGCAGATTATGTTCTGGCTCAGGGGGTAAATGCTGCAGTTTTAATGAGTCATAATGTCATGCTGGATGCGGATGCCTTAGCGGCACTCCAGCCGTGCCATCTATCCTACCTTGCCGTACTAGGTCCTCAAAATCGCCTAGAGAGGGTAATAGCTGAAGCAGGCTCGTCATTTGCTAACCTAGGGGGCTCTCTAGCAGGTCCAGCTGGCCTGGATATTGGAGCAGAACTTCCAGAGACGATAGCGCTTTCAATTCTTGCTGAATGCCAGGCCGCACTAACTCAAACCTCAGCATATTCGCTCAGCGGGATATTAACGTAATGTTGCGCATGGCTGTTCTGATCCTTGCTGCGGGACAGTCCACTCGGTTTGAAGGTTGTAAGCAGCTGGCGTTTATTGATAACAAACCACTTCTTCAACATGCAATTGACAAGGCAAATCTAGTTTGTAAATCTCATGTATATGTAGTGAGTGGAGCTTGGCATTCTGCTATTTCTGCAGCCTATGATCAGGGCGATATTCACGATGCGACATTGATGAACAACCTCAACTGGTCTGGCGGTATTGGAAATTCCATCGCATACGGAGTTAGTGAACTTGCTAATCAGTACGACTCAATCTTGATCCTACTGGGAGATCAGATAGATGTGGAAATTAGCGAGTTAGCGTCTATGGTTGGCGGTCTAGAGAATGCGGATATCATCTGTGCTCATTACTCGGGGCAACGTGGCGTACCTGCTTTATTTCGACAAAGTGCTTTTGCAGCCCTGTTGTGCCTCACAGGCGATAGCGGTGCGAAAAAGCTACTCTATCAAAAAAATTTACTTGTCAGCGAGTACCCCATGAAGTCTGCAGCCTTCGATATAGATACAAAGGCAGCGCTTTCGCAGTGGATGATTACAAAATTAAAAGAGAAGGCTAGTAAGTTTATAAAATAGCTAGCTCTGTTTTTTACATGTAACTTAGTGCGACATGCGAGGACTACAGTTTCGTAGCGCTGATTGTCGATTTGACTATAGACGCCCAGCAATCTTCAGAGTGGTTTTTTAAGCCAATATCTACCAACAGGCTAGGGGACTACTTATGGATTAAGATTGAGAAAGCTTTCCTCAACGGTGCTTAACAAATTATCAATATCTTGATTAAGGATTAATGAAATATTCTTTGGAATTGGAAGGTGATATATCCACTTCCTTATAGCTCTATAAAAAAATATGCCATGAAACCCCCAAACAAACTCAAGCTCTAAGTCTGAAATATCGTTTTTTAATACGCTATCCAAATCAAAGCTATTCCGCAACTCAATACATATCGGCTTTATAATATTCTCTTCCATCAGTTCGATATAGCGTTTGTTTATGTCTACGCCTTTAAGGCCGGCAAACATAAATAGTCTAACCCACTGATAATTTGAAATAATATCTTCGTACTCTGAATAAAATTTTATAAGCCTGTCTCTTATCGGAATGGACCTGTCCGTGATCAATTCAGTCCATTCTGGCTTAAATCTTTGTACATACACTTCTTGATATACTCGTTCAATAAGAATGTCTTTGGTTGGAAAATAACGGTAAAGAAGGGGTTGAGTAATGCCCAGACTATTTGCTAAATCACGGGTTTTCCCTTCAAAACCAACCTCAGAGAAAAACTCTATGGCTCCCTTTACTATATGTGCTTCGCGCTCCTCCGGGCTCAATCGCTTTCCGGTAGTCTTGCTTTTTTTGATAGTAATAGCTGATTTATCCATGATTATATTATAGCCACATAAAGTATTATTTATCACAACATAAATATGTTCTACATATGCTGCCAAGTTTGGAAAACCTCATAAACTATTATTTACCACACAGACAAAAAGCATTCATGAACGCAGTTGACAGTCGGGTAGAAAATTCTTACTCATGTTGCTTGGTTTTAGGTGCTAGCTTTGACCATTCGCTTTTTCATCAGCGAATTTTACTGTATTTTTCTCCGTTTGTCCTTCGGATTTATCGCACTACCTAGCGATCACAGGCTAATACGGGAGTCATTAATATAAAAAATGGCTAGGTGAATCGGGCCTAACGGGAAGGGTTGACATGAGATTTTAACCATGTTCTTATTTATCAAATGATAATTAAATGACGTAGGTGAGCAAATTGAAATCTCCTTCCTTTAACTATGTTAAAGCAAGAACAGTTGAGGATGCGATTTCACTCCTCGTTGAACATGGCGATATGGCTGTAATTATTGCTGGCGGCCAGAGCTTAATACCAGCGCTTAACTTACGGCTTTCTAGCCCTGAAGTTTTGATTGATATTGGTCAGATTAAGGGTTTGAGTGATGTTGTTGTGCAAGGTAGTTTCGTCAGAATTGGAGCTCTTGTCCTTCACGCTGAGATATACAGGTCGGAAACTGTCGCCGAGTCTATTCCGCTGCTATCACAAGCGGCTCGTTATGTAGCCCATGACGCCATTCGTAACCGAGGAACATTCGGAGGAAGCTTATCAAACGCTCACCCAGCTTCTGAATTTCCTGCATGTGTTGTTGCACTTGATGGTGTAATAAATATTCAAGGTCCAAACGGGTTGCGTTCTGTAAGTTCCGATGACTTCTTTACAGGGCTCTTCTCCACAGCTCTTGAGCCTGATGAGATTTTGTTGTCGGTAGATTTGGCTGTTTTAAAAAATGGGCAGCACTTTGTTTTTTCTGAATATGCTCCCCGACATGGTGATTATGCAGTGGTGGGGCTTGCAGCAAGTGCAACCATAGAAAACGGAGTTCTTTCCTCTCTCCGTCTAGTTTATTTTGGCGTTGAAGATAGACCTATTAGAGCGCTCAATGCCGAAGTGAACCTAACTGGAAAAAGAATTGATAAAAGTATATTGAAATTCGCAATGCTGCAATTGGAAAAAGAATTGCAACCTAGCAGTGACTTTGGCGCATCAGCTAACTATAGGCTTCAATTGGCGAAAGTAATGCTGAAAAGAGTTATAACCGAAATCGTGGAGAAGGGGGCTTAGTAATGGTTGAATCTACAAAACAGGTCACGATGACAGTTAACGGCTCACAAGTAACGAAGTTAGTTTCTTGCCGTACACCTTTGTCCGATTTTCTTAGAAATGAACTCTTTTTGACAGGGACACATATTGGATGCGAGCAGGGGGCATGTGGCGCCTGTAATGTTCGTATTGATGGTCGAGTAGTCCGAAGTTGCCTCTGCCTCGCTGTACAGCTTGAGGGAGGAGACGTTGAGACAATTGAAGGGGCTTCTGATCGTGGAGATCTGGAAGCGCTTCAGGAGGCGTTCCATGAACTGAATGCGCTGCAATGTGGCTTTTGCACGTCGGGTATTTTGCTTTCGATGGCCGAGTTGATTAAGAACGAAGTCAAACCAAGTAGAGAGCGGATTCGAGAGGTGTTATCTGGAAATATTTGTCGTTGTACAGGGTATCACTCCATAGTGGATGCGGTGGAGAAAGTTGTGTTCGACCGGTCGAGAAATGGTGAATCATAATGAACGAAAATAAACATATTAGTGTCTTGGATCGACCAGATAGCTATATCGGGAAAAGGATAGCGCGCCCCAATGCTCGAAGACTACTTGAGGGACGAGGAAAATATACTGCAGATGTAGTTATTCCAGGAATGCTTCATGTGGCTTTTTTTAGAAGCCCATATGCCCATGCAAAAATTTTGTCTATTGACTTGGATGATGCTAAGGCTTCAGCTGGAGTGGTTGCAGTCGTTACTGGGGAAGAAATCGGAGAAATTTGCAAGCCTTGGGTTGGCGTTTTGGACCACTTTGTTGGAATGAAGTCTGCAGTGCAACATGCCTTAGCTATAGGTAGGGTGCATTGGCAAGGAGAGCCCTTAGTAGCGGTAGTAGCTGAGACTAGGCGCGAAGCTGAAGATGCTCTAGATCTGATTTATGCTGACTGGGAAGAATTACCAGCAGTGACTGATATGGAGTCTGCATTAGACAAATCTACACCGCCTATCCATGATGAGCTTGGGGACAACCTCGCGTTTAACCTGGAAATCGAAGGGGGTGATATTGAAAAGGCGTTTGCAGATGCCGATGTCATTGTCGAAGATACGTTTAATTTTGGCCGTCACACTGTGGTATCCATGGAACCGCGGACTTTAGTTGCGGACTACAATCCCTCAGATAAAGCATTAACAGTCCATGCCTCAACACAAACACCATATCAGATGCAAGATGTCCTCTCCCGTCACTTAGGCTTGTCTGAGGAAAAAGTAAGAATTATTGCTGGTGACATCGGTGGTTCATTTGGTCTTAAGCTCCATGTGTATGGTGATGAAATGGCTACTTGTGCGCTTAGTATTTTACTCAAGAAGCCTGTGCAGTTTATTGCAGATAGGATGGAGTCCTTTCAGTCTGATATTCACGCACGTCACCACCGTGTGAAAATCAGTGCAGCGTTAAAATCTGATGGAGAAATCCTAGGCATGCGCGTTGATGACCTTACTGGAATTGGCCCATATTCTGTTTACCCTAGAACAAGTGCTACTGAGGGTAACCAAGTAATCCGGTTAATTGGCGGCGCGTATAAGTTCGCTAATTATCAAGGCTCATTGAATGTCGTTTTTCAAAATAAAAATGTCACTTGTCAATATAGAGGGGTTGGGCACCCAATCGCCTGTGCTGCTACAGAAGGGATTATTGATAAGGCCGCTGAACAGTTGGGCATAGATCCTATAGAACTCCGCCGTCGAAATTATGTCACACCGGATATGTATCCACATACAACACCTACAGGCTATATTTTAGAAAGTTTGTCTCATCAAGCCTGCACAGATCAATTGGTTGAAAAAATTAAATATGAAGAGCTTAGAGATGAGCAAGAAAATCTCCGTAAAAAAGGAGTTTATCGTGGGATTGGTTTCGCATCACTAATAGAAATATCAAATCCAGGGCCTGCTTTTTATGGGGTTGGTGGTGCACGTATATCATCACAAGATGGGTGCACGATGAAGCTTGAACCTTCAGGTAAAATTCAATGTGCACTAAGTGTTAATGAGTTAGGTCAGGGCACACATACGATCATGGGCCAGGTAGCCGCAACTGAGTTGGGTATCCCTTTTACTCATATTCATATTGTCACGGGTGATACAGCGATAACCCCTAATGGTGGAGCTTCATGGGCCTCACGTGGCGCTGGCTTAGGGAGTGATGTGGTTATAAAAACTGCCCGGGCTCTTAGGGAAAGCATCCTAGATATTGCAGCCAATATTCTCGACAAACATAGAGATAGTCTTGACATAAAAAATGGAGATATTGTTGTCCAGGCCTCTGATGAAGTGCTGATGCCAGTGAGTGAAGTTTCTAGGATTGCATACTATCGCACTGACACATTACCTAAAAACTTTCACCCTCAACTGACCATATCTCGGCATTATGTTCCACAAGGCAACCCCTTTGCCTTTACAAACGGAATCCATGCCGCTTATGTAGAGGTAGATGTTGAAACTGGATTTACTAAGCTGCTCAAGCACTGGGTTATCGAAGATTGTGGAACTCCACTAAACCCTATGCTTGTAGAGGAACAGGTTCGGGGAGGTGTCGTACAGGGTATTGGTGCTGCACTTTTTGAGGAGTGTATATATGACGATGATGGGCAGCTTCTGAATGGCAATATGGCTGATTACATGGTGCCTTTAGCGTCTGACGTGCCCGATATTTATGTCGGTCATGTTGTAACGCCAACTGAATTTAATGAAACCGGGGCAAAAGGCTGTGGTGAAGCAGGAACGACAGGAGCAACAGCTGCGATTTTGAATGCAATCAACGATGCCATAAGACCCTTTAAGGCGCGCATCACACAAACGCCCTGCACCCCAGAACGAGTTTTACGTGCTCTGGGTGGAGTTTAAAATTATTTTTAAGGAGTTGTTAGTCATCTGACTGATGTAGTTAAAGGACAATGGAGTGTCTAAAAAAACACCTTGATTAAGGTGCCTAATCTGGTGGATTTACCACCATTTTAATTGAGAAAGTAATTTTTTTACAACAAGAGAGTAATTATTATGTGGGTTACAAAAAAAATAAAACAAGCATATGATGCTGATGTATTTACGTCAAAAAGAGAAGTGAAATCTAAAAACAATAGGTCTAGCCTTCTTTCTATAGCAGTAGTTTCTTTAGGTCTTTTGGGGATGTCTTCTCAAGCTGCTAACGCAAAAGAAATTACTCTTCGCATAGGCGCTGGACACCCTGCAGGCCCGACAGTTTATGTTGGTACTGTTAAAAACTTTTTCGTACCTGAAGTTGTAAAGCGCGTAAATGAGCGCACTGAGCACAAGATAAAATTCATTGAAGCTTATGGAGGCACTGTAGCCGGAGTTGCTGAAACTCTTGAATCGGTGCAGTCTGGACTGTTAGATATCGGGGCTTATTGTTTTTGTTTTGAGCCAGCCAAATTATTTCTTCACAATTTCCCATACTTTGCTCCGTTTGGTCCGCAAAGTGCCGTTCAGTCAATGGAGATAACGAGAAGTGTGTATGACAGAATCCCAGAATTGAGCAGTATTTTCGAAACTAGATACAAGCAAAAGCTTTTAGGGCTATCTGGTTGGGATAATTATCATCTAGGCACTACTAAGGTTTGGAAAAATGTTGATGATTTAAAAAATGTTAAAATTGGCGGAGCTGGCCCCAATCTACCGTGGTTGAAATATGTCGGAGCTGTTCCCGTGCAGTCAACGCTTCCTGAGGCTTATATGTCTCTTTCGTCAGGCGTTTATACTGGATGGTTAATGTTCCCTTCAGCCTACTTTGGTTACAAGCTTCATGAGCCATCACCGGTGTATACAAAAATCGGTTTTGGTGCGATGGCAGTTATTGGTTTAACCATGAATGATAGAAAATTCAAGTCTCTACCCAAGGATGTTCAAGACATCATAATGGAAGTTGGAAGAGAGTATGAAGTTCAATCAGGAATCTTAAATGATCAAAAACAAGCTTCAAGCCTAGGCAAGCTGAAGGAAGCTGGCGCTACTATGCAGGAAGTTTCAGAAAGTGTTAGAACTGAATGGGCTGCATCTTTGGCTGCGTTTCCAACAGAGATGGCAATGGATGCAGAGAGTCGGGGATTGCCTGGCGTTAAAGTTATGCAGGCTTACATAGAGGAGGTCGAAAAAGCAGGAGTTAAGTGGGCCCATAAGTACGAGGTAAATTAACCCTTGCTGAAGCTCTATATTACAGAGCTATAGGAATATCTAGCTGCACCTGTGGAAGATAAAGAGGTGTGGTTAGGTATTGTTGAACCAGCCAATATTCTGACTATTTGTGGTCATTCATCTCGTCCGTCAGGACTGAGGATTGCATACTGGAAAAACATTGTCTTCGAGCAACTTGATGGCATGGTATTCTTCCGGAGGAGTCGGGCAGTACCTTATTGCCAACTGTATACCGCTGGTTTTCAAATTAATTAAGGTGTCATTGGCATCGATCAGAATACTGGCAGTAACTCCTGCGGACTATGAGGTTAATCTTGAAATCTTGGGGTCTTAGTATGAAGGATTCTTGGGAGGGAGAAGCGGGGGTGATAAGTAAGCACTGCTTACTATTAGAAGCATTGTTTATAATCAGTGCTTATTGTGTTTTTCAACCCTGCGTTTTACCGTTTTATCTATATAAATCAACAACTTATAGTTTTTCCGCGCAACGCTGGCAGTGTTGAGGTCAACGGTTCGACCCCGTTAGGCTCCACCATTAAATCGTTATAAATCAGCCGGTTACAAGCTTAACAGTTTGACTGGCTTTTTTGTGCCTGCAACTTAAGTCCATACAGAATGGATGTATAGCTCTATGCCGTCTTTATTAACTATAGAATCGACGGCTAGCCCTTTTACCCATTCCCCTTCTGTGAATTCTGTCGAGTATTCTTGTACATGCCACAAATTTGTACTGGCACTAGGTAGTGCCATAGGATAAATGTTAACAGATACTTTGGTGAACATTTTTTCAGATTCAAAGTTTAAGATATTTTAGATTTATCTAATTTGGCTGAAAGCCCTGTGTGTCGGTTCCTTGGTGCATCTGAGATCGGTTGACGATAACAGCCTATAAATCTGCTCACGGAATTAGGTGGTCGTGGGGTTTTATGGGGTTGATTATTTGTCGGTTATCAATACAAAAAACTAATGTGTTGTGCAAGCTGTAGACCGTAGAGATCCTCTTGACCAGCTGGAGAGTCACTGATATCTTTGTAAGTGCATGTATTTGAAGGCTTTGAGGCCTTCTTATGGAATCGAGGTAGTCTCAGGGCACAATAACTCCCTAAGAAATCCCCCTGAAAGCCCGGTGATACCTGAATTTCCATCAATTTTACTTGTGGGGTGTGAAACCTCCAATAGCAGCTATTTAGTTGTCAGCTTTTAACCTCTTCAATAATTGGTTTAATAAGTTATCGATAATATGGTATTCATTTAAGTGATGTATATGGAACTCAAAAAACCTTCTATTCCTAAAGACATAAAGACGCGATGGCGGAGGCTTGTGAATATTATGGGGCAGGTAACAGATACATCTGCGGCGCTAATAACGCAGATACATCCTGAAACTATTGAAATGTTAATTAGCAGTGAGTCAGCTGATAGCCCCTATAGCGAAAATGA
>Ga0307997_10000384_pt1 | contig 20230 bp, 16 predicted proteins | sample Davwhametageno36_FD_203165 | JGI IMG/M metagenome (GOLD analysis project Ga0307997, IMG submission 203165) | Marine microbial communities from Davis Island wharf, Antarctic Ocean - #36 | ecosystem: Environmental > Aquatic > Marine > Unclassified | place: Antarctic Ocean: Davis Island wharf... | reverse complement strand
ATTTACTTCATTTTGGATTCATTATCTAGGGCCCAGCGTGATACCCTAATGCAGCAACCCAACATTATAACGGAGTTATGCCCGTGACGTGGCCTCTTTCGCAACGAATCCAATCTTTTAAGCCATCTGCTACTGTGCGTATTAGTAATTTAGCCTCACAAATGAAAGCCGATGGTGCAGACGTTATCAATTTAGCCGTTGGTGAACCCGACTTTGATACCCCCAACCACGTGATTGACGCTGCGATTGTGGCTATGAAAACAGGACAAACGCGCTATACCCATGTCGCAGGCACCTTAGCCTTGCGCCAAGCGATCTGTGATAAATATCAGCGTGACAATCAGTTGAGTTACCACACTAACCAAGTGCTAGTGAGTAATGGTGCTAAACAGAGTATCTACAACCTAACAGTGGCTATCCTAGAAGCAGGCGATGAAGTTATTATCCCAGCACCTTACTGGGTATCCTATGATGCTATGGTGGCTATGGCGAGCGCTCAGTCTATTATTCTACCTTGCCCAGCTTCGCAGGCGTTTAAACTCTCTGCAGCACAATTATCAGCTGCCATCACGGATAAAACGAAACTGTTAATGTTTAACAGCCCGTGCAACCCAAGTGGACAAACCTACAGTCGAAGCGAGTTAATCGATATTGGGGCAGTACTGCGGTTGCACCCACAGGTGATTATTTTAAGTGATGATATATACGAACACATCTACTGGGGTTCGGAGCCTTTAGTCAATTTACTAAACGTGTGTCCTGATCTGGCTGACCGTTGTGTGTTAGTCAACGGGGTATCTAAAGCCTATGCGATGACTGGTTGGCGGATTGGATATGCCGTGGGTCCAGAAGCCATAATTGCTGCCATGATCAATGCTCAGACTGAATCCAGTTCCTGTGCCAGCAGCATCAGCCAAGCGGCAGCTTTAGCTGCCTTAGATGGCCCACAAGACCTGTTGCAACCTATGGTGCAAGCCTATCAACAACGACATGATTACGTTATCGACCAGCTTAATCAAATATCTGGGCTAGACGCCTTGCCGAGCCAAGGTACTTTTTACACCTTTGTCGATTGCAGTGTGGCGATGTTCCACCTTAACTATGCTCACGACTTGCAACTAGTAGAGGATGTATTGGCTCACACTGGGGTCGCGTTAGTGCCGGGCAGCGCTTTTGGCCTACCCCAACACTTTCGTCTCTCTTATGCCACAGATCTGTCTATTTTACAGCAAGCCTGCGAGCGGTTAAGTCTGTTCTTTAACCGTTAGCGGTTTGTTGCATATGCCACAACCGGGCGTAGTGGCCGTCTTGGGTAAGTAATTCTTGATGACTGCCCTGCTCTACTATTTCACCATCACTTAACAAGAGAATTCGATCAGCATCAACGATAGTGGACAGCCTATGTGCGATGACCAGCGTAGTTTTATTAGCAGAAATATCAGCCATTGCACTAAGGATACTGCGTTCAGATTCTGAATCCAAGGCTGAAGTTGCCTCATCAAATAGTAATATAGCTGGGTTTTTTAGAAGCACTCGAGCAATTGCGATTCGTTGCTTCTCACCACCAGATACCTTTAAGCCACGCTCACCTACAATTGTTTCTACACCTTCTGGAATAGACTCAACAAAAGTTCGTAAAGAAGCCATCTCAATAGCTTTCCAAATATCCTCATCGTTAGCTTCGGGAAAGCCATAAGCGACATTGTTCCAAATGGTATCATTAAAAAGAACCGTATCTTGGGGTACTATCCCAATTGATTGTCTCAAACTGAGTTGCTGCACATCACGCAAGTCTTGACCATCAATTCGAATATTTCCAGAGTGGATATCATAGAATCGAAAGAGTAAGCGCCCTATGGTGGACTTACCAGAACCACTGGGACCGACGATAGCCACTTTTTCACCTGAAGCCACACTAAAGCTTAGCTTTTTAAGAATTTGGCGTTCAGTTTGGTAACTAAAGTCAACGTGCTCAAACTCTATGGCAGCATGCTGAATTTTTAACACTGGGGCTTTAGCTTTGTCTTGTATCGTAGATTTACGCTTCAACAATTTAAACATATTTTCTATGTCAGAAAGGGCTCGTCGCATTTCACGGTAAATAAAGCCCAACGCATTCAGTGGCACAAAGAGCTGCAACAAATATAGATTTACCATGACCAGATCACCAATCGTCATAGTGTCTTCTGCAACACCCTTAGCAGCTAAGTACATTAAAGCAGTCACCCCTAAACCAATAATAAGCGCTTGACCAGAATTTTGTAGGGCTAGAGTTAGACGACTATCAATTCTCGCCTGTTCCCAAGCTCGTAAATTAGTATTGTGTTGTTTTGCCTCGAAGACCTCGCTATTAAAGTACTTCACCGTTTCAAAGTTTAATAAACTGTCTACAGCACGGGTACTTGATTTGCTGTCTAAACGATTAGCCTCTTTTATATAACGAGTGCGCCATTCAGTGGTCTGAACACTAAATACTACATAGGCCAATACACACACAATAGTCACAGCAGAAAACCATACATCAAAAGCAAAAAGCAAGATGAGCATTACTACAATGAGTTCGATGACAGTCGGCAGTATATTAAATACCATAAAGCGCATGATAAAGTTGATGCCATTGGTGCCACGATCTATATCGCGCGAGATACCTCCAGTTTGTCGACCCAAGTGGAAATTAAGTTCAAGCTGATGCAGATGGGCAAACACTTCTAAGCCTACTTTACGCATAGCACTTTCAGTCACTCGGCTAAACACGGCATCACGAAGTTCACCCAATAATACCGAACCAAAACGAAGGCCACCGTACAGCAGGACAAAACCTAAGGGGATAACAAGTAGTTGCTCTGGACTACCACCGTCTAAGGTATCAACAATATGTTTGAATACCCAAGGGATGACCAAGGCAACTCCTTTAGCGCTCACTAGAAAAACCATTGCAATAATTACACGCGCTTTGTGAACCATTAGGTATGGCCACAAGGACTTTAAAATAGTAATTAGCTCTAGCTCTTTTAATTCCTTAACTTTGTCCTCGCCAGAGCTCTTTTTGGTATTACTTTTCAAGAGTCTAAATGAAGAATAGCTTCAATTTCTACTTGCACTGCTTTGGGAAGTGCTGCAACGCCTACTGCGGCTCGCGCAGGATATGGCTGGTCAATATAAGTCGCCATAATCTCATTAATAGTAGGAAAGTTAGATAAATCAGTCATGGAAATATTAAGTTTTACAGCATCAGCCAAGGTGCCACCACTGGCTTCTGCAACCGCCTTTAAATTCTCAAACACTTGTTTGGCTTGAGTCGCAAAGTCCTGACTGCAGACTTCCATAGTAGCGGGGTCTAGTGGAATTTGACCAGAAATGTAAACGATATTGCCGACCTTCACAGCCTGCGAGTAAGTGCCAATTGCTGCGGGGGCTTTGTTGGTTGATATAATGGTCTTTGCCATGGGAGATACACCTTTAATTGAATCGAATATAGCGTTGCATGATAGCAGGCCATGGCTATTAATGACCACTCAAGAATAGTCTAAAAATTAACAAAATGAAGGCCTTATAAATTAGATCCAAAGGGTCGCAAGATCAGCGATCGAATCTAATACCAAATCAGCATCAGTGATTAATTCAGATCGAGTGCTTGTGCCTGTGAGTACGCCAACATTAAAACTCACACCCGCACTTTGACCCATGTGTAAATCATGAGTATTGTCACCCACCACCATAACTTCTTCAGGTTTTAAACCTGTGTGTTGGCAAAAGCCTAACACCATGCCTGGCCCAGGTTTACTGCCAAAGCCAGAGTCATAGCCCACGGCATAGTCAAACAGGTGCAAACACCCAAAGTCACTTAACGTGGCTTTGATTCCTGCCTCACTATCCATAGTCGCTACCCCAAGGACTAAGCCTAAATGAGCCAGCTTATTGAGGCTTGGTGTAAGGTCTTTCACTGCGACGCTGTCCCCATAAGTAGAGTCTGCGAACATCTTATTCAATAAATCCTCAACCCGATTAACGGGTTGGTTCACCAGCGGTGCCCACATCAGACTAATATCTCGATTATCTCCCGCTGCTAAGACAGATCCACCCAACACTCGGTTTTGATGACTATCAAAACCTACTATTTCCAGCATAGTTAAAGCCAAACTTGCGTCGCCATTGGCTAACTTAGATACTGCTGCTCGCAACTTTGGCATCCATGTGCCGTGAAAATCGAGCAGGGTTCCATCTTTATCAAAAACAATACCTTTGATCTTGCTCGCATCAAATGGGCGCTTAGCTCGGATCACAAGGGTTTAACCCCAGCTTGAACTTGCACCACTTCAGCTGTTTCAGCGACTTCCGGTAGTTCCCCAACTTGCGCCGCCACTTCTGCTGCCTGATCCACATCACTTTGAGCGGCTTCAGTTGTGTCAGTCACCAAAACATCAGGCGCTGGGGTCTCATTGAGTTGATCAGGCATAGATTGAGCAGACTTTGGCTCGTTATACCCTCTCCACCGACTCGTTCTAAGTTCACCCTCGCGATTAAGTACTGGATACGCAATGGCCGTAAAATGAGAATGCAGGCGCTTAACGTCTCGCATTAAATCTGTGAACAAAGAATGGGCTACAGGGTTGGCTTTATCAGCTTGCATGGTTCTGTGCTGCTGACCATCTAGGCACTTTTGATGGTTGATGTTAAATTCATGTTTAGCCTGAATCAGGCCCCGAGCGCTGCTCACATCTTCACTCATCATCACTTGAAACGACATGGGCATGACTTTAAAAATAGCCTTCATGCTCAAATCTAAGGCGTCATTTTCATAATCAGTAAAATCGATATGTAAATTGTTTTTCTTCTTCAATAAAAGGGTCATGCTGCGCTCTAAGATATCACCTGCATGCTCTATATTAGTGATGAATAGGAGCAAATCTTGGCAGCGATAGCGTTCATCTTCAGTTAAGTCCTGACCACCCAGCTCTAATAAATAAGCATTAATTTGTTGATGGAAATCATCAATAATGTCATCACTTTGATGGATTTTTTTCTCCAGTGCATCATAGCGCTCAGTCATGCCTAGATGCACCTCACGGAGCATGTCTTCGAGCAACTCACCCATGGTAAGCGTGTCTCGCACAACGTTAGCCAACGCCGCAGACGGTGCCGTTTCTTGCACATCTTTAAGGTATTTAGGACTCGGTAAAGGGGCTAAGGTTTCACGTGGAAGACGCGTATCAATCCAACCTGCCAACTTACTCACAATTAACATGCCAAAGGCAGCGACAGTCACATTAAACAAACAATGCATTAATACAACCTGCCAGGCTGGGTCCATACTCACGTAGTTGAGCCCCATATGGACTTCGGTTACCCATGGTGCAAAAGCCATGGCACCGATGGTGCGTAATATTAAGTTGCCTAGGGGCGCCACCCTTTTGGCATTACTCGACTTGCGTGACAAGTACACAGGAATACCCGCACTGCCAATATTAACCCCAAGGATGAGCATCATGCCAGACTCGACACCAATGACGCCAGCCCCCACAAGGCCCGCCAATAAAAGTACCATCACAAGACTAGAGTGGAGTAAAAAGGTGAGTACAGCAGCAAATAAAATAGCTAACCAAGGCTCTGCAATGAGACTTTGTAACATGTCACTAAAGAGTTCAGAACCCTCCAGTGGGACTGCTTGTTGACGCAATAGCCCAAGTGCCAATAGCATCAGACCTAAACCCATAAGCCCTTCGCCAATGCCACGCTGTCGCTTGTCTTTGGCGCGCAGCTCCATAAATATCCCAACGGCTAGCAACAAAGGGCTAAAGGCACTAAGGTCAAAAGTAAGAACCAGCGCGACAAGAGTGGTACCTACATCAGCACCTAATAATAAGGCTAGACCTGCTTCACCTTGCACACCTAAAGATGCCGCAAGTAATGCAGATGCCGTGCTACTTTGCAAAATGAGAGTAAGAAATACACCTAAACCTAAGGCAGACCAGACACCAGCAAAACGATCACGAATCAAATAAGTAAGGCGCCCACCAAAAGCTCGTTTCATTCCCTGTTGCACCCGCTTTAAGCCCCAAATAAGCAAGGCTACCCCACCTGCTAAGCCAATGAGCAGTTGGGTAATGCTAGTGTCTGATACAGGGTCGATATGCGCCTCTTAATAGCTAAAGTCTTGTACTTGATAGGGTTGCATTTTGCGTGACGAGAATGCCACACTGCAAGCCCATCCATAAGAGTACCACAAGAATTCGATAATGCTAATAATATAGGCTTTAAAATTATGAAAAATAAAGTTATTTTGTTAATTTTAGACGAACTCGGTTATTCCTGTGCGCGCCAGCTTATGGGCAATTTAGAAGGTTGGGTAAAAGCGGGAAAAGCAAGAGTGTGGCAAGGCCAAGCAGTGTTGCCATCAGTGTCTGGCCCATGTTACGCCAGCATCCATACAGAGCTCACACCCCAAGACCATGGTGTGACCTCTAACTACCATGAAGGCAAGTTAGAAGATGCCGATATTTTTAGTGCTGTCAGAGCCGCAGGTGGCACTACTGCAGCTATCGCCCATTCATTTTTTTCAGATTATTTCCAAGCCAGCCCTTTTGATCCCATGCGCGATATGGAAGTGGATGACATCCATCGACCTATTCAACATGCCCGTTTTTACACCATGGCTGGAGCCAATAAAGCCCAGCCTGCAACGCCTTCAGACATTGACCTTTTTTGGCAAATGAGCTTACTTATTGAACGACACCAGCCAGATTATTTTTTATTCCATTCCTGTACGCTAGACAGCTTAGGCCATAACTATGAATTTAATTCCATTCAAATCGACAAGAATTGTTACACCATCGATGCAGCGCTTGGCGATTTTATCCCTCGGTGGCAAGCACAAGGTTATGATGTCATTATTACCGCAGATCACGGCCAGAGTGCTCGTGGTCACCATGGCGGTACTGAAGCCATTATGCGTGATATTACTATTTACTACTTTGCTAACCCTAACCATGCTATTCAGGGCCCGCCACCAGACTATGTAATTAGTCAAACGGCTATTGCACCCAGTATTTTGCAGCGTATGGGCATTACGATTCCTGAGTCGATGCAAACGACCCCAGTATGGATATAATAAAAATAAAGGTTCCGTCATGGCCCATCATCATTACGACTACATTGTTATCGGCGCAGGTTCTGCAGGCTGCGTGCTAGCCAACCGTTTAAGTGCTGACCTCAATTGTGAAGTGCTGCTGCTCGAAGCCGGACCACGTGACCGTAATCCACTGATTCATATGCCTGCAGGCATTGCATTTTTACTCGATCACAAAACCCTTAACTGGCGTTACCAATCAGCCCCACAAACGGCTATGCACCAGCGCCAAATCCCAATTCCCAGAGGTAAAACCTTAGGTGGTACTAGCGCTATTAATGCCATGGTGCATATACGAGGCCAACAACAGGATTACGATGAATGGTGTCGCTTAGGTAATGTGGGTTGGGGATATGACGACGTACTACCCTTTTTTCGTCAATCTGAAACCAATTTAGGAACACATCTTGACCCCGGTTATCATGGCACTAAGGGACCATTAACGATCAGTGACCGTGCTTACACCCATCCCTTGAGTGACCAATTTGTAGAGTCTGCAGTGGCTATGGGTATCACTCACAACTCTGACTTTAATGGCCGCGAGCAAGCAGGAGCTGGACGCTACCAAGTGACGCAAAAAGAGTCCAAACGCTCTAGTACAGCAACGGCTTATCTGCACCCTATTGCAGACCGGCCCAATCTAACCATTATTACTAGAGCCCACGTTAGGCGCATCATTATTGAGGCAGGAAGAGCCCTAGGCGTTAGCTATCAGGTTGGCCACAAGGTCAGTACAGCACTTGCTAGCAAAGAAATAATTCTCAGTGCTGGCACCATTGGGTCACCCCAATTATTAATGCTTTCTGGTATTGGCCCTGAGCCAGAACTGGTGAAACACAATATTAAAATGCAGGTTAATCTGCCTGGAGTCGGTAAGAATCTGCAAGACCACCTCAACGTGTCAGTGCTGGCCTGCACTAAAGAGGCTAATAGCCTATTGGGTGCAAACAAAGGCATCGGTGCACTCACCACCGGCCTACGTTATTTTTGGAATAAATCAGGCCCAGGTGCCACTAATGCAGCTGAAAGTGGTGCCTTTGTGAGCTCAAAATACAGTCCCACGCGGCCTGATATACAGCTCCACTTTATACCCTTAATGATATTTCCCTCGCCTGTGCCCGAGTTAAAAGCCCATGGCGTGACGATTCATGCGTGCAACTTGCGCCCTACCGACACGGGGGAAATCACCCTAGCTAGCGCCCAACCCAATCATGCACCGGTCATTGATCAGCGTTTTTTACAGACCCAAGGTAATATTGAGCGCATGCGAGAAAGCATTTATTTATGCAGAAACATTTTGTCCAGTGGACCCTTTGCAGATCTCATTAGCCATGAACACTCACCTGGCACTGATGTATTTTCAGATCAACAAATTAGTGATTTTATCAAGGCCACAGCAGAGACGGAGTACCATCCTGTAGGTACTTGTGCCATGGGACAGGGTGAATTAGCTGTGGTGGATGCTGCTTTACGCGTTTATGGTATTGAGGGTTTGCGGGTTGCTGACGCATCCATCATGCCAACACTGATTAGCGGCAACACCAACGCAGCCTGCGTTATGATTGGAGAAAAGGCATCAGCAATGATTGTTGCTGATGCCAAACCCTAAGCCTTAATAGACCAATTATTGGCCCCTGAGTCTTTAATCTTTTTTGCTAAAACGTTCTGTGGTGACCGTCGCTTGAGCTTTATCACTGTATCTTGCCCCTTGCACTGTGTGTTGATTGATTAGGTCGTTGAGTTCGACAACAATATCGGCATCCAACTCTAAATCGTTGGCGGCAATATTTTGCTTCAAGTGCACCAGATTCTGGGTACCAGGAATGGCTATAATATGATCCCCTTGAGTTAAAACCCAAGCTAAAGCAAGCTGAGCGGGCGTGCAACCTTGGCGTTCTGCTAGCCTAACGTAAGCAGGCAATAGTGCCAGATTTGCTGGGTAATGTTGCGCATTAAAGCGCGGCATAGTGTGACGTAAGTCATGCTCTACAAGTTGTGAGGTGTCGTGTAGTTTATTGGTCAAAAAACCACGCGCTAGGGGACTAAAAGCGACGAAGGCTGCGCCAATTTTCTGACTCGCCTCTAAGACTTCAATTTCAACATTACGAGTCCATAATGAGTATTCTGACTGAATAGCACTGATGGGGTGCTCAGCGTGGGCCTTATATAAATCGGCGGCACTTATTTCTGATACCCCCACAGCCCCAATCTTGCCCTCTTGGCACAAATCAGCCAACGCACCAATACTATCCTCTAGAGGCACATTCATGTCACGCCGGTGCAGATAATAAAGGTCGATGTGATCCGTTTGTAAACGCTTTAAACTGGCCTCACAAGTGGCTTTAATATATTCAGGTCTGCCATTAATACTGGGCTGACTATCAGGCTGTTGACCAAAACCACACTTGCTCGCCAGGAAGAATTCACTGCGTCTTTGGCTAATGAATTGTCCGATCATAGACTCGTTATGACCATGGCCATAAACAGCCGCAGTGTCCAGCATGGTATAGCCTAAGTCGAGAGCTTGGTGGAGGAATTTTTCACTATGCTTACTGCTACTCTTTTCACCATAACCATGGGACAAACTCATACAACCTAAACTCACTGCTGATACGAGTCGATTGGCTAGCAAACGCGTGCTTTGTGGCATGAAATTAATTCCTATCTATGGACATCTTTAAAACAACCTGTGTTATAGCAGCTAGTTACATGGTTTAACACTCATTTATAACGCCAAAGATTAATTTCCTAAGCCGCTATCACTGCGCAATACCCATGATGTTTGTCTGCACAATCACCCGATCATCTCCCAATGTCTGCAACACAAAAATTAAGTCACGCCAGTCTTTACAATGGCCCGTACGAAACTTCAATAAGTCAGTGGCATTAGGATCTAAGAGCAAAAAATCAGCTTCTTTACCGATGGCAAAGTTACCTATTTTATCATCCAGATCAAGGGCGGTTGCACCTCCTAAAGTGGCAAGATAGAAGCTTTGTTCTGGGCTCAAATTATGGCCTTGCAACTGTTGCATTTTATAACCATCGGCTAAGGTTTGAAGCATGTTAAAACTCGTACCACCACCGACGTCTGTGCCCATGCCCATTTTAATGCCGTGATTTTGCAAACGCGCCATGGGAAATAGTCCAGAGCCAATGAATAAATTTGAAGTTGGGCAGTGAGCAATCGCAGAATCTGAGGAAGCTAAGCGTTCACATTCCCTGTCACACAAGTGAATACCATGCGCAAACACACTACGCTTGCCCAACAAACCGGCTTGATCATAGACATCTAAGTAATCTTTTGCCTCTGGAAAAAGGGTCTTCACCCACTTTATTTCATCTATATTTTCAGCTAGGTGGGTATGCAGGTATACCCCCTTATGTTCAGCCAACAAGCGCCCTGCAGCAGCTAATTGTTCTGCAGTTGATGTGGGGGCAAAACGAGGAGTGACGGCATATTGCAAACGATCTACCCCATGCCATCGCTCAATAAGCTGCTTGCTTTGTAGGTAACTTGTAGATGCCGTATCTAGTACCTCAGATGGCGCGTTGCGGTCCATCATAACCTTCCCAGCAATGAGCCGCATATGGTGCTTTTGTGCCTCCTTAAACAAAGCATCCACAGAGGCTGGATGAACAGAGCAAAACACTAAGGCCGTAGTGGTACCATTGGTCAATAATTGATCAATAAATACCTCAGCCACCGCAGCGGCTTTTAGTGGGTCTTTAAAGTGAGCCTCAACGGGAAAGGTGTAGGTGTTTAACCAATCTAATAACTGGGTGCCATAAGCTGCAATCATTTCAGTTTGTGGATAATGAATATGACAATCTACAAATCCTGGCACCATCAAATATTCACTACAATCTTCGACCTGAGACAATTGTGCAGGCATTAATTCATGCACAAGAGACTCATAATCACCCATTTTATAGACCTTGCCATGTTGCAGCCACAGTAGCGCATCAGGCCGATAGTCAACTGCTGCTGCGTCCTTATCAGGTTCTGCCAAACAGTGTAATAGAGGGCCACGCATTAAACGTTCAGACATATTCTAAGCTCTCGTTATTTAGCTGCACTGGGTTTGCCTTAGCAAGGCATTTTTGGTGTGTCAAATCAAAGTTTTGATACAAATCCATCACTTGAGCAGCAATGGCGATGGCGACTTCCATGGGTTGCTTGCCACTGATTCCAGCTTTTCCCATAGGGCAATTTAAGTGACTGATGGAATTTACAGAGTAATCCTTAGCAGCCAACCTTTGGCGGAACTTACGGCCTTTAGTGACTGAACCAATGACACCCAGATAATGAGCATCACCTCGTTTGAGTATGGCTTCAGTGAGCGCCAAATCAACCCCATGATGATGCGTCATAATTAAGTAACAGCTGTTCGCTATGCAGTCTGTGACGTAATCTTGAGGATGTTCCTCCTGCATGCCCACTACCCCTTGTGGTAGTTCTTTAGGTAACATATCGTAACGACTATCCACCCATGTGACTTGCACGGGTAATTGCGCTAACAAAGGCACTAACGCTCGTCCAACATGACCAGCGCCAAAGACGACTACGGGCATTTTGGTGGCTTTGAAAACTTCAAACATCAGACTCACCTTACCACCACAGCACTGGCCCAAACTGGCACCAAGCGGGTAATCAATTATTTCTGTTTGATGCTCTTGTGTCATCATCAGACGGGCTTGGGCAATCGCTTTGTACTCGAGATGTCCACCGCCGATGGAGTCAAACTGTTGATCTTCAGTGACTAAAAGCTTACTGCCCACACCCCGGGGTGATGAGCCCTGCAAAGCAACAATACTTACCAGTACATAGGATTGATTGTGCTGTTCACACTGCCACTGAGCCTCAAGCCATGCCTTCATCACGCGCGCCCCACAATTGAAGCTTTGACCGCTTCTAATGCCCACAATACCCGCTCTGGAGTCGCTGGCGTATTAAGTTGAGGATTTGTTTGCTCGTCACCCGCCGCCCAAATGGCATCCCGTAAAGCGGACCACACAGAAATACCATGCATTAAAGGCGGTTCGCCTACCGCCTTGGAGTGGTATATGGTGGCCTCATGGTTTTTACTATTTTTTAGTAAAGCCACATTAAACTGTTTAGGAGTATCACCGACAGCAGGTATTTTGTAACTCGCACCCCCATTCGTTTGCAGTCGACCATCTTGGCCCCACACTAATTCCTCAGTTGTCAGCCATCCCATGCCCTGAATAAAGCCCCCCTCTATTTGACCCACATCAATCGCTGGATTAATACTTTCACCCACATCATGCAAAATATCAACTCTAGCAACCGTGTAAGTGCCAGTGAAGGTGTCCACTTCTACCTCACTCACAGAAGCTCCACAGGAAAAATAAAAGAACGGATTGCCCTTGGCTTTTTGGCGGTCATAGTGGATTTTTGGGGTACGATAATAACCTGTGGCAGACATGGAAATGCGAGCCATGTAAGCCTCCTGTGTAAGTTCTGCAAAGGAAAGACTATGGCTTGGCCATGACACTAGGCCATCATTAAAGATAATCGCCTCAGCATCGGCTTGGTAAGTAGCCACTATGTGCTCTATTAAGCGCTGCTTAATCGTAAGGACCGCATTACGGGCTGCTTGACCATTCAGGTCAGTGCCACTTGATGCCGCTGTAGGTGATGTATTAGGCACCTTATCTGTGCGTGTTGAAGTAACCTCAATAGACTCCAGTGGCAGACCCAACTCAGCGGCTACGACCTGAGCAATTTTAGTATATAAACCCTGCCCCATTTCTGTGCCACCATGACTCACTTGGACTGTGCCGTCGGTATAAATATGCACCAGTGCTCCTGCTTGATTGAGGAACATTGCAGTAAAAGAAATACCAAATTTTACCGGTGTTAGAGCCAAGCCTTTAAGGTACCGCCCCCCATGTTTTAAGGCATTTTTATTGAAGCTGCGAATGGCTTGTCGCCGAGCCCAATACTCACTGGATTCCACCAGCTCATCAATAATGCGCTCTAGATCTACGCCCTTTACGATCTGATGGTAGGGCGTGAGGTTGCGTTCGTGTTGGCCGTATAAGTTAGTTTGTCTTATTAATAAAGGGTCTTTGCCCAGAGTGCGGGCCACATCATCCATCATCTGTTCAGCTAACATCATACCTTGGGGGCCACCAAAGCCTCTAAAAGCAGTGTTTGAAACTGTATTTTGAAACCACCGATGGCCCGTAATTGTCGCTGCCGGAAGATAGTACGCATTATCTGTATGGAACATGGCACGATCAACTATAGCATCTGACAGATCTGCACTAGAACCACACAATCCGTTCAGTTCAGCACTCACCGCTGTAATTCGTCCGGCGTCATCAAAACCCACCTGAGCTTGGTTTACAAAGGGATGGCGCTTACCCGTCAGGGCCATGTCATCACTGCGTGCCAAGCGCAGTTTTACAGCCTTTTGGTTGCGCACAGCTAACAGTGCAGCCAGACATGCCCATTGTGCAGCTTGAGTTTCTTTGCCACCAAAACCACCACCCATGCGTCTTGTGTCTACCACCACTTTGTGCATGGCTAAGGCCAATACTTCAGCCACCAGCTTTTGCACTTCACTGGGATGTTGACTAGAACTATGTACCAAAACGCCGCCGTTCTCTTGGGGTATAGCGAGGCAAACCTGGCCCTCAAGGTAATAGTGTTCTTGCCCACCAACTTGCTGATCAATAGTGAGACGATGCATCGATTTCTGCAGGGCCACCGCACTATCACCTTTAACTAAGCTGTGACTTGGGCGCACTTTTTTATTATTGATTTGAGCTTGTTCTAAGCTTAAGAGTGGTGGTGTTGAGTCAATGACTGCGTGCCCTAACAAAGCGGCTTTGCGGGCTGCATCACGACTAATAGCCGCCACCGCAAATAGAGGCTGTCCAAAGTAATTAATTTGTCCTTCTACCAGCAAAGGGTCACCACCAAATACAGGGCCAATGTCTATATGACCCGGTACTTCTTTGGCAGTAATGACATCTACCACGCCTAATGCACTGGCGACGCTGCTCAAGTTTTGACTTTTTAGCAAGCCACAGGCCACATTCGCCATACCCACGTAGGCATGAAGGCAGCCTACTGGCGTAGGAATGTCATCAATGTACAGCGCCTCACCCGTGAGGTGTAATTTTGCACTTTCGTGGGGCGATGGTTTACCTATGGTCGTAGTGGTGGTGTTTAAATTTTGAGCAGCATGACCATTCGTAGGTCCAACAGACGCGGAGTTTTGCGGCGTTAATTTAGGTAATTTTCTCATGCTATGGCCGCCCGTAAAAATCCTGTAACAATATTGGAGGTCACCTGCTGACGATAAGCGGCACTAGCTCTCATGTCATCAATGGGTTGATAATCCTGTGCCAACCACACAGGTACTTGAGCAATAAGCTGGGGTGTGAGGGTTTGCCCTAATAATTGACTTTGCGACATATTGGCCATTTTAGGAGTCGCCGCCATACCACCACAGGCAATATCAATCTGAACGATGGTATCGTGATCCAAGGTCAAACTCATGGCCACGCAAGTGGCAGAGATATCATCTTCCGTGCGTTTACTCACTTTCTCTATCCACACTCGCTGGCCATTTGATGGCAGGGGTAAGATCACACTATGAATAAATTCGCCCGCTGCTAAGGCGGTTTGCTTGTAACCCAAATTAAACCCTTTTAAAGCTATGGTGCGCTGCTTTAAACCTTGCTGTAAAACTAGTTCAGCACCCATCACCAGCAGCAATGGGGGAATATCAGCAATCGGCGAACTGTTGGCGATATTACCCACCAAGGTGGCACGATTGCGCACTTGTCGTGAAGCAAAACTAGCTAACAGGTCACTCATCTCTGGTAACTTAGTTTGACAGAAAAACTCCACCTCACTCAGACTTACACCAGCGCCAATATGAAGTTTTTTATCCCGCTCGTCTATCGCTTGTAGTTCCTCTACGCCAGTAACGTCAATGAGGCACTTAAAAGACTGAAGACCCTGAGTAATGTCTAAGGCTAAGTCCGTCGAACCAGCCACTAACTTGGCGTTAGGTGATGCCTCATAGGCTAAAGCCAAGGCAGCCAAGTTAAGTGGGGTCGTATAAGCTGGGTTAGGGATCTGTTGACCCGCAAGGGCCATATTTTTTAACTGCACATGGCATCGGTCTAAGCCACCTAACTGATTAAACAAAGGATCGGTGGCTCTATCCATAGGCGCTAAATGATCAGCCGCCAAAAGGATAGGATGATAACCGGTGCACCTGCATAAGTTTCCAGACAGGGCCAGTTCTACCCCATGGCGATGGTTAGCAAAATCTTCAGGCGTAGCCAACGAGTTGGCTGGGGTATTGAGCCACCAGACGATAAGGGACATGACAAACCCAGGGCTACAAAAGCCACACTGGCTCGAGTGAAAATCTACCATCGCTTGCTGCACAGGATGGAGTTCAGGGCCTTGTAATGCGTCTAAAGTAATAATATGGCATGCATGGAGGCTGCCTAATAAAGCAATACAGGCGTTCACACTGCGATAAGCAATCTGACCTTGAATAAGTTGGCCCACGATCACGGTGCAAGCCCCACAATCTCCCACGGCACAACCTTCTTTAGTTGCTGTTAAGTATTGTGTTTCTCTTAGCCAATTTAATAAGGTCGTGTCTGCTGCTGGATCCACTATCTCAATGTTAGTTTGGTTTAATAACAGGTGCATATTGGTTACTCTCATCGATTAGGGCAACATCTTCTCAATACCTGTCCTTTTAGTCAACTTTTCATTTATGTTACGGTGGCTGTTATGGTAGTGTAATGTACTCCCGTTTTCAGACTTAATGGCTCAACACATGACCACAAGCATAACCAGAGGCCCATACAAGCCCGGACGTATCAGAGAACAAAGCCGCGACTTAATCTTGCAAGCCGCCCAAGCAGAGTTTGCCTGTCATGGTTTTCGTGGCGCCACCATGCAGCGTATTGCTGAATCTGCTCAGGTTCCCAAAGCTAATATTCATTATTACTTTACCAGTAAACTTGGCCTCTATGGGGCTGTGCTCGAAAATACCCTTAACCTGTGGGATAACATATTTAATGAGCTATCTAGCCATGACGAACCCGCCTATGTATTGAGTCGTTATATTGATGCAAAAATCGACTTTTCTCGGACCCACCCCACAGCATCACGCTTGTTTGCAAAGGAGATGATTAGTGGAGCGCCTCATTTGAGTGCTTACTTGCAGCAAGATTACCGCCAGTGGTTTAAACAGCGCATGAGTGTCTTTGAAAGCTGGGTAGCGCAGGGGAAAATGGATAACATCGACCCTGCCCATGTCATATTTATGATTTGGGCTAGCACCCAATACTATGCTGATTTTGAACCACAGATTATTATTGCCAACGATACTGAGCAGTTAACAGAGCAAGCCTTTTTAGACGCAGCTAGCTCCATTAAACACATCATACTTAAAGGCTGTGGTATCCATTAAAACAGCCTGTGGCTCAGGCTAAATAAGCTACCTTAATTACCTTCGCCCTCTTCCAAGAACTGCTGATCAATGTCCACTTGTGGCTTCTCATGTAGCACTCGTTCAAACGATTGCAAACGCTTGTAAACAGAAAGTAGCTCAACAATCGTTGGCCAGGAATTAATTAAATACTGAAACGAATTACTCACCTGCCCAAAAGCTGTCAATATTTGCTGTAAAATACCAAAGGTTATGGTTCCAGCTACGATGGTTGGAATGAGAATAATATAGGCAAACAGGTTATCTGCCTGCAAGAAAAAACTACGTGCCACATTGAAGTACATATAGTGGAAATATAAACGGAAGTAATTCTTACGAACGTTACCAAATAATTGCGTTAGGGTTAAAGGCTGAGCTCGGTCTTCATGATCTTCTCCGTACACTAACTCTTTCCGATAAGCAGCTTCCACCCTCTGATTACGAAACTCTAAACCAGGCAATTTTATGCCTACAAATGCCATCAGCATGGTACCGAATATAGACCAAAAAATTGCAGCATAAAATAAAGGAGAGGCAATAGAACCGATAATAGGTAACTCTGTCACATATTGAGACAGGGACCAAAGTACAGGTAAAAATGCCACTAAGGTCATAAAGGCATCAACCAACGAAACCCCTAAACCTTCCATTATGCTAGCAAACCGCATGGTGTCCTCTTGTACCCGTTGCGCTGCGCCTTCTACCTGCCTGAGTTGAGTCCATCTAGAGGCATAAAACTCGTTCATGGCCATGCGCCAGCGAAAAATGTAGTGGCTTACAAAAAAACGCGTCATAACAAATACGATGACTGCTAAAAATGCTATTTCACCAAAGATAATGATCAAATCGTACAGCTCTTTGGCTGTAATACTACCTGGCTCTGCAAGTGCCGCCTGAATGTTATCAAAAAACGGCCGGCGCCAGGTGTTGATTGCTACCGACACCTGCACCGAAAAGTAAGTACTAAACAAGATCAAGGCAGAGCCGTAAATAGACCATAACTGCCACTCATGAGGTGAAAGCCGCATCCAAACTAGACCAAACATCATTAATGTCGTAAAAAAGTAGAGGTAAAACCAAATGAAATCAGGACTAATAAAATGACCCAAACCTAATACAGGTTCCGCGTCTTCAGCTGGAAGTTCAAAACCTAAAGCGGTTCCTAATTGATCTCCCCAGCCATACCAAACTGCAATACATAAACTGGCCCAACCTATTAGTGAGATAAAAAACCATCGAGGATTAGGAAAAAAACATTGAAACATAAAAGCCGCCCGTAAAACGTTTTAAAGTGAATACAAATAATTAACTAAGATTAGACAATTGTGCCGACAATAGCTAGCCATACAATGGCTTGACAAAAGATTAGCTCGATGGGAATATATCAATTAATCTTATGGTATACCATCAGACAAAATAAGTTAGTGGCCCATTTGTTTGATAATTGAGTCTGTTAATAATAAGGAGTTGTGTCGATGAAATTTTCTTTATTTGTTCACATGGAGCGCTCTGATCCTAAAAAACCCCATAAAGAGTTGTTTGACGAATTAGTAGAGCTTACTCTCATGGTCGAAAAGGCCGGTTTTGAGACCGTATGGATTGGTGAACATCACATGATGGAATTCACGATCTGCCCTAACCCACTCAATTTTATGGCCTACCTTGCGCCCATTACCAAGACCATTCGTTTAGGATTAGGCACAATTGTTGCTCCTTTTTGGAATCCTGTGCGCCTAGCTAGTGAAGCTGCTTTAGTCGATATGATGAGCGATGGCCGTCTCGATTTTGGTATTGCTCGAGGTGCCTACCAGTCTGAATTTGATCGGATGACAGACCAAATGACTGCCAAAGAAGGCGGTGGGCCTCTACGTGAGATGATCCCTGCCTTACAAAAACTTTGGACTGGCGACTACGCACATGACGGTGAGCACTATTCTTTTCCAACCTCAACAGCGGTTCCTCGTGCGACCCAAAAGCCGTTTCCGCCGATGTGGGTGGCTGCCCGCGAACAAGAGTCTCATGACTATGCGGTTGAAAATGATTGTAACGTCATGGTTACGCCGCTTATTGCGGGCGATGCCAGCATCGAAATGGCCTGCCAACGCTTTAAACAGGCCTGCACAAATCACCCAGACAAACCCACACCACAATTACTCGCTTTACGTCACACATGGGTGCATGAAGAAACTGAAGATTGGCAAAGAGGTGCTCAAGCCCTGCGCGATTGGTATGCCTATTTTTACGCATGGTTTAAAAATGAACAAACCCCGAAAGAAGGTTTTATTAAGCCTTTAACTGACGCACAAATGGACGAACTACCAGGCTTTGGTTTAGACGAACTACACGATAACCTGCTCATTGGCACTCCCGCACAAGTGACAAAACGCATTAAGCACTATGAATCATTGGGTGTGACTCAATTTAGTTTTTGGAGCGATAACGGTTTACCCCATGCGGAAAAGAAAAAATCCCTTCAGTTATTTATTGACAAAGTCATGCCCAACTTTAACTAACCACTGCAGCAGGCTTTAATTAGGAATACATTATGCATTTTGAAGTACGAAAAGTTGTTACCACCATTGAAGAACTTCGCATTGAAGGTGGTAAACCAGCAGCCGTGCCTATTACTATGGTGGGAGTGGCCTATGTCATTAAAAACCCTTGGGCAGGCCAAGGGTTTGTTGAAAATCTGCGACCTGAGATTACCGCAGGTTGTTCTGAATTAGGTGAGCAAATGGTCGCTAAGGTGCTTACTCACTTTCCAAGTGGTGACGCCATTGAGGCCTATGGTAAAGCCGCTGTCATCGGCTTAGATGGTGAAATTGAGCACGCTTCTGGTATTATCCATACCCTTCGTTTCGGTAACCATTACCGAGACGCAGTTAATGCAAAAAGTTTTTTAAGTTTTACCAATAAACGAGGCCCTGCTGGAACATCTATTCAAATACCTATGATGCACAAGGATGATGCTGGTTTTCGGTCCCACTATATTACTTTAGAAATGCACATTGAAGATGCCCCTGCCGCTGATGAAATCATTGTTGTGCTGGGTGGTTCAGACGGAGGCCGCGCGCATCCTCGCATTGGTAACCGTTATTTGGATATGGAAGAAATTGCAGCTGAACAAGCTTCAAATAAAGTCCAAAATTAATGACTTTATTTTGCCCTCACAGAACCCACTACCAAGTTTTTAGTCCGCTAAGAACTGACCAAAAACACCCATCTGAAAATCCATATGACACCTTAGTCTTTATTCATGGTGTGGGTTTAGATTTAACTATATGGCGAAACCAAGTAGCAAACTTGCAAGCTAAATACCAAATTATCACCTATGACCTATTAGGTCATGGACTAAGTCCCAATGCACCATCTGATTTGGAGCTAGGGGGCTTAACCCTTCAGCTTAACGCCTTACTAGACCACCTGAAACTTAAAAAGGTACATCTAATAGGGTTTTCGTTAGGGGGCTTGGTGGCTCGCATTTTTGCCATCCAATTTCATCACAAACTGCAAAGTTTAACGCTTATGAGTTCAGTATTTAATCGCAGTGATGCGTTGCGCAGAAACATTTTAAAGCGCGTCACTGAGGTCGAAAAGCATGGTCCTA
>Ga0307997_10000383_pt1 | contig 20247 bp, 14 predicted proteins | sample Davwhametageno36_FD_203165 | JGI IMG/M metagenome (GOLD analysis project Ga0307997, IMG submission 203165) | Marine microbial communities from Davis Island wharf, Antarctic Ocean - #36 | ecosystem: Environmental > Aquatic > Marine > Unclassified | place: Antarctic Ocean: Davis Island wharf... | reverse complement strand
ATAGGTTTATTAACTGCAAATGCAGTAATAAGACTAAACGGATATTGACTACTTGACCGCCACGCTGCTTCAATAGGAGCGCCATCGCCGAATACAAAACTTTCATCTAATAACTGATTATCAAAAGCATTAATATATCCTGATGCTAAGGGCGATACTAAATTGCCATTACTGTCAGCAGGTATATGATTAGATAATCCGGGACGCTTATAGTTTTTAAATATTTTATATTTTACATTAGGCTGTCTTAAAATACCTGCTTCAAGATCTTGCCATAGTAATAAATTTTCTTTAGTGTACGGTGCCGGACCGTACTGTGTTTCCCACCATGTAGGCATAACACTAAGACCAAGCATTTCCCACGGATGAGTATGTGGACGATCAGTGTCATATGCTTGTTGGTAAATTTCTCTCCAAAAACCTGGCAGCAATGTGTTTGCTGCATTAGTGCTGCCACGGTAATTAAAGGTAAACGAATTAGCTCTATCAAAAAAGTTATGTAACGTGTAATCTTGATCGATTAGTTTTGACCATTTTAAAAAGTCTGATAACATAACTCTATCAATTTGAGCTTTGGTAACTTCGGTATTTCTAAAGTCGCCGCCAGCTAGATCATGTATGTCTAATAATGTAGTATCATATGCTACTTTAATATTATTGTATATTCTTCTTTCTAGTTCAAGTAACAAATCGTCTCTGTAATCATCAAACGCTGCAACTTTACTACCATCGTGTCCTTGAATAATATTTCTTGGAGTTTGATAAGTATTATCTAAGTATTTTACAGGCTCGTAAGCAGGGAAAAGTCCTAGCTTGCTCGGAGTAGGTGGAACATAACTACCGTTAGTAGTTTCATATTCGTATATTTCAATTATGTCATCTGGTTGCTTTGTTGCTGTAACTAATACGTATCCATCAGTATTAAATGTGTAATCTTTACCATGTACTAACTGTACATCATTTAAATAAACTTGAACTGCTAACCTAGAAGGTATGCTTAATGAAAAGGTAGTTGATATTGGATAAAATGTTTCATCTGCATCAATTACAGTTGTAGTTAATGTTCTAGTTGCACCTACAGGCACCATGTCACTAAAATAAAACGGATCTGTTGACGATTTATCTTTATTAATAGCTGTTAGTATAGTATCGACCTGGGCTTTAAGTGTGCCTGCTAACAAGAGATCCTCTGAAAGCTGTAAAAATAAACGCTTAAATGTAGAATAGTGATTCATTGCAAATTTTAAACTTTTTACAACATTTGCATCATTGTCTAGCATGTGATACATTGCAAGATTCATCGGAGCACTGTGCTGCACAAATCTACGTCCGTAACCTGTTACATTGCCAATATCTCTTAAATTACTTACTCCTGGATATATTCCAGTAAAGTTATCATGTTGTTCAACTATTGTAGCAACATGATCGTTAACTTCACCAAGTGTAAATTCTTTTAAGTTATCATTTGACGGATTGCGCTCTAAGGCAGCAGGAATTTCATAATACCCATTATTATTTTTAACAGTTGCCGAACGTGTTTTAATAACAACAACATCATTTAACGTAAGAGCTTTTACAAATGTCACTACTGCATTATTATTAACATCATTAGTAACAGTATAGTCAATATCTTTAAATTTTAATGTGTTGTTTAAGTATACTCGTGTCCACAGGTCTGTCAATAATCCACTGTTGTCATACATGTCAAGTGTAAACCCAGCAGTAGTATTATCAAATACATATTGTCTAATTACTAACTGCTCACTAGGAGTAGTAACTTTTTTCCAGCCTGTTACATTTTCATATGTAGTTAACGTTGTATACTTTCTTAAGAATCCAATATCTGTTTTTTTAGTAAACGCATCGTTGCCTGAAGTATAAGTAAATGAATCATTTAACAAATCGAAACTAAAAACAATATCTCCAACATTACTAATACTTCTATATGCTAGTGGAAATCCCAACTCAGTATCTGACGTTCCGGTACCTTCTTTATAACTAAAAAGTTTAGTTCCTAAAAACGTTGAAGAAGAGTACGTTGTAATATCAGCAAATGAATCTCCATTAGTATCAAATATATCAAATAGCGGACACTGGTTTGCTTTAGTTTTAGCCTGTGTTAGCTCCCACTTAGTTCCTGTATAGTAAAACATTTTACCTTTAAATGCTGTACCATTTGCAACTAATACAACTTCATCGGCTTGCGGAATTGAATCAGTTTCAGCAACTAATGTAATTTGTCTATTAGTAGCTCCGCCACTTGCAAAATTAATAAAATTAACTTTAAAAATTCTTCCTGCAACTAACTTGTCAGTATCTGCTGTAAACATAATACGCATGCCGTCAGCAAGATCAACACCATCAACGTTATAGCCGGGCGTACCTTCTATTTTTGAAAATGCGTCTGTTGTAAAATTATCAACTAAGTCAATATCTGTTTTAGCAACAGTACCAAAATTGTTTAATTTTAAATTTGCTTCAAATTCAATAATAGGTCTTTTAGCACGTTGCAATTGGTCTACTTCAATCTCTTGATTGTTTGCTTTTGCTGCTGCTTCTATAACACTTTTGTGGAACCATCTATTATAACGGCTCCATAAGTTGCCATCAACACTTGCACGATTAATTACTACATAGTCTTTATCTTTAGGATAACCAATTGCTACACTGTAGGGCATTCTATCAAACCCAGCTGTGTCAAATTGATTTTCAATATCTGAAGTAAACGCCGAGGGCACATTTAAACTAGTTTCTGGAATAAGTCGTATTTTATCTCCTACTCCTTCAACATAGAAAGCACCCTGAGCATAAGTTGCAGGAATTACTTCTCCAGTAAATTCAATTTTCATTCCGTTTGATAACGCAACGCTGTTTCCGCTTTTGTAAGTACTTTTTCCAATTACTTCTTTTTCAACATCAATAAATGTTGCTTCACTAATATCTTTAACAATAATAGTTCCGCTTGCTTCTATATCATTAGACGCTACATAATATAATACGTCTGGAGTATCTGTACCTAATTGTAGTGTACTAATACCTTTTTCTAAACCTTGTAAATCAACACCTTCAAGTACAATAATACTCGAGCTGTCTAAATCAAAACCTTCTTCAAGTGTTTTCTTTGTTTTAATTGTGAACGGTAAATTCGGAGTATCGATATCAAACTTATATGTCAATCCTCTATAAAGTGTAATCGTAGGATTCTGTGTTAGCCCGTCTGGTGAAAACATATAAGTTTGATTATCGTCATTCTCGCCAATGCGAACAGTGTATGTACTTTCAACTTCAACAGTGTTACCAGCAATGCCAATTAGTTGTGGACCTAATGGTAACCAATAGTACTCACGGAAATTACTAAATTTATCCCAATCAACGCTAGGGTTCCAAGCATAAAATTCTTGTTGATTAACTGTGCTGTGATTGTTATTTGATTTATTAAAATTGTTTAATTGATTTGTAAAGTCATTATAATCTTTATAAAAAGTAACATTGCCTAAATTATCTTTAATAACAGATGCTGGTTCAAGCTGATAATTAAATCTATTATCAGAAATATCACCAATATAGTTATCAGTAGCAGTGTACGCTTTAGCAGTTTCTCTACCAATGTATCCATTAAGTTTCTCAACAACACCTGGTTGTATTAGTTGATCTAATGTACTACTTAAAAACTTTTTATTCGGAGTAGTCCTAAAAAATCTAGGAAGGAGCGATTCAGTCTTGCGCTTACCATCTGACCCTTGTGGTAACGCTTGTTCGTTTTGATCATTATCATAAGACATTAGTAATTAGTCCCTCCGGTTGTAGATAATCCACTGCTTGTTATTCCTGTATTCACTGTAGTTACATCTGAAACAATTGAGCCAGATGATCGTAATCGTGTAGCTGTTACGCTATCAATTAATTCAATATCTGCAACCGTTGCACTGCTTATAAATATTTCGTCTGATTCAGATTTTATTTCAAACATACTACCAAAGGTACTTGATGCTTGATTTGGCACTATTACAAATGTTACTACATTTGGAGATAATTGCTGCATAACGTATGTGCTTAGTTCTGTAAAGTAAAAAGACTCTCCAAACTCCCAATTCTCGAGTGCAAAAAATTCATTAATTGCAGCTATTGCTCGTGTCTTAACTTCGTTATCATTTATTACAATGTCTGGATTCTTTACAATTTTAAATTTTGCTTGCAAATCTGTAGATGCAGCTTCGCCAAATAACATTTTGTATTTAACAGGGTGATATATAACTTCGTCACTGATTGATTTAATATTATTCAACTTCTGACCGTAGTTTAAATACAACTGATCACTGCTAGGTGAAAGTGGCTTAGTAGCCACAGTGCCGTCTAAGTAAAGTCTAAAATCATCATCATAAGATTTTGTTAACATATACACATCAATAATATTACTTACGCTAGGATCAATTCTAGTGTTTGCATCAGCAGCGTGTACATAATGAAATTTAAGTTTGTCTCGACCAATCTTAGCACGATAGTTTTGTGATGTAATTGTGTTGCCGCTTGTTTTGTCTAAAACTTGGAACAAATCTTCTTTTATAAAATAAAATACTTGTCCGTCGTTGTATGCCGTAGTGCTTGATAATCCATCTTTAGTTGCAACTGCTTGTATACTGCCTGTGCCAGAAGTAAATGTATATTTTCCAAGACTAGTAGGGTCTAAAGTATCAATATAGTTATATTCCTCAACGCCATCGATTGTGGTTGTTTTTAATTGGAATATATATTTTGTTAACGGGTTAACTGTTTCAGCAACTAACCGATCAAACATTTCTGGATCATCAACTACGCCATCATCATCTTCATCAAAGAAACTAATTTGAATTTTACTGCTGTCAACATATCCTTCGGCATCTCTATATTCTTCAACAACTTCCCAATTATAGTCAGTTGTAAATGGCTCTACTGAGTCAGGCTGTTTATTAATGTTTAAGACTGAAATTTTATCTTTAATAATTTTTCCAGTTCTATTATTATAAATTTTATCTGAACTATCAAAGAAGAATCTTATTTCTTGTGCGCTTTCAAATACATATCTGCTACCTCTGTAAGTAACTGTATATGTAGAACCGTCTGTTTCAAACAACAATAACCAACTTGCGTCTAACTGTTGAGTTGTTGAGTCTCCAGTTTTACCTATACTAAACGGACTATCAACATTTAAGTTATTTGTTGTGATTAGGCGCCATTCGCCTATATTAACATCAAATCGTAATCCAAAACTATTATATGCAAACACTTGATCAATTAGTTGTAGTGATACTGCTGCTTGTAGTTCTGTTGCTAGACGAGGTATTAGCTGCACAATTCTAGATCCTGCAGGTATAGTATCATTAAGCATTACAGGTCCGGTGCCGTCAACATTTGTTACAGTACCGTCATCAACAACACTTACTATCTTAGTCCACTTGTATGTAATTGCCCCTGCTACATCGCCAGTTGTTATGAGTGCATTGTCGTTATTACTTTGGAAGAATTTTCCTGTAGGTGGTTCAAACTTTATAAGTGTGCCCGGCTTTAATAACTTTAGTGTACTTGCTGTAAATGCACCTAGCTGCGATCTAATATTTGTTAAGTTAGTAAAATAACCAGTATTTTGATTAGTCTCAATTGTTTGACTATTCCAAGTAACTCCTAGATCACCTATAAGTGTTTTTGGAAAGCTATTATAATAATAGTTTCTAACTTTTTTATTAGCAAGTATGGGTTCTATTATATTTGCAATATTTCCTTCAATGTCAGTTTTAGTAATAAAACTAAACTTATCCTTAGGAGTTAAAAACTCTTTAGTTATAATACCGTCAACACCAAACAAATTAGTCTTAGAGTATTTTCCAGTTGCATCAACTAGATCTAAATAGCGACTAATTCCGCTTGCAGTTCTATTAACACTTTTTACTTTAATAATTTCTTGACTAATACCGAGAGGCGCAATTTGATAGTCCTCTGCTGTAATCATTCGATTTTGAGTATAATACGTTGCAGGAGCGTTACGTTTAATACTTGCGCTTGACTCACTTGTACTAGCATTATCAACGGAATACTTTAATTGAAATACCATTGTGATTTGTTCTGTTTTACCAGTCTTACTAATGTACGGTACTTTAATACTAACGCCACGCATGTCACTTGGGTCAATAACTAATCGTTGATTTTTACTTGTTCTATAATATACTTTAAAATTGCCTTGTGGCAAATTACCAAAAGTTCCGTCTGCAAATATTAAACTAATTCTGTCATTAGCTCGTGTTAGTACACTATAAATATTTTTAATACTTTTACTTAAACTGTTGTAAATTACGTTGTTGCCTTCTACAGCTTCAACCTTTGACCATAGTTCTTCTTCTAAACCGTAATTGTCAACTTTGTATAACCAAACATCTGAATCATTAATATTAGTTGCATCAATTGCAACTACTTGATTAGAACTTGGACTGTCGACTATAAATGATCCTTGATCCATTGTGCCTTGTCTAAAGTGACAAAAATAACCAGTGTTAGAACTTGCAGGGCCTTTACCATCGTCCCTATAAAGGAATGCAAAGTTATTGCCTGGATAAGGAGCTTCTTCTTTAATTTCACCGTTTACTACATCAGTACTAACAATTTCAAACTTACTAGTTGAACCGCTAATAGTTTTATTAAATGCATATATAGGTACATCGCTATTTGCGCTACTTAATCTGTACTGCTCTGTAGGAATGCTTCCTACAGTATCTTTTTTAGCAGGGCGGCCTATGCTAGCATTAACTGGCAACGCAGCATTTAATATTTTTGTAAACTGTTCTTGCCAGTTAGGATTACTTGGGTCATTCCAAATAACAGTTTGGTTTACTAAATTTAAGTTATTTGAATCTCTTACACTTTCAGTGGTGTTAACTGATTCAATTTTTAGTAAGCCGTTAGCTGCTTGATTACGCTTTGGATTGTAAGATAGCGTACGAGCAAGACGGAGCACTGATTCTCTACGCTCTGCTGTTTCTAAAAAGTTTTCTCTAGCATTTAAGTCAGTACGGAATGCAATGTTTTGACCAAGAAAAGCTATAAGGTCAATGAGAGCAAGGTATTCTGAACTTTCAATGTAATCGTTAAAATCCTCAGGATAATTCTGACGAATATAATTAATCATTGTTCGACGTAAATTGTCAAAATCATATGATTTAAAATCGGCGTTTCTATAACTTTGATAGATACGTTTCCAATCTTCTGCTACTAATAATCTATTTTGTCTGTCTGTGCTTGACATGGGATTGCTTTTCCTTTAACTTATAGTGTATTTATTCAAATGAATAAACCGCGTATATAATTAGTTGGCTAAAAACCCGTTGTTTTGATCGAACGTTAGTTGCAAATTTTCTGCAATATTATACGGTAAAAACACCAACGTTACTTCAACTTGTAAGCCACTTTCGTATTGATCAACGGTGAGATCGGTAACACTAACTCTTGGGTCATGGTTAACGATATTAGTTACATTCTCAGCAATGAGTTGTTTAAGGCTTTCTGTTAATGGTTCAAATAATATGTCCCAAATAATTGTGCCAAACTCAGGATTGCTTAGAAGTTCTCCTTGACGAATATGAAAATGATTAATAATGTCCTGTTTAATCAACTGTATATCATATAGCTGAAATCCTATATTATCAGGACTGACTGTAGAAAAACCTTTATAAGTTTTTTCACCTATTCCGTAGTCAGGGCGAGTGTTGCCGCTAACAGTAATTTCTTTATAAAGTTTCTTCTCTAAAGTGCTCATACTATATTTACCTTATTAAATTAACGTGGACCGCTAGACCTTGATGTAGTTTGTGTAACTTTTGCTCCGCTACCGCCAAATGCATCTAGTGCCTTTGCTTCTTGTCTTTGTCGTAGCAGACTTTTGCCACCTGGTTCAGTTGTTCCAACTGGAATACCGCCATCGAGTGCCGCAGTTCTGCTAGGTGTATCTGTAACTTTATGCTGTGCAGCAGGGCCATCTGCTCCGGTGCCTGCTGCAACTGTTGTTTCCATTTCCATTGGAGGGCACTTTGCAAAAGTATCTTCTTGAGCAACTGTTTTATCTTCTGTTTCAGTTGCAGGAGAGTTTGCTGCTAAGGAATTATTCTGTTTTATTGCAGTATGCTCTGCAGGATTTTTATTTTCTTTTTCTGGGCCAGAACCAGGTCCTGGTACTCTAGTAATACTTGGTGTTGATCCTGCTGTTGCTGCAACAGCACCTCCACTATTCATATGTATTGCTGCGGCTGTTTCTCTATGTTCTGCACTTGCAATGTTCATTGAGCCTACACAAGTTATAAGTCCATCTGCTCCAGCTTTAAGTTGAAAATTAGTAGTAGACTCTACTGATATGCTATTACCTGATTTTATATTAACATTTTCGCCAGCTTCTAAGTTAATGTGTCGATCAGCTTTAAAATTTAAATCTTGTTCAGAATGTATACTAATGCTATCAGCTGCATATATGTCAATTTTTCCGCTTGCTGTCATTTCAATATACGAGCCGCCGCTTCCGTGCGAGATGTATATTAAATCTTCTGTATTGTGTAATAGTATTTGGTGGCCAGTACGTGTCTTAAGCCTTACTAATTCGTTCATAGGAAGTGTTGGGTCGCCGCCGTCGGCTATACTTGCATATTCGCTAGGAGTTGTGGCTGCTGGCCCTTTTCTAAACATACTAGGATCGCCATCGTCCATTACAAAACTTGATCCAGTTAGTCTAGATGCTGGGATCTCAGTTTGTGCATTAGATGCACCTATTTTTACTTTAGGCTTTCCTGGCCTTCTGTCTAGTGGGCCCGGTGTACTTAATCCAAATACCATACTAGGTACTTCTCGTCTTGCACTAGAAGTAGTTGTTCCTCTTATTTGATCTGTGAGTAATCCTGCTTTTGTAAGCTGTGCTACTGCGTCGGTATTAACTGGTTTTAAAAATTGTGTAGGATCGTTGCCGGTACCTTCTTCATTACGCTTATTGTACTCTGCAACTGGCAGAATCTTAGTTTGGTCATCTTTGTTATATTTTGTACTTGCGTTTCCGGGCACCATAAAATTCATAAATGATTCTTGAATACAGCCAATCCAATATCCGCGGCTTTTATTACCTTCAGCAAAAATAACTAATACTTGAGAACCAATATCTGGCGGAACCATCCACATTCCATAACTTTTTTGACTGTGGTCAAAACCGTCATTGTCGCTTGTTCCACTATACGGAGTAACACCATAAAACGGACTCAAATAACTTACAGTTGCCATCTGGCCTGGTTCGTTAGTTAAGTTACCTGCTTGTGAAGTTTTTAATAGTTCAACTTGTAGTGTTCCCATATATTCAGCATCAAGGTGTCCACGTACAATTGCTACAAATGGGCCCGGGCCTTCAAACTTATTATTTCCTGGGGTTCTAGTATCTTGTCCTGCCATTATACGCCTCCGTTTCCGCCTGGTCCAGCGGCTGCTTTTGCTTCTTGTCGCTGTCGTAATTGACTTTTACCACCCGGTTTAGTTGTTCCAACTGGAATACCGCCGTCTAATGGTGCTGGGCGAGACGAAGGTGTGTATCGCCCAGCAGGGCCGTTTGCTCCTGTGCCTTCTGCTACTGTTACTGGATTAGCATTAGTGTCAGTTACTTGTTTACTGTTATTATCTGTGCTAAGTATTGACGAATCTGCTGGTGCTACAAAAGCAGAATCCTGTTTTGGTCTACGTATAATTTGTAGTGTTTGAGTAAAATTTCCTCCACTAAAACTGTTAGCACAAAATAGTACTTGATATAATCCGCTAAATTCTCCTACAGGAGCAGTGCCTCCTCCGGGGAATTCCATGTACCCATCATTCCCGTAATCTAACGGTGTTCTAAAATTAATCTCAATATCTACTTCACCGTTTTGATAGTTCATAGAGCCGTCTGCTGTAATGTTTAATACTCCTGGAACCTGAAGTGCATTATAATTGCCCATTCCGCTATCAGCAATATAATACGGATCACCTAATATTGTTAGATCAACTGCAACTAAATCAACTGGACTATTTACTAACGCTTCGTTAAAGTCTCGAGCAACTTGTGATTCTGGATGCAGCCCACTTAATGTAGTTTGTCCGTTTTCATTAGTTACTCTATTTTTTGTTCTGCCTTCAATCATCTGATTTTCGTTACCATCTTTAACACCAGGTACAGCTTTTTCACCTGACGAAGTAGTTTCTCCTGTTACAGAATTTTTACTGTCAGCACTAGCTTGACCCATATCTCCTGCAATTGAAGTAAAAAATGCATGATCAAATTTAATATCAAAATCTATAATATCTTTGTTTAGTCCGGTATAAATGTAATTGTATTCTTTAGCTGCTTGTGTTTTTAATTTTTGTATTCCAGGACTTGCATCACTTGCTGATTGAAATTTACTAAGATGTACCAAATAAGGTACAACTCGGTAAACAAATACTCTTGCCGGTACACCGGTTTTTGATACAGTTTTAATTGAACTATCTGAATTGTATACTTGTGTTTCGATTCTAAACCATTCTACCATTCCATTATCGTCTGGTACTTTATCTATAATACCTCTACCAAACTCACTAGCAATAATAACCTCTTCGATTATATCTTGTATTTTTTTACCTGAAGTGAACGTGCCAGTACGTACATCTCCCGATAGCTGAATTTTACATCGATCAATTTCACCTTTAGTATCTTCGCTTTCGGCATTTGTTGGTTCTGCCATAGGCCGCGTGCCGCCATCTAAATTACTTTTAACAATTATAGCTTTTCCAATATCATTCATGTTTTCTAATTTTTCAGCATATTCTCTAATGTTTTCTCCAATAGTAGAACGCTTTACTGAAATGCCGGCAGCATTTTGTATTTCGCTTTTATAGTCAACCGGAACTTTGCCGTTAGCATCGCCAGTTTGTGACACATAAAATTTCTTTATTTCTTCTTCTGTAAATTCTCTAGTAGTAGCAGTATCATCTGATTGCTCTGGTTGTCCCATCATAAATGCTTGCGCTTCTTCTCTCGACGATGAAGTATCTGGAAACATTATAACGTACTGATTAGACTTTTCGACTTTTTTAGCATCTTCGGACGCAAGCTCTCGATCATTTAAAACCCGGGTAAGACTATTTGCACCTGTTTGTAACATTTCAGAAACAGTTGCACCTGCAAACGTTACATCGTTATTAATTGATTGTGTTTCGTCAGTTAGTGCAAGTTCTTGGTAAGGTATTGCTTGGACATTATACTCGCTGCCGTTTTCAGTTACAGCAAATGTAATGTTTACAAATTTTAATGGAAACATTCTACGCAAATTACTAGCATGATTAAATTGTCCTGCATCGTTATATCCTTTAAACTCTACACTAAGCAGATAAGGTGCTTCGATATAACTTGGATAGCCTGCTCTTAATGCAGACACTTGCAATGCTTGAAGGAAAAGTCCCATACTATATGGTTCAATAATTTTAAAATCTATACTTGTAGCATTAGTAGAACGTGATCCATCATTGCCGGCAACAATTGTTTCAATATTAACATCGTCGATATAATATTCAACTTTTCCGTTAGCTTCGTGCAGTGTAGCACTACCAGGTGTTGGTCCGCCGCCGCTTCTAAGTATCACAATTTCTGGATCTCTACGTCTATATGTTTGATCAGGAAACGATAGTTCGCGTTCACTTAAACAACCTAGAGTAAAAATATAATTAAAACTAGCAAACTGTTCTAGTGGATTTGGTAGTTTACCAGTCCCGCCATTTTTAGCTCCAAAACCTCCGCCAAACGAGGAACTTAAAAACCCACCTATGCCGCCGCTGATTTTACCTAGTAATGAAGCAGTGACATTATTAGCAAACTGTCCTGCAAAACTTTGACCAATTCCTGGGCCAGTTAATCCGTTTAAGCTATTTGCAAGATTAACTGTGGCGCCTTTTATATCTTGTACAGACCCGATGACCGAGTCTACAACTCCATCTGTTGAAATGTTTGCACTTTGAGCAAATTTTTTCATCTCGACTGCCAAATTTTCTGGCGAAGTTGCATCAATTGTGTCAGAAAAACTTTTTCCAGCTGCTTTTAATCGAGCTGCATTGTTTTGTGGAGTTAAATGTGATGACATATTATATTCCTAATAGTCTTGTTAATGCATCGCCCTTTGGTATGTATATTTCAACACCTGGTTCTAAATCAAATATAGGATCTTTAATTATTTCCATATTTCGTTGTGCAAATACCCACCACAAATCTTTATTACCATATAAGTCAAATGCTAATAAATCAGGTCTATGATTATATTGTGGTTGTACTGTATACAACACATCATCTGATTCAGCAGGTATAGGACGTATTGATAATAAATCAAGATATTGTCCTTCTTTTGTAGGTGTATTAAACCAAGGACTTGTTCCGCTATATGATGCCATTAAATAAATCCTGTTCCATTGCCTTTGGCATATGAGCCACTAACAAATTTGTCTAAGCTAAATTGCTGTACTGCTCGTCTACTATACGTTGGCATTAGTACAACTGCTACGTTACATCTAGTAGGTGCCCACGTATCTAATGCCGAAACGTAAATATAATCTACATCTGCAGGTAATTCACAAGTAAATGTTTGAACTACTACAGGTACGTTTTTAAAAACAAAATCACCATATCCGTTAAGTTGTACTACTGGCGGTGGTGAACCTTGATTGCTTGAATTTCCGTAGGACATTTTTGTAACACTTCTTAAATAGTGTACCATTGCAACCCAATATACACCTTCAGCTTCGCTTTCAACTACAAAGTCGCCACTAATTTGAATATTATCAGGTTGACTACTTTGGTATACAGGAAAAGGGTAGTTACTGTGTGTAGGTTTAACTTGTCCATAATTTGCACTGTGGGACATAATAATTGATGGAGTATATGGAAAAACTAATCCGGCAGTTTTATTTAATGCACTACTAAGATTAGATTCTAGGCCCATACCGGGCGGTATAGAAAGTCTAACACGCCAATCATCATTGTCGGTGCCTTTCCACTTAACATCACTGAATCCAACGCCGCCGGGCATTCCAAATTTAGGCAGTCCTCCGCCACGCAACAAACTCATAAATCCGTTAGCACTAAATACATCGTCAGCAATGCCTTTTATAGCATTACCAGCTTGCCCTATTAAGCCTTCGCCAAATTGTGCTGCGCTGCCTAACAAACTGCTTACTGATGATTGAGGGGAAACAGTGTTACGAGCTTGAGATTTTGCTGCCGAAGTAAGATACTTGGGGTTCATTGTTGGTTTTCTCCTGTATACATTATTTGTCTCATTTACTATGTTATTTAGTTGACTTTTTAATGTATGTAGTTTATAATAGTAGTAAGACAACCGGAGATCTTAATGGCTAGAAAAATAAATTACCTAAATAATAAAGATATACTTAAAGAAATACATAAATCAAAAACTACGTTCTGTAGCTTTGTATCTGATAACGATCATAGATTTGATCTTATTCTGCTTAGTATTGACAAAATTAATATTAGAACTATTGCTGAGGCGAAACGAGCGCAAGCGAAACGGCTACAGCACATAGACTTTGATGCACGTAAACTTGCAGGGGAGAAAGTTAAACTTGCAGAGTGCGCTGTTGATTATCGTAAAGTTAAAAAAACAGACTTAGTTTTTCGTATTATGACGTTTGATCACATTCCAGACGAGCCTGGCAGGAAAAAGACTCCTAAAACAGTTGCAGACCACAAAGTTAAGTTAAACTTTCCACCGTTTCAGCACTTTCGCTTTAACGAACACAACGAGTTACAGTGTGTAGGCAAATCACATTGGACTGGTGGTATGGAAAATGGTGGATTTGCACTGCGAGATGGCAAGGCAACTACTAAACTTGCTATGATGTGGATGAAGTTATGTGATCGTTATGCAACACGTGGTAATGTACGTGGATACACTTACAATGACGAAATGCGCGGTCAAGCAATATTACAACTTGCACAAATTGGCTTACAATTTGACGAATCTAAGTCGGATAATCCATTTGCATATTACACTGCCGCAGTTACCAATAGCTTTGTTCGTGTTATCAATATTGAGAAACGTGCGCAAAACATACGTGACGATATCTTAGAAATGAACGATATGAACCCTAGCTTTACAAGGCAAAATATGGGTGAGTGGGAAGCGCAACAGCGTAGAGAAAAGATTAACTCTACTAAAACATAGGTTGACTTTTTATAATATCTGTTATATAATATAAAGGTATATAAACTAAAGGATAAACTGTTTTGTTTAAAAAAGCTGCTGTCTTTACAGACATTCACTTTGGATTGAAGGGTAATTCAAAAGTTCACAATCAAGATTGTGAGGACTTTATTGATTGGTACATTCAACAAGCAAAAGATAACGGTTGTGAAACTGGTATCTTTTGTGGCGATTGGCACCATAATCGAAATAGTCTAAACTTAACTACTATGGACGCTACCATTAGAAGCATGGAAAAGCTAGGAGCTGCCTTTGAGCAGTTCTTCTTCTTTGATGGCAATCACGACCTGTATTATAAAGACAAGCGTGACGTTAATAGTACTGCATTTGCTAAACACATTCCAGGTATTACGTTTGTAGACGAAATTACTACAATTGAAGACGTAACTATTGTACCTTGGCTTGTAGGAGACGAATGGAAGAAGTTACGCAAGCTAAAAAGCAAGTATGTGTTTGGACACTTTGAACTACCTAGCTTCTATATGAACGCTATGGTGCAAATGCCCGATCACGGAGAGCTTAGAGCAGAAGACTTTGCTAATCAGTCGTATGTGTTTAGTGGTCACTTCCACAAACGTCAGCAACAAGGTGTTGTACACTACTTAGGTAACGCATTTCCACACAACTATGCTGATGCGTGGGATGATGCACGTGGGATGATGATACTTGACAGAGAAAACGACAAAGAACCAGTATATCTTAACTGGGAAGACTGTCCAAAGTATCGAACTATTAAACTAAGTCAGTTGATTGATGAAGCAGATACGCTTATTAAACCTAATATGTATCTGCGTGTTAATTTAGACTTGCCGATTAGTTATGAAGAAGCAAGTTTTATTAAAGAAACATTCATTAATAACTACAACTGTCGTGAAATTAGTTTAATCCCACAAAAGTCACTAGAAGAAATTAGTACACAACTAGACATCGAGCAATTTGAAAGCGTAGATCAAATTGTAGCAGGAGAGATTGCTGCAATTGACTCTGACAACTTCAATAAGAAAACATTAATGGATATTTATAGCGAATTATGATACGTATTAAAGATTTAACCGTAAAGAACTTCATGAGTGTGGGTAATCAGACTCAAGCTGTAGACTTTGATCGAGATCAATTAACCCTTGTACTAGGTGAAAACTTGGATCAAGGCGGTGATGATAGCGGATCACGAAATGGTACTGGTAAAACTACTATCATTAATGCACTATCGTATGCACTATATGGTACTGCACTTACTAATATTAAGAAGAATAACTTAATTAACAAAACAAACTCAAAGGGCATGTTAGTTACACTGCACTTCGAAAAGAACAATGTTAATTATCGTATTGAACGTGGTCGGTCGCCTAATGTACTCAAGTTCTTTGTAGATGAACAAGAACAAGAGATGACAGACGAGTCGCAAGGTGACAGTCGCAAGACACAAGAGTCAATTAATCACTTACTTGATATGTCGCACGATATGTTTAAGCACATTGTTGCACTTAATACGTACACTGAACCGTTTTTATCTATGAGACAAAATGATCAACGTGCTATTATTGAACAACTACTAGGTATTACTATTCTCAGTGAAAAAGCAGAAGCCCTTAAAGAGCAAACTAAGCAAACTAAGGATGCAATTCAAGAAGAGACACTAAAAATTAATGCCATACAAACTGCAAATGAAAAAATTGGCACTACTATTGATAGTTTGAGCAGAACGCAACGTGCTTGGCTTTCTAAAAAGGACCAAGACTGTGCTAAATTGCAATTAGGCATTACAGAGCTAGAACATTTAGACATTGACACTGAATTAGATTCACATGAAAAATTATCAAATTGGTCTAAGCACAATAACGCTATTATGGCTCTTAAAAAGGAATTAAGTACGTTAGAACCAGCACTAGTACGTGCGGACAAGAGTGTTGAACAAGCAAATAAAGACATCGTAGATTTAGATGACGCAACGTGTTATACTTGCGGACAAGAGCTACATGCAGACAAAAAAGCAGAGATTGCAGAGCGCAAAACTAAAGAACTAGCTGATGCTATTGCATATCAAGCAGAGATTACTGTTAAAGTTAACGATGTTGTAAAAGGTCTTGAAGACATTGGTGATATTAACGGCAAACCTACTACTTTCTATGAGAGTGCTAAAGAAGCATACGATCATAGACAGAATGTTGATAGCTTAACAAAAGCCCTTGCGCAAAAAGTAGACGACATTGATCCTTATCAAGCACAAATTGACGAATTAAACAATAGTGCAATGCAAGAACTTAACTGGGGAGCAGTTAATGACCTAACTGAATACAAAGAACACCAGGACTTCTTGTTAAAACTGTTAACTAACAAAGATAGCTTCATTCGTAAGAAGATTATTGATCAGAACTTAATGTATCTTAACAACAGACTTACATACTATCTTGATAAGTTAGGGTTGCCGCATCAAGTTGTATTCCAAAACGATTTGAACGTTGAAATAACACAACTAGGTCAGGATTTAGACTTTGATAACTTGTCAAGAGGTGAACGTAATAGACTTATACTAGGTATGAGCTTTGCATTCCGCGATGTGTGGGAGAGTTTATATCAAAAAATTAACTTGTTGTTTATTGATGAGCTGATTGATAGCGGTATGGATACTGCTGGCGTTGAAAGTTCACTTAGTGTTCTTAAGAAAATGGGTAGAGAAGGCGACAAGAACGTGTATCTTATATCCCATAAGGATGAACTAGTAGGAAGAGTTAACCATGTTATGAAAGTTATCAAAGAAAATGGATTTACTAGCTATGAAAATGATATCGAGATTATTGAATGACAAATAAGAAATTTGAAAATGCAATAAACAGAGTACAGCAAGATTGTCCTCCAATTTGGATGATGCGACAAGCAGGAAGATATCAACCTTCCTATATGGAGCTCAAAGAAAAGTACAATTTTGAACAAATGTGTAAACTTCCTAAAATTGCGTCCGAAGTTGCAATGTTACCTATTAACGAGTTTGATTTTGACATTGCAATTTTGTTTAGTGATATACTTTGGCACTTAGAAGGCTTAGGTCTTCCGTTAAAGTTTGATCCGGGTCCTAAGTTTCAAATACATCTTAGTGAAGACAACTGGGAACAATATACCGACGTCGACAAAGCACTACACCATATCAAATTTCAAAGTAATGCACTAGAAGCAACTCGTACAGCTCTTCCGGATAATAAAAGTCTAATCGGCTTTGTTGGCGGTCCTTGGAGTTTGCTTAACTATGCACTAGGTGCTAACAAAGCAAGCAATGAATTTAAAACAATGTATCTTAAAAAGGTAATCATTCCATTACTAAAAGATAGTATTAGAGTACAAAAAGCAGCTGGTGCTGACGCTGTTATGATACTTGACAGTGGCTTAGGTAATATAAGTAAAAACTATTACGATAAAACGTATTTGCCAATGTTAGAATCTATTGCAAACATTGGAGATGTAGGTTACTATGTTCGTGGACTTCCTGCTTCTAGTATATCTAAAGTAAAGAAAATGAAGTGGACAGGAATTGGCATTGATAGCACAATAGATTTACAAAAAACATTGAAGACTACTACAGGCTTTGTGCAAGGCAACTTTAACGAAGCTCACATGTTGTTAGACACAAACGCATATCACTATGAACTAGACAAATGGCTAGACACAGTAAGTAATACTACTGGATGGGTTTGTGGGCTAGGCCATGGCATTACAAAAACTACTCCTACAGAAAATGTAAAACACTTTGTTGAAACAGTTAGAAGGAAATTTAGTTAATGTTTGAAGAATCTAGTCAATGGTTCAAAGAGTTACAAGAGGAAATATGCAATACTATTGAAGATTTAGATTGCGATATGTTAAATCCTCAATCTCCTGCTAAAGAAGGCTGGACACAGTCACATAAAACCATTTACGGTGACGTCTTTGAAAAGGGAACCGTTAACTTTAGTAAAATTACTTCAGAATTTGATCCTAAGTTTGCAAAAGAGATTCCGGGTACAGAAGAACATAATAGATATAGTGCCACAGGCATTAGTGTTGTACTACATCCGCAGAATCCGCATGCGCCTGCTATGCATTTTAACACTCGTTACTTGAAAACAAGTACTAAAGAGTGGTTTGGCGGAGGAATGGATATTACTCCGTGTATGCCTTTTGACAAAGAGTCATATCATGCCAAACTTCAAAACATATGTGATTATTATAACCCCGAATACTATCCTAAGTTTAGTAAGGCGTGTGATGAATATTTTTATTTGCCGCATCGCAAGGAAACTAGAGGAGTAGGAGGCATATTCTTTGAATACCATGATCCAAAAGATATGAATTTTGACTTTGTGAAGGACGTAGGCCGAACATTTAACGATTTAATTAAAAGTATTGTTACTCCTACACTAGACATGGACTATACTCAAGCGCAAAGAGATACTTTGCAAATCAAACGTGGCCGCTATGTTGAGTTTAACTTACTTTACGACCGTGGCACACGCTTTGGATTTAAGACCGGAGGCAATATGGATGCTATTTTAATGAGTTTACCTCCAACTGTGAGGTGGACATGATACGAGTTGGTGTAAGAGGCAGTGAACTAGCACTAGCATACGCAAAACGTGTATGCGATGCACTTCAATGCGAGACCGAAGTAGTTATTGTTAAGACAGCAGGCGATTTAAATCCTGATACCCCTATACACGAAATAGGTGGTAAGGGAGTATTCTGTAGTGCAATAGAAACTGCACTACTTAATAACGAAATTGATGTTGCAGTACACAGTTTAAAGGATATGCCAGGCGATGTAGAACATCCTAATTTAGAAATTAGTGGAGTGCTAGAACGTAACAGCCCACATGACGTATTGTTAGGCAATGTGTTTGATGGATTTGTATTAGGTACTAGTAGTCCAAGGCGTAAAGCACAATTAGAAAAATTATATGCTAATTTGAATGTTGTTATTAAGCCTATTAGAGGAAATATAGATTCTCGGCTGAAAAAACTTGACAACGGCGAGTATGATGCTATAATATTAGCACAAGCCGGACTTAATGAACTTGGTATAGTTAGAGAATGGACTAAATTATCTATTATACCGGCAGTTGGACAAGGCATTATTGCAATGCAGACTGTTAAAAATAGCAAAGCAAGTATAATTGTTAAACAGGCAAATCACGAACTAACATATAGGCAAGCACAGTTAGAAAGAGCATTACTTAAAGGCATAGGCGGAGACTGTACTACTAAGGTCGCAGCATATGCAAGTGGAAGCAATCCAATTAAATTGGAAGCAGAGTATTATGATTGAAGACGATGTACATGACAGATTAACAAAGGCATACTTAGAATACTTTAAAGCAAACGAAAACTTTGAAGCAAGACTGAGCCATCGTACCCATGCTGCAAGTCGTAGATGGTTACGGGAAATTAGAACACTAGCAAAACTAAGGCAAGAAGAGATACATGCTACATATGCAGCCAAGAAGGCAGCAGAAAAGCAATAGGCACAATAAGTACTTGATGCAATGGACTTATAAGGGTAAACAAATAGACGAACTTCCGGAAGGGTGTGAGGCTTTTGTATACTTGATAACAAATAAAGTCAATGGCATGATGTACGTAGGCAAAAAACTAGCAAAATTCAAAGTAACAAAGAAACCGCTCAAAGGCAAAAAAAATAAAAGGCGTAGCACTAAAGAAAGTGATTGGCAAACCTATTACGGTTCCAGTGACAGACTTAATGCAGACGTTTTAGAGTTAGGCGAAGATAATTTTATAAGAGAAATTATTCATATTTGTCCTAGCAGAGGCATAGCAAGTTACTTAGAGGCGCGAGAACAGTTTGAACGCAGAGTACTCGAAACAGATGAATACTACAATGGTATTATTAATGTTAGAGTTGGCGGATCCAAAATTCTTAAAGAGCATTTACAGGCAAATCATTCCAACACATAAGGTTAGCGGGCCAGTTTAAATTACCGCTGTGGAAAAAGCT
>Ga0307997_10000381_pt1 | contig 20301 bp, 4 predicted proteins | sample Davwhametageno36_FD_203165 | JGI IMG/M metagenome (GOLD analysis project Ga0307997, IMG submission 203165) | Marine microbial communities from Davis Island wharf, Antarctic Ocean - #36 | ecosystem: Environmental > Aquatic > Marine > Unclassified | place: Antarctic Ocean: Davis Island wharf... | reverse complement strand
AGTGGAAGATCGGACAAAATGTCCTCGGGTGCGTTGGCAAGGCGCTCCAGCAGGTCGTCCTCGAGCTGCTTCAGCTCCACCTTGAATCTATTAAACATGGCCACTAACTCTTGCTTCTGCTGCTCCAATTCTGGGCGCTCTACGTTGACGACTTTCGCCAGCAGCTGGTCCTCCAGCCCAGCCTCGGTCGCAATGAAGTTGATCAAGGTGCACTGAGCAAACATCTCAGGCTTGTAGTGTGGATTTGACAACTTTGTTTGGAGGTAGAGCTTGAAGTTGCGGTCATACTCAATGTCCTCGCTGGCAAAGTTAATGTACAGTGCTGATCCCTTCTTTGTCAACTGCCTAGAAAGAATTGGATCCATCGTGGCGTCAATTTCTTCCGGACAATTTTCTACAATGACTGTTTTTCCGTTCTGCACAGCGTACGACATTTTTTTAACCCAGTCAGCATTCGAGAACTGAATCAGCATGAGATTGTCCTCCTTCCCCTCTCCTCCCTCCTTCCCGTACAACCATCGCACACCTTGCAGCTGTGGATCAATCAAGAGAGGCCATCTTTTGCATTGTGTGACAATGGCACCATTCTCTAGGGACATTCGATCCGCTGGAAGACCCTCATTCATGTTCTTGGCATCAATGGAGCCGTTTGTGAGTGTGTTCTTCACGTCAATGCCTGGTGACAGTGGAATTCCACGTTCCAAAATGTCGGGAATCCAGAGCTCGCGCCAAATTCGATTCCGGTACACGGCGTCGAAAGGAGCAATGTACGAAACAAACGCCGATGCAAGAACGACATCACCGAGCATCGTATTCTTTTCAATTTCAAGATCTTTAATGTCGTTACCCCAACGCGTGCCCTCAGAGGCAAGTCCATTGAGCAGACGCTCGGCCAAATTGAGCTTGTCCTGGCACTTGACCTTCTCCACCTCGACCTCTTGCTTTTCGACCGTCGCCCTCATCAGCGCTTCACGAAGATCGGACAAAATTTTGTTAGCCGCGTCCACCGACTCTTGCGCTAGAGCCAGCGACTCCTCGGCGGCGAGCCTTGCCTCCAAGGCACCATCAAGTGCATCCATCAGTGGCTTCACCTTGACGTAAATGCGATTGTATCCGACAACATTGATGACCCACGCAGCTAAATTTGCAGCAGCGGACGACTTGGCCGTCATGACATCGTAGTCAATCATTGGATTTTCCAACGCTTTCAACATTTTCTGGACTAATTCTTCTGGCATATTTTCTGCGTCGTACGTTTGGAGCTTTTCTAAAAATTGCCCCAAATTACTCATCATCTTTTTCGCACGATCCCAACTGTGATTTTTAAACTCACCCTCGAGCATCATCAGCACAGCACCTGTCACGTCCGGAACACCACCGGGTGGTGTTGCGAAACCTTTCAACTCATTCAGACTGTTTTTATCTAAACAGTTGACAGCTTCGTTCGCAGCGTCCATAGCTGGTTTCGCTTTGGCCAACTCAATGTCAGCTTCCGCTTGAATTGCTGATGCCTCCGCGGAGGCGATTCCTGCCTTCTCTGCCTCCACGCTGGCACCAGCCAGCGCGGCGTCGGCTTTCTCCTTCTCCACAGCCATATGCTTCAGCAGCGCGTTGGTGGCCTCCGTCTTTTCCTTGACTTTTTCCATCGTGTGCTCTAAATCTTTTCTCAACTCAGCAACGTCATCATTCGTCTTTTTAATGATACTCAGACCAATGTCCAAACGATCAATCAGTGTCATGATGGCAGTCGTCTTGCGATCCAGCAGAGTCTTGTAGAATGCAATGAGCTCGAGGAACGATTTGGGCGTCACATAGTTGAAGCGGCGCTTCTCCGTCTTGTACTGCTGTGATATTTTACCCACGCTTAAGTGCACGTGAGCCATGTGAGCGGCAAGTTTTGGCAAAATAGTTGTATCCTCAACTTCCAGCTCCGCGAGGAAACGTCCTGCCACAGAGTACAGTGCCTCTTGTGGCCACGCATGGAATTGATCAATGACCGTGCAGTTCACGAGCGCTGGAAAGCGGCGCGCACGAATGCGGAACACGCTTCCCACAGGACTGAAGCACAGTGACACGTGGAGATTTGTCTTGACACGCTGGATAAAAAAGTTCAGACGCGAAGTGGGATCGTCTGGAATACCATTCTGCTTGGCAGCCTGTTGGATGCTTCCTAAAATGTTATCAATCTCCTCCTTTGGAAACAAACCCGGGATCCAACCCGTTGACAAAATATTAGACAAGAACACGAGAAATTTCTCGTTGACAACTTGTGAGTCTGTCATTAAATACAAAACTTTGGAGCCCTTGACACCAGCGAGCTTGAACATTCCTTGGAGTGCTTCTTGGAAATCAGCAATAGAAAATTTCGAACTCACTTGGAGCTGAATAATTTCCATGCCACACACGAAACCAGCCAGCCGTGACAAACTCTGCTTACCACTTCCACCAACTCCCACGAGCATCATGTTACCACCTGCCGCATCAATGACGCGTGCAATGCGTGTGACGTGCTGCATGGCCTGCTTGAACAGCACCAGTTCCATAATTGAAAAGAGCTCGTTGTACTCCTCCAATTTTCCCTCCATGACACCACTGAGCGCTTCAATGCTGTCAATTTCTTGGTAGACGCCTGTGGCACCACCAGCCTTGGGACAAAACGTGGTCATCATGAGCAGGTCCTCACTGATGAGGGGATCCACACCATCTTTAAAGCTGGGTCCCAGCACGCGCTGGACCTCACCCAAGAACAGATCATTAAACTCTGCCTCTCCTTTGAGACTGACCATCCGATCACGATAGACGCGATGAATCTCGTGGACAAAAAGACGGGAGAAAGCAAGCTCCGTGGACGTTTCTTTGGGGGTGGCACGGCACATACCCTTGACAGTATTATTAAGCTCGCGCAAATTCCAGTTGTACATGAACTTGACTGAGCTAGGAAGAAATTTATCAGCAACCATGGCGTGCGTGTCAAACAAACACTGCATGACAGACACGCCAATTTTTCGCACATCGCCGTTAAAATCACCCAGATGTCCGTCCATGATTTGACTAAAAATAACCGAGCACTGTGCAGCCGTGGGAACGGCCACTGCGACGCAACTGAAGTGGCGTTGGATACGCTCAGAAACGGTGAACGATCCGTTAGTTGGATTCATCGCGCACATGTACTGCAAATCTTCAAACTCTTTGCGGAAGGAGAGATCATCACGATCAAACAAATTTTTAAAGTTCACAATCATGCGCAGCAACTCGTGGGCACTTTGAGTTCCGTAGTCCTCAATGAATGGAAGATTGAAGTCATCTACAAAGTACGCGAGTCGCTTGCCTGGAGGAGGTCCAAAGATGCGCCCTGAGCGTTTATCAATTGCACCCTCGATCTCGCGTTGGATCTCTAAATGTTCCATGTAGTAGTTGGCCGTAATTTCCGCCGACATAACTTTCGAACGATCCAACTTGTTGAGAGTCTGCTTGATGACTTCTGTCTTACCAGAACCGGCCAAGCCGACAAACATCAGCGGTGTCTGCTGACGAATGTGCGCGTTGATAATCCACTCTAGACGCTTCGAAGCCGGCGTCTCGACAAAAATCGTATCAAATGGCGTCTCTCCTGGCATCTCACCGATCTGATTGTGCTCGTACTTGTTGGCAAAATCAGACCATGGTCGCCACTTGTTCTCCTCCGGCATGAAGACGTAATCAAACACCGTCATCATTTCACCGTCCTCGTCCTCGTCCACCGGAATGAACTCGCCGAACTGCGACTGGAACGCCTCATCAAACATTGACGCGTTCTCCTGCGTTTTGTCATCAATGAACAGGGCACCAAACGCCCATACAATAGCGTAGATGAAGATGTTTTCAATAAACTCAGGTGTCTTGATCTTGTCCTCCTCGATGTTATCCAGCATGTCACCAATGATAGAAATAACCATCTTCACTTTGGACAGGACAAACACTGGAACGATGGGCGTTAAACTTCGCGTCATGTCCTGCATGACATCGATGTACTTTTCAAACAGACCTGGAATCACGGCTTTCTCTGCCTTCGAGCGATCCTTGCACCACACTTCCATGATCGGACGCCAGCCAATGTCCGTCTCGTTGATAAACAGAATACCAGCACGCGTGACGGTTGCTGGACTGGCGTTCTTCAGCGAATCGATTTCAAAGACCATTCTCATCGCCACCGACAATGGAATGCGCTCGTTGGAGACCAGCGTGAGCATCTTGTTGTCGTCCATCACCGTGTTCATCGACTCGATCCACAGCGTGTCAATATCGCCGTCGCACACGACCCACTTGGTCGTCTGATGCTCACCATATCCCAAATCACGATCCTCTTTAGACATTCCTCGCATGATGATCGACAGGGCACCATCCTTCCAATCTTTGGTAAACGTCATGTAACCGTACAACTCGTCAACCGTGATGGCCTTGGGATTGACGACCTCCGCCACCGCCACTCGCTTCGTGGCGCCAACGTTGTGGCAGGCAAGAAGTGTCTCCCACACGACTGTCTTTCCACTTCCCGCAGGACCCAGCAGCATGACACTGTGACGGACATCCAGGAGTTCTTGGAACTGAATGACTTTGGCCACGAGCTGAGGATGTGGCGACAGTCCGCATGCGACAGAGCACTCCTGTGCCTTCTTCTTTAAGTCCTCATCGACTTGGATCGGCGTGCAGTCAATGTACGCGGGGAATAAATCAGCCATCAAGCGCATAAAAATAGGAATGTCCCACGCTGGAATCTTGGGCGTGTTAAAATCACGGAGAGCACGCATGAGCACCTGCTCCTCCTCCTGATCGGGAGAGGCACGCTTCAAAACACCGGCAACGACCAGCACCGAGCGAACGGCGCGAAGTGCCCAATCGTAGTGAGGCTGTGGGCTGAGCAAAGCACCCGAGAGCGTGTACAGGGTGATGAACTTGATGGAGAGAGTACGTGCGTCGAAAAAGCCCTCAGCCATGAGCATGATCTCACAAATGATAGTGAGATCGGGACGAATCATTGCACACGAGCGGAACAACGTCTTGAGATTCTCAGGAAGCTCCGTACGTCCAGCGTAACCTGGGTTCATCGTAATATAAATGCCCATGGTGGGAATCAGACCAATGAGATCACCCATCAGAGTGACATCGCCAACCTTCTCAGGCGGCTGGCCCGCTGGTGCCGATCTGAACTTCTCCTGGCGATTTGCAACGATAGCAAACAGCTTGATACCCTCTTGAAGAATTTGTACTTGGGTTGCGACGATGGACAAAACTTCAATGGAGATTCGATTGAATTCGTCAAAGCATCCCCACGTACCAGACTGCGAGAGACCTTTAAAAATGTCCGCAATCGTCTGGTAGTTCATCTGCGGCGAGCCATTGAAAACGTAAATGGCAATTTGAAAGCAACGCGACAGGTCCTTGATAGTCTCCGTCTTGCCTGTTCCTGCTGGACCTGCGGGTGCACCAGAAAGCATGAGCTTCAGCGCAGTGCATAGCGTGATGTAACATCGGTCAGTGAGAGGTGTGATAACTAGACGTCCCGTGTTTCCCAGGTACTCGTACGACAGGGCAGTTCGGTAGTCAATAATACGCGCCATTGTCACAGTGGTCTCGGGCTCCCAATACAGTCGCATTTGCATCTGCCATGTGAACGCCAGCGTGTTCGCCGCCTTCTCCGTCACAAGTTTCTGAACCATGTCACGTGCATGGACGTCCATGGTAATCAGCGAGATGACCTTCTTTCGGTCTGGCTTGGACAGCGAACCCAGCACCAGCTTAATGAGCTCGTGCATGTCGCTTGTGCAGCGTGTAAGATATTTTTTCACTGCGTCCTCCGTCCCACCCTCGTACTCATCGAGCGCCGACTCGGTCTCTTCCGTCCAAAAGATCTGCGTTGTCGTAATGGCGACTTGCGCGGGGTAGTCGAATAACCACTTCTGGCGAGGCTTTCCCTCGGGATCACGCCACTCGGTCGCCGTGGCCACGGCCGCTCGTAGCGTGTCGCGCACCGTGTACTTCATGCACTCAGTGAACGCGTTCAACCAGACTTGGACCTCGCCCTTGATTTCGAAATCCTCAGGCATCTCCACGCGCTCACCGTCCACTGCGATCATCGCAACAGCAACGTTCTTAATGATTTCACCCTCCTTCTCAGGATCTGGTTTGAATACGAGTGTCTTAATGCCACCGTAGCAGTCGGTCAAATTTCTCATGATTCGTGGCGGATTGTTTCCGTTGGACAGAATATCGAGAAGACCACGCGTCGACACAAAGTAAAAACGTGGGTACTCCTTTTTCTTCCGATCCAAGTAGTCATTCAGTGCCTTTTGGCAAATTTCTAGATCGTCCTTCATTTCGTTCAGCGAGTTCGAGCGACCGTCTGCCGAGCACGCCTTGATGACGTTCGGCTCGGCGGTGCATGCTCCCTGCAAGTCTTTGAAAGTCTCATCAATGCCCTCGAAACGCTTCGTATCGTCTGGGAGCTGGTTCCGAATGTCCGCGCTCTCTAAAAAGATCGACTCGAGCGAGGCCCATGCCTTCATCACGATGTTCCATACTTTGAGCGTTTCCTCGACATTGCCGAGCTTGTGCTGCCAGCCCTCGACCTCCTTCTTGAAGTACTCGACAAACTTTCCCATTCCCACCATGGACTGGAGCTCCATCTGATGGGATTCTAACGCCTCTGCGACCTCTTCGCTGACTGCAATCATCATGATGTCCGTCTCTTTGTACTGCGTGTAGTCCAGACAAAGTCCCGCCCACACTTCGGAGATCATCTTGAGCTTCTTCTCAATCTTTGCCTCCTTGGTCGCTGTCTCGACGACCTCGAGCACGTCCTCGCCGTACTGTGGGAGATCGAGATCCCACAAGTGACCCAGGCTGAAGCCGGGACTCTCCACATTAATCTTATCGACGTTGCACACTTTGGCTGCCGACTTCCAGTGACGATCTTTCATCGCTGGATTGTTGAGTTCTGCAATGATCGGGAGGACCGTGTCCATGTCCTTAGTCATTTGCTCGACGTCACGATACGAACCCCACTGCTTGGCAATGGGAAACTCTGTGCCAAACTTACGAATCTGCTTCGAGAGCTTCTTGTTTTGCTTCAGCAGGTCATCCACGTCAATGTCTGAATACGGAATCTCCTTCCACTGGCTGTAAATGGAATTAATCAAATCGTGAAAGTCCCACACTTGCTTCAGGACAACCAAATCGCTCTGTGTGTCCTCAATCTCTGTGTACTTCTTGGCCGGCAGCTCAAACAACTCTTCCAGCTCGCTGAAGTCGCTGATTCTCCCTGCAACCACCCGCACCATCTCATCGTACTGATCGATTGACTCGAAGGCGCGAACCGGAAGACCCTGGAACACAAACGGCGCATTCTTACGAAAGTCATTACGAAACGCACGGACGTCAAGAAAGAACTGATCCAGCTTCTCTTTGATGTTGCTGACCTCCTTCTGTTGAAGAGGGAGAATGGCCGCTTTCTTCTCAAACGAGATGTCAACGAGCTTCTGCCACTGAGCAGGAAGAGCGTCGAGGTACTCCAAGACTTCGATGGGACCAGAGAGATCGACACCCTTCAGGACGGAAACGGAAGAAAAAAAAGAAAAAAAAGGAGAAAAAAAGTGAGAATTTCATTTCTGACAAAATTTGACAAGAAAATTGATGGGAATTTTCGGGAATTTTCGGGAATTTGTTTGATGAATGTTTTTTTTTGAATCAAAAATTTCTTACCTTTGACTCGTCATCGCTGTCGTCTCCGTCCGACTTCTTTGCCACCGGTATGATCAGCTCCCCCGTCTCTGGATCCTTCGGACCTACTTTCATCGCATCAATGTCAATGCCATGTTTTTTCAGGCACGCGCACTGATTTCTCAGTGGATCCACCATGGTGCCCACGCGCGCCATGTTCTTACGAATGTCTCGGATCACACCCATGACGTTCATTAAAACCTCCTGATCAATGTTATCAGGATCAATTTCGCTCGCCAATCCATCTTTGGCCATGGCGATAAAGTCGAACATTTGTTGGAGCGAACCCTGGACGCTCTGGAGCAGAAAGCCAGTAAATTTAGTAATCCACTGATTGGCGTACGTGAGCAGTGCCTGCTTCATTGGGAGTGGATCTGCCATCAGCCAACCTAGATTAACCAGAACAGGAAGCTTCTGAATTTCTGCCAAAATTCCCTTGTACTTGACGATTTGCTTGTCAAACAGCTCCAGTTTGTACTCGGGGGCGCCCTTGTTTTCTTTCTTCTTTTTCTTGGCGAGAGCGCTCTTTCTTTTGACTGCCTCTTTGACCGTGGCCTTGTCTAAAAATTCTTCAAAGTATTTTTCAATGCTCGTCAAAAACAAGTGAGAGAAGCCCTCGTAGATCTGGTAGAACTCGATGCAGCTCGTGTGGCTGATGCTTAAGCTCTCGTCCACATTAGCAATCAGAGATCGCACCTCCATGTTGTTTTGGAGCTCCTTGACGTAAGAACCACCGCTGCCATCAACTCGCTTGGCTAACGCGGCAATTCCGACAAATGTCGACACCCAGCTGTTGACCAGATCTGTAATGCCCTTCTTTCTTGATGTCTCACCAAGATCGGGTAAGAAGACAATCTTGTCGGCCTGGAGCTGGAGTCGAATCATGATCAGCGGCTTCGCCTGTGGCTTCTCGATCACTTTCTTGCGACGCTTGAGACCGTCGTCCTCCTCCTCGCCTTCATCGGGAGGAGCGACAACGGCGGCAGCGGGCTCCTCGCCGGTTGCAGCACCAAGCGGCTTCAGCTCGAGATTCTCCATGACAAAGCGGAGCGAGCAAATGGTTGCCTGGGCCAAGCCGTCCACGAAAACGTCGTTGACAAAGTCAACATACGCCTTCCAATCGGGTGATGCTTGTGAAACTTTGACGGCCTTGTTGCTTGATTTCACCAGTTTGTGAATTTGTTTTGCGCCGTCCTTAATGTTGTCGTACTTGCCCTTGTTCAGATCCTGATTCAGTTTCACCAGCTCTTCGTACTCTACAGTTGCTCCCTCCGTTCTCTCCAAGAGTGGCACGACCCATCCCGCCATGATGGACTCGATCTCTGCCAAATTCGACTTGAGCGCGTCCACAACTTTGTCGCACATGAGAATCTCCTTGTCAAGCTGCACAATGTAATCGTCGACGCCCTCGCTCTTCCACGTTAATTCTTTAATGCCGCGCAGTGCGCTCGTGTTAAACTTTTCCACGTGAATCTTAACCAGCGGTCGCTCGACAGGAAGAAGAACTTCCTGAATCTTGTTGTAGATGTTGCAGATCATGTCCAAGCTGAGGCGCTGTCGTCGGTACGTCTCACTGCTCTCGTAAATTTGGAGTGCCGAGTCTGGTACTGGAAGCTCCAGCACCAAAAAATATTTCACCTCACGCAGAAGACGGATTAAGTCTCGATCAAAATTGACAACCAGTGCACCCGTGTCACGATTCTTCTTCAGGAGAGGAAGTTTGAGCTTAGCGTGCGACGTGGTCTCCACGTCGCGACCCCACTCCTCGATCTTCTGCATCACGTACTCGTCGATCGAGTCTCGAATGTTCTGCTCCATGCGAATCACCTCCTGTGCCTCCTCTCGCTGCATGATGATGCCCGGCATGGCGGAAAGCCGTCGGACGGAATCTTTAATTCTGCGACTGACACCAACACTCCACGTGATGGCGCCAGCGATAGGTGGCAAATTTGCTGGAATGGGTGGGTAGTCGCGCTGCGACACAAACAGGGTGCGCGACGCGCGGAGATCTTCAATGCACTGCTCCAAAAGAACGACATGCCGTCTCTCAAAGCAGTCAGCAATGTTTGGTCGCTCCAGAAGATTGTCAAAACCTTGGAGAAGTTGGAAACGACTGTACAAGCAAGGACTCAAATCAAAGGCCTCAATCAGAAGAGATCCCAAGCGTATTTCAATGTTGTTCACAGTTCCTTTGAACGTGCTGTAGTCTTTAGAAAAGTTCGGGGCATCAATGTCACAAATGTCATACTTCAAATCTTCAACCAGTTTCAATGCGACGGTAAAATCCGTGTACAGTGCCTGCAACGTTTCAGTCTGCTCACCTCCTTTGGAACCACCAATTTCAATTTTTTCTAAACGCTCGAGCTGGATGACAGTCTGCGTCAAATCATGGACGTCATGGAGACGCTCCAAGTAGGCATCCAAGCGTCCAAAAATGGCCTCGTTAGGAATACGCCAGGCATTCGATGGGCATTCGGCGTCTGCCGTCGTTTTGTACTCAAAGTATGTGAGCTTGAATTGATTGCACACCGAGACGGCAAGTTTAATTTTTTCCACCGCTTCTCCTGATTCCTCCTCGGCCATTAAATTAAAAATTTTCGAACCACTAATAAACTGTGCAGCCTTACGAATTAACGAGTTGCAAATTTGCCACATGAGAACAACCAGACGAGGCGCTGTGTTGTAGCATCTAGAGTTCTTCCACACCAACAAAATGATGTGGAGCATGGGAACAAACAACTGTGGAAGCTCCTCCCATTTAGATTGGTCGAGCTTGCGAAACCATGGATCCAGAGTGTGAAGAAATTTCGCGTTGTCGTTCGCTTCAACACGAGCAGCAAACACCTCCTTGCACAAGCGTGCAAACGGCGCACAGTACGTCGACTTGGAAAGATCTAAAAATCGTAAAATTTTACGCACTCGATCACGCTGCAGCTGCTCAAAAATGGAGTTTAACTTCTTTGCTTTTGTTTCCCAAAATCGAATTTCAGCCTCGGGCGGAGAATCGGGACCACGCTCGTTCATCGCTGCTTCCGCATCAAGTTCCAATACTTTTTTAATTTGTTTTGTCCATGTCACAACGGCACTCTCAAACAAATGGACGCGCTCATTGCTAGTGGAGGCAGATCCAAATTTCTCTCCAATTTCTGCTGCCTTCCCCTTTACCATGGGTCCACCTTTCTGCTGAGAACGAAACGAGGCGACAGCAATGCCGGTATCATCCGTCTTGGAACCGCCGACGGGCGGTAAAGGAAGACGCGTCTCACCTTGACTTTCACCAAAGGCAATGGTGACCTTCGACAGGACACTTCGCATGATCTCTGACATTTCTTTCTGCGCAAGATCACCACCCCAACTCTGCTTGTTTTTGGCATTGGCAGCTAGAGGGACAAAAATTTCTTGCAGAGCAACTTCAAAATGATGCAAGATATGTTCGGACAGTTCACCGTAAATGAACGCTTTTCCCATGTCCTCTTTCTCGACTTTGCCAGCTTTTCTCTTGACAAAATAAATTCCGCGAGCCTTTTGTGGGTACACATCCGGCAGCACAGTGGACACGGTCAAATTGTCACCAATGATAAATAGGGCACGACCAGGAGCACCATCAATGGCTTCCTCTTCCTCGCCATCTAAATACTCAATAATGGCATTCCTGGAGAAAGAGCACAAAGAGGCAACAAGGAGAGAGAAAGAGAGAAAAGAGAAAGGCGGACAGTTTGAACGACGCAAATAAAAAAAAAGAGAGAAAAAACACAAAGAAAAATGTCAGCGAAAAAAAGCAAGAGAGCAGCGCAGCAAAACGATGGTGGTAGACTTTTTGGTTGCAAGCTGGGTCGTAGCCTGGAACAGTGGAGAGGATTCATCTCCAACGGAGTGACCTCTCAAGTTGCTAGCAAAACGAGAGCCGGCTAGGCCAAGAGTCGTAACGATGAACAAGAACAGTGTGGAAACGTACGTGCTGAGTCCAAATTGTTTTCCAAAGTTGGTATTCTTCACATGGGGAAATGTTTGACGAACGCGCGCTTTGACCCATCCCATACGGTTGTCGGCTTCCACTTCCTCTTTCTTGCCCGCATCTTTTTTCTTTGACATGGTGGGTCTGTGTATTTGCTTTTTTCTCTCGTTCTCGCAAGTTACGGTAGTGAGTGGAGAAAAGTAAACAAACAATCAATGTAACTCAGCAATGTCACGACGGCCTGAGAAATAAAAGAAACGACTTGAGGGAGTATGACTGAAACTTTAAGAAATCAGAGTCTGTACGATGAAGAACACTGGCGTAAGGTTCAAATATCACCTTCTATCTTGCAAAATGATCACAAAAGGTTTTTTCCAACAGATTATCACTTTTAAACTTTTCGAATTTCACTACCGGTTGTTGTTCATACTTGCTGACTCATATCTAACGGATGGCTTTTCGATCACATAGAAGAACCAACGACTAAACCTTGTTATTTTTTCACGTATATTTTTAGCTAGCAACAAAAATTCCAACACAACGGAAGAACTGAAAAATTATAACCCGAGAGGAACCAAGAAAAAATCAAGTCTTCTCGTAAAACAAGTGAACTACAGTTACAGCTTTAAAAAAAAGCACAACTTGCTGATACACAGTAGCTGCTGCTGCTGAAGACGTGCTCCGCTGCTTGTGCACTGCAAAAATAACACGCATCCAAGCACGCAATGTCAGGTTCTTACGGAATATGGACGTCACCGCTGCGTACTGGCAGCAAAAAGAAGGTGATGCGTGACACGAAGGAAATTTCTGTGGGAGATGCAAACAGCTCCACCCTCTCCATATCAGTCAAGACTTCAAGACATATGGGACGCAAGAGTAAGAGCAAGAGAAGGCGGCATCACATTTCGCGAACAACAAAAGCACAACATGTCGGTGCAAGGCAACTTTTGAAAACGCTAACGCAGCGAGGTGCCGACATGAACTCCAGCGTTACTTTGGATTTAGATCCACGAACGACTGATGGATCTCCCTTTGTTCCTCGAGCTTTTACGCAGACGCTCAATACTCGACCCTACAATAAAGATCAACGAACACAGCAGCTGCGAGCAATGCTTGTCAAACAAAATCCTCTAGCACTGTCTCAACCGGATTCTTTTCATATTCACAGTTTTTTTGAGAGCGCTGCTCCCGGATTTAGTGTTGGCTCTGCAAGCACGGCGCAGCTTGCACCACCTCACTCAAAGACTCACTCGAAGAAACGACCATCCTCTGCAAACGTACTCCCCGACACTCTGCAACCACAGAGAAGTGCAACGCTGTCCATGATATATGAAAGTTATACTGAGAAGAAAAATAAAAGTAAAAGTTTGGGCGCAGAGTGGCCTATTGGACCACATGTAGAGGATCAAAGGTTGTGGTCTGCATACGATTCTCGAAAATTAAGAAAACATTCAGTTCCTCTTGCTCCGTTGGATCCAGCCCTTCCAGCAGTAGAGGAGATGCCACCAGTACCAACGGACTCTTTCTTTCTAGCTCACAACTCAAACAAGCTGTTGCCAACCTCAGGTTTTGCGACGACTATTGGTGGCAGTGTATTGCCTCGACGCCGCAGGCGTCGCACGGATTCGCTCGTTGCCTCTCAGCAACTAGGTTTTTTAGATGTGACATTGGCAGCACCTTTAATGAGCACGAGGAAATTATTTGGCAAAACACAAAACATGGAGGATGTCATGGACATGAGCGGGACGTCGTTCATGGGAGGAGAAGCGAGCGAGTTGGAAGGAGAAGAGATGAACGAGTCAATTGAGCTTTTGAAGCTTGGTAATGATGAGGATTTGATTATTCCAAAGAAGAGGCCGAGCACGGCACCCACCACCAGTAGTGTGACTGCTGCTGCTCGGCAACCTGGACACATGAGAATGACGGTAGTAGTTAGAAAGGATAAGACAAAAAAGAAATTGAATCGAGATCGCACACAATCAGAGGGTTTATCAAAGGACCAACCGGAAAAACCAGCAAAAAACAGTGCTGCTGTTGTTGCCCAGAGAGATGGCAGCAGCATCGAAGAAATCCCAATCGAAGTAGAGATGGCACCACTGCCATATGAACTTTTGCCAATCTGGACTGTCGTGCCACTGTGCGTAATCGCGACCCCTGATTGCCAAGAGGAAAGATTATTGCTCGAAAGAAAGATTGTTCCCGCTCTGAATCAAGAGATGCGCAACCGATTTGTCCGTCTTGTGGTAGTGGAGATACGGGAAGATGACAACATGATCGACATGCTGGAGACCATAGAGTTGTGCGGAGATAATTGCATCGTTCTTCGTGGGAGAAAAAGTACTACGTCATCCACGTCGTTGGACGCTGACACACGCGATGCAGCGAGAGGTCGAGCTTTGACAGAATTTCTTGACAGTGGTGCGTCGTCGTTTGAGATGCAAGTGCGCCATGCTCTGCATCTATCGCGAGCGGCACAGACACGGCGAGATAATAAAACTGGTAGTGGAAAGTTAGGAACGGGGATCGGTGGAATGGCAAGGACGGTGGGGAGTGGTGGGGGGGATGGTGCTTGCTGTTTTCTCCGATCATTCGTTTCGAGCAAAGAGAAGAGAAAAGATCGCGACGTTGCGCTTGACAGGTACTGCCGCAGTCTCAGCGACGTGTGTCCAATCACCGACTATGACAATATCGATGATATCCAAGCTCCATTGAGGCAAATCTTGGAGAATCGGATCAAGAGCATGTTTCCCATTAAAAACATGCAATCAAACTGGGCCGAGAGAGAGAGAGCTTGCCACTCAATGTTGCAAGCACGCCACATGGAGCACGGTGACGGCGCTCCAGGTCTACTCGAAGGTGTTGCAGAGTCAGTAAAGCTGAACACGGGCATGTCACCCGTTGTCGTTCTTGGGAGTCAAGGAGCCGGCAAGTCGCACTCGATGGCGGTGCTCGCAGACTTCATCAGCAGTGCTGGGGACGGATGGTGTCTTGTCACACACTTTGTGGGTGCCTCCGAGTCTTCCCGGAAGCTTTGTCCAGTGCTTGCACGTTTGTCTATTGAGCTTCGCTATGTCGTAAATCAAGCTACAAGAGAGGAGAGGAATGGTGGCGGCTCTTCTTCGTCCACTGTAGAGACGACAGAGGAGATGGAGGAGGCACTGCTGCGAGGTCAGAACTATCCGAGCCTATGCTCTTTATTTCGCGTCGAATTCCAGCGTGCTGCCGCAGCGTTGTCTGCTTGTGGTAAGACTCTCATCATTTTAATTGACGGAATTGATCAAATGGAAGTCGATCGATACGAATGGCTGCCCACCATTGTTCCACAAAACGCACAGTTTGTCCTGTCTAGTGACAATAGTTCCACAACAATGAAGATGCTGTGGTACCGGTACGGCCAGCTGCAGACGTTTGATCTGGATGCCAACCCTATGCCACCCTTGCAACTTCTTGAAGTTCTTCGTCGGGCCATCGTGCGTCGTGGGACGTTTGCCGATGCAGAAAAGATTTTGGACGACAAGACTTTGTCGAGTTTGATCAAAAAACATAAGCAGACAAACTTACAGTATCTGAACGCAGTTGCTTGGCGAGTGCACCGTGGCATTGTTCGTGGTCAAGACATGCTGAAGAAGGCCAATCTTCCTCGCACGACTCAAAAAATCATGGAGGAGGAAATTCACCAAGCGGATGTCGACTTTCGAGAATGGTTTGTGCGCCATGCACGACGAGTGCAAGGTGGAACGTCTGCGGGAAAAGACACTGCAGGAAAAGAACCTGCGTCGAATTATCCCGAAACCGCCTTATCGTCGTCCTCTACACCTCCTCTCACCCTGCAGCAGTGGGTTGCCTCATCGACAGAACTCTTTGCATCCATCATGAGTGCACTATGGGTGGCACGAAATACCATGTCCTTTGACGAGCTAGCGCGTCTCGTCTCTCATCTTCTCAACACGTCGTGGAAGTTGAGAGAGCAAGTCGAATTGAGCGCCAGACCCAATCCAGCAACGTTGGCTGTCCAGCTGATCAGCTCGCTTGGACCTCATCTTGGTGCTGGGACAGAGGATGGCCAGCTCCGTCAGCTTGGCTTTGCAACCACAGCCATTCAGGACTGCGTTGGGAACATGTTTCTCAAGTCACCCGCTCTTCGTGCTCGTGCGCATGGCATCATGGCCTCCTTCTCTCTTGACATTGGTGATCCTCTGATGGAAGGGACGTGGCTACCACAACGAAAGAGAGAGGCGGAGAAGGACGACAAGGAGAAGGAAGAAGGCGAGGAGGAAGAGGAGGAGGAGGAGCAGTGGAGGCACGCTGTCCAGCACGTAGTCGAGTACCAGCTGTCTGGGCATGAAATTTTAGGACTCCGTGCGACGCTGTGCAATCCCTGGTACTTGTCCGCTCGATGCCAATTCTCAAGAGCGACGCCTACTGGAATGGAGAGCGTTCTAACGGAATTCCAGCGTGCTCTTGAGTGTTTGTCAAATGTCGACTATGTGTCTCTCCACGTCACATTGTACGGACATCCAACACCCAGCGAGGAAGAAACGCACGAGGACAAAATGGACCGTGATCTCCAGCAAATGTCTGATGCACTGACCGAACTCTATCAGTTTCTTCTCCATCGCCAGCACGAGCTATCAACGATGCCATCCCTATGTCTCCAACTAACTTTGCAGGAGTGGATGACGAAACTTCCTTCAGACATCGTGTTGGACGAGGAGCGTCGAAAAAGAAAGAAAAGGAGGAGCGTTGCGCGCGACGACGACGACGATGACGACGACAACACACTGCCGTTGTTTCACTGGAGAAACAAACCTGCTCGACCAACACGCCTCACTGCACATGTTGGATACTGTGTGCCTATCACGTCTTGCGCTGTGTCACATCAAACCAGCAGCTCTGCGTACCCTGGTAGTTTGGCGGCACTCGGATTCCAAGACGGAAGAATCTCCATCATCAACACCCTGTCCGGTGGCACGCTGTTCTCTGTGGAGAACGAGGACACTCTTGGGTTTCAACATCGGAGAAGAAACATGGGCCAGGCAACTAACGCAAAAGATCAATTTGCCATAACTACTGTTGCGTTCACTAGTGATAACAACATTGTAATTGGAATGCAAGGTCGAGATATTCTTCTCTGGTTGTTGCCGACTGGAGAAACTTTTTATCGTCTTCCAGCGCAGTCGTGCTCGTCTTTTTCGCTCTGCGCGAACATTAACCTGTCGGGCGACACGCTTCTGGTTGGGAGCTCGACTGGGTACGTCTCTTTGTGGCACATTGCGGCGCCACTCGATGGAATTGACGGCCTAACGATGGTGTCTGAAAACTATCAGGGTACCAAGTCACCCATTACTGCAACGGCATGCTCCTCCAACAGCCCCTTTGTCGTTTCTGGCAACAACGAAGGCATGCTGGTTATTTGGAAAACAGAGCGTGGCGGACTGACCAAACACGCTGCCATTGAGAGAGTGTACAGAACTCCAATCACTGGACTGTGCTTTCGTACAGACGGCATGCGCGTCGCCGTGTGTAGCACCGGTGATCCCATGGTACGCGTGTGGGACATGCATGGGGCCATCTCGCGCGAGATGTGTGCGGGAGATGCTGGTAACAGAGCCGTGTCGTGGTCTCACGACATGCGCGCCATTGTCACTGTGCCTCTTCGCGGCGCTGGTGGCATTTGCGTCTGGGACGCGGAGTCAAGCACGAGAATTACACGTCTTGAGGGACACCATCGCGATGTGACATGCGTTGGTTTCGTGTGGATTCCAACGGGACCGGAGGGGAGTGCTGTGATGTGCAGCTTGATCACGGGAGGGGATGATCGTCTCCTTCGTTTTTGGAACTTTAGTGGGATGGTGCCGGGTGCGCTGGGAAGAAAGGCCTTTGAAAATTCTGATCGCGCAACGCTGGAGATTCAAGTGCCATCCTACTGCGCGGCACCAAGGCAGCCTCCAACCTCAACAGGACGAACGAGCGACGATGCTAAGCTGGTGGAGCTTCGGCAGCACGATGCAATGCGAGTGCGAACGTCAATGTCGGGTCACGACGGAAGCGTGCTGTGTGTTGCTGGATCGGTGGGCGGTGACTGTGTCGTGACGGGCGGAATTGACGGCTCTGTCCGCTTGTGGTCGCTGCCAGACGGAAACCACCAGGCAACCATGTCTGGCAAGGGAAGTCCTGTGTCTTGCGTCGGCATTTCTTCGAGTGGAACAAGAATAGCGTCGTGGGATACTGCAGGCCGGCTACTGCTGTGGTCGGTGGAGTCATCGACGGAGAACGGTGCCTTGCACGTGGTGACTCTGCTGTGGTCGGCCAACGTCCAAGTGGGTGGGGGACATTCGCTGACGTTTTTGAGTCAGCCAGATGGCAGCAGTGATCAACTGCTCGCCTGCGGAAAAGGAGGAAGGTTGTGGAAATTTCAAGTCAATGGTGGTCAAGTTGTTATGAAAGGAGCGGCACTCATGAGCAAAGTGAGTGGCTCCGATATGTGCAGCAGCGTGCTTGGAATGTCGTGCCAAGAAAATGATGGGTTTATCGACGTCGTGGACGCTGCTGGCGTTGCTAGGAGCTACGATCTCGAGTCTCTGAGAAGCGCGGATGTGGCAGGTGGCGAAATGTTACTCAGCAGAGAAGAGGGAACGATGGTTGGAAGTTGGATGGACGTGGACGCGGAGCAACCTCGCGTGGTGACTGTGGACGATCATCCCAGAGCATCAGCGTCCAGACAGAGATTGCTGCGTGTGACACCCGGTCAGACGATGCCGACAGTTGTTCACGTCACCGAGTTCTCGGCAAAGTGTGTGTCGTGGTGCATGTCAAGTCCACCCGCCGTGTGGGCTGCGTTGGGATGGGACGACGGGACAGTCCACATTTTTCGCATTGTTGACAGCAAATGCTTGTCTCTAGTGGGTGAGCTAGTATCTCCCTCAGTGCCATTGGCACTGTCCTTGGTTGCTAAAGAGGATCAATACGTGGATCAAGCGTCGGCTGCGACAGTTGGTCTTTGCTTGGTGTGCGGAGATTCCAGCGGGAACGTATGCGTGTTTACGACCCACGCAAATCGTGACTCGACGAATCGTCAGATCAAGCGCCTGCTACTGCCGCCGAGCTCGCAGCGAGGAGCAGAGGAGGAGAAGAATGATGCAGCAGCATTAGCAGGAGCATGGCGACCAATGGAGATTCCTGATTCTGTGATAGATGAAACGCCAGATGCCAAAGAGGAATTTGTCTTGGTTGATGACGGAGTTGACAGAAGTGGAATTGAGAGAAATGCTGGTGGTTGTGAGGAGGTACATTCGAGTGAACCGGAGCTGTGGAACATTGACGGGACGGAGGTCGACTATTTTGGTGTGTACAAGAGTGGCAGTCAGCTGTGGTATCTCCAGTGCAGGGCAAAAGAGAGTCTGGCTAAAATACCACCAAAACCTATTCCAGGCGTGCCAATGAATCAAAAGGCCATTGATTCGGGAAGAATGTACGAAGAAGAATCATCAAGAAAATAGAAAAAAGAAGGGTGTACTGTAGAAGGTACAAAGTATATGCATAGCATTAGCTTACACTTACTTACACTCAAGACAACATGAGTCTTCACACATTCAAACAAAGGACGTATCAGCGAGAAGGCCTAGACGGTTGTGCCTGTATTAATTTAAACCAGAGTACACGTGTATATGTGAAAAAGTAAAATAGTCTAGAAATGTAATAAGGCGCTGTAGTAGATTTTTTTGTTCATTTGGGTACGAAGGCACCTTCAATGAAGGACTGCACATCGACACACACAGACACACAGACACACACACTTCCTTTGATCAACAAGAGCTGACCAAACGATGTTTGTCAAACCTTCGCTGCGACGTCTTTCAACCACTGCAGCACCTCCATGCATGCATCATGATTGGTCAAGTTCTGAAACATCACGTCAACAGAGGATCCATGTACTTTTCTAGCGTCATCCAGTTTCAAGTAGCGGAGAATCATGTCCCTGCTCAGCAACGATGGGACGTCCGCCTTGGATGCGACAACGAGAAAAGGTTTGTTGCTCAGCTCTTTCGAACCGAGTGAGTTCCACAACTCAACAGCAGCCTCCGGAAGCATGGCATGGTCAGAGGAGTCCAACAGAAAGACAACGGCGCTGCATCCCTTGTGAAACGCTGACCACATTGGTGCCATTGGTGAACCAACTTCACGAAGTGTTATGTTTATTTTTTTATCAAGGACGAGATGATCAAGCTCCACGCCGACAGTAGGTTTCGTGTCAAACAAAGTAGGGTCGTTGTTGTTGTTCTGTCCCTTCTTCTTTTTCTTTTTAGAGAGTTGAGTGCTGATGTGACGGAGTTGGCGGACCAGAACAGTCTTCCCAGCGGAGCTAGTGCCTATAATGAGTGCTTCAAAGTTCATGGTTGCAACATCATCCAGGTCATGTTATAGCTATTCAAACCATTCCCTGCTGTGCTGTGCTGAGTGAGCTCAACAGATTTTTCACTATTAATTTTTGATAAATAATTGGAAATGCTAGTGCTCGGTACCATATATGGTACCGAGCTACCTCGCACGGCATGTCGTCGCGGCACACCTTGAACATCTCCAACTCGTAC
>Ga0307997_10000379_pt1 | contig 20379 bp, 13 predicted proteins | sample Davwhametageno36_FD_203165 | JGI IMG/M metagenome (GOLD analysis project Ga0307997, IMG submission 203165) | Marine microbial communities from Davis Island wharf, Antarctic Ocean - #36 | ecosystem: Environmental > Aquatic > Marine > Unclassified | place: Antarctic Ocean: Davis Island wharf... | reverse complement strand
ATGTTTGAAGAATTAGAGTTTTTTTATTATTTTTTGTCTTAATGTTCAATGAATTGAAAGTCCAAATGTTTGAAGAATTAGAGTTTTTTTATTATTATTTTTTGTCTTAATGTTCAATGAATTGAAAGTCCAAATGTTTGAAGAATTAGAGACTTTTACCTTACTATTATAAATGCCTACGATGCCTGGAACACGTAAACGCATGTATTTACGACGATGATATAAAAAACAAATGTCTACTATACGATGTGTTTTTATCGGAGGTCTAGCTGTTGGCAAAACTAAGTTATTAAAAACAGCGTCTTTTGATTCAGGCAGATGTCCACCGACAATCGGTGTTGACAATGTATTATTTGATTACAGAAACTATCATTTTCAATGCTGGGATACGTCTGGTTCTCCAAAATTCAAAGCAGTGTCTCAATTATTTATAAAGTCAGCAGCAGTCATTGTCTATGTCTATGATGCCCATCGTCCCGAAACGTTAGTCGAAGTACCACAAAATGCTATTATTGTCGCTAATGTTAAGAATGGTAGAGTTGAACACCACCTCAACCATCTCCATATAAATGTGGCTGACAGAGATGACGTCGAAAGTCTACTGGACATATTAATCGAGTCATTTGTCTCGCGTGTTTCTTTAGGAACTATCGAAATTGAATCGACAAGGTCTGCCAAAGACTGCTGCGTTTGCTGTTAGTTTCTTAAATCCATCTATTTTTTTTTAGGAAGACTATATATTTCTTATCGTCACTAGATATATGTCACTTAAAACCTTTGTATTTTGCATGGCTGGACGATTGAGTACTTCTCGTAATGTTTTAGAGCTATTACTACGTCAGAAAGGGGCAAAAGATGTCAAAAAAAACATGACACTATCAGTGACTCATTTAGTCGTGTATGATATTGGCAATATTGACGAAACCAACTCGAAGGTGGTTCTTGCAAAGGAAAGGGGTTTGGAGATTGTGGACGAAGCGTGGGTGACTGCTGCAAGTGTTTCTTCTGATGTCATTCCGATGCTTAATTTCAATGTTATGTTGGCGAAATCGTTTAAGCATCAAAACGTGGACGGTTGGTGGTGTTCTGAGAAGCTAGATGGTATTCGCGCTGTTTGGGACGGTTCTAATTTTTGGTCTCGGTCGGGCAATCGTCTGAATGTGCCAATTGAATGGTCTTCACAATTTCCCCAAGTAGTTCTTGATGGTGAAATTTTTGGAGGACGTGGTAATTTTCAAAGTACGTCTGGTACTGTCCGTACAAAAAAAGGTACATATGAACAGTGGCGCTCTTTAGATTTCCATGTTTTTGACGCTCCAGACATGGCAAGTTTGCCATTTGAAAAACGACAAGTTTATCTACAGCAACTTATTCGTAACCAAAAACACTTGAAATTATGTGAACAGCAGCCGATTTTAACACTTGAAGTACCAGAAAAGCTCGCGGCTATAACTGCCGTCAATGGTGAAGGTCTAATGTTACGAAAACCAAAGTCGTTGTATATTTTTAAACGCACCAGTATTCTTCTTAAAGTTAAAAAAATGCAGGATGCGGAGGCTGTTGTGATTGGATATGAATATGGTTCCGGCAGAAATACAGGTATATGTGGCTCTTTAGTCTGCGAATACAGAGGAAAAATGTTCAAGTGTGGGTCCGGACTTTCGGACCAGCAGCGAAGGAATCCGCCACAAATGGGTTCGAGTATAACATTCGGATATTTTGAAATGTCCACTTCTGGTGTGCCACGTTTTCCAACGTTTAAAAGAGTCTTTGTGGGAAGACTGTAAATTCGTACCAATTACGGTTTCCCAAACGGGTCGAGAGAATAGAGCAATAGTCCACCAATGCAGCGAAATAAGACCAGAGCGGTTTCACTGATGTGAGGCAGATGACTATAGTGAATAGCATCATACCAAGTGCCCCTAGAATATCCTTAACACTAGCAATTGTCATTGGTTTAGTAAAGAAATAAGAAAAAGACGAAAAAATAGTGTCAATAAGACAGCCAATAGAAAAAAAAAGAGCGAGTCTTTTATCTGAGTTGTACATATAAGGGGTTGTAGATATAATAATAAATATTGGAATTGCTGACAAGTCTTTGAAGAATTGTATGTCTTTAAATGTAACCGTCATTTTTATTCATATACACTTAAGTAGACTTTAAAAAGGAAGTATATACATTCGATAACTTTGAGCAAACATAATGTCATCGTCCGATTCTGATGAGGGCTCACTATCGGATGAGTCGTCTGCAATGTCATCATCCGATTCAGATAGCGACTCCGATAGCGACTCCGATAGCGATTCCGATAGCGACTCAGATAGTCGAAAAAATCAAAGAAGACAAAGAAAACGACAAAGAAAACGACAAGGAACTCAAGAAGAAGAAACACGACAAATCACAGCTCGAAGAGCCGCAGCCGACGCAGTTCGAAAAGCCGCAGCCGACGCCGCAGCCGACGCCGCAGCCGACGCCGCAGCCGACGCCGCAGCCGACGCCGCAGCTCGAAAAGCCGCAGCCACAGCCGCAGCCGCAGCTGAAGAAGCGATTATGAGAGCCGTAGAAGACGAGAGGGCTGCTGAGGAAGAAGCTGAACGAAAAGAGCTGGAGAAGAAGAGACGGTTGGCGCTATTAGCAGCCATGCTCGCACTATTGCTATTGTTAAAAAGACTAAAAGCTCGAATCGCTGCTAATATTGCAAAGTTGAAGAAAAACAAGCCTCAAACAGAAGGTTTGCTTATGGCACCTACGTTATGTTGGGTGGCTCAAGTTGACGGACTCGCTAATAACCCATATTTGGAATTTATATTGGACATCGGTATTACTAGTACATTGCCCAGATGTGTCGGCACTAAACTAATAACGTCTGAATCTACCAAATGGACCGAGAAAATAGAGATGGTAAGAGGTCCAACAAGAGCAAGGAAATATACAAAGACAATTTTAGAAAAATCGATGGAAAAGGTACAAACGAATTCCAAAAACGGAATAGTTAAACAAGTGGCTGATGCTAGTTTACGTCAAAAAGCCCGTGCGTCTAATGTTGGAACCGCGGGTCGTGTAGCTTCTAATGTCTTCAAAAAAGGATTCAAAAGACAGGCAGTGTTGGATGAATGTGAACTTCCGATGGAAATTATCCGCAAACTCTTTGGTAAGTATCCCTACGAGTGTGACAATACCATAGACATTACCAATTTTTTTGAATATCCACAACGTGTCCCTTTTGAGACTATTAGTGAAGCGGACATTTTTTATGGTAAACGTGGACTCAAAAAGGAAAAGAGAATACCGTTGATTGAAGACGGGACATATGTTCCACCATCTGAAGAAATGTTAAGCGCTATGAAAAAACGCTTAACAAAAAGAGAAATGTTCAATAAACTCAAAATAATACAGCAGGATGTATTTGACAACAGACCTAACAAACAATCAATCAATATATCTTTGGATGAAAATGGTAAGACAACTTACGCTGCAGCGATTACATTTGCAAGAGAAATTGTGAGAACTCTATCGACCACAACTATTCTTAAGAATGTCGGACATTGGATTAGTGGATATTTTGAAAGTGCTATCGTAGAAAAGCTACCCTCTTGGATGACTGCAATTTTTACGTCTAGTAATGGAGAACCAGTACCATACTGTCCAACAGGTGGCTCTAGTGGCGACCCTCTTGGGTTATGGTTCAGAATTCTGAACATTAATATAGTCTATGGTCCCAACTATACGTATGACCATTTTGGTTGTTTATTTTTTATCGACATCGAAGGTTCTAACCCATATCAACCATATTATAAATTAAATGGTCGTAGATTTTATATGAAAGACCATCTTGATTCTCGCTATAGTACTAATGGTCGTATTGTTTCACACGGTCCAAATCATACAAAACATGTTCCGTTTGAACTTCGTCGCATCTATCAACAAGTCATAAAACAGGGGTTCAGACCGGAATTAGAAATCAAATCACCCATCATCCAAAAAGATGATTTGTTGAACGGGTTTTGCACTGCCTTAACAGACTGGAAGAAAGATATGAATGACCAGCAAAGAAAATCAGAGAGAGTTGAGGCACTTATGGCGTTACACCAGATTAATATTGCGTATCTACAAAATAAAGAATAAATTTAGAAGTTTAATGGTTTATGAAACACTACGGTAGTTGCTAATGATTTTTGTACTTGTTTTGCGGTCTTGGCGAAATAAGCGTCATAGTTTACTGGGTACTTCTCTTTTATTTTCTTCATTTGTTCCTCCATTTGTTCCTTCATTTCCTTCATTTCCTTCATTTGTTTTATTGTATCCTCGCTTCGCAATATATGTAGTTCATTAATTTTTTGTTCATTAATTTTTTGTTCAATTTGTTCAATCTGTTGTTGTTTTTTAGCCACCTTTTGGTTGTTGAGTGTGGCTTTGACACTAAACTGACTGCGCAACGATTCTTGAAGTCTTTCAGCTTTAAACTCTAATTGGATTCTCTCTGTTGTTTTTTTGCTTACTTCTTGTGTCAATCTCAATTGTCTGATTATTTTAAAGTTCTGCACACAATTTTTTTCCTCCATTTCTTCAACACATCCCATACAGTTCGTATATAAATCTCTCTCTGACGGTGAAGCATTTCTTTTTGGTTTACTGAGACGGATTTTACACATGGCTTTGCAAACATCAACCAAAACATCAAATGATAGATACAATTTGTCTTGATTAGGCTGTGCTAAGACAGTGGCAGGATTGGAGATGGCATAATTGGAGGTGGCAGGATTGTCTTGATTAGACTGTGCTAAGACAGTGGCAGCGTCAGTGTCAGTGTCAGTGTCAGTGTCAGTGTCAGTCTCGACGTTTCGAGGCTCATTGCTCTGTTTTTCTTCGGTTTTGACCTTTTCTTTCTTTTGGTTTTCACTGACAGCGTCAGAATTTGGGTCGAAACGTCGATACATCTTGCTCTGGTTTTCTTCGGTTTGGACATTTTCTTTCTTTTGGTTTTCACTGACAGTAGTAATAGCTTGTTTTTTTGCGTATGTTTGTTGGGTTTCATCCATGTTAGAGTAAACGAGTGATTTAATGTTCATCGCAATGTTTTTACAATCTCTGTAATTTCCAAAATTTTCTGAACCTTTCAAAAAATTAAAAAACGCCCTCATCATTTTTCCCATTTTTTTCATTTCGTTGGACTTGATTGTTATATAAAACTTTTTTAACAATTCAAAGACTTTCACTTGACATTCTTGGGGAGTAACATCTTTAAGAATAAATTCTTTTGGAAAGCGAGAGGCCATACCTTGATTACGCTTCATCATTTTCTGCATCTTATGGTGATACCCACACAACAAAACAACAACCTTACCATTGTTGAATTTCTCTTCTTCAATCGTCGCAATCAATTTAGTTTGTGCTTGACGACCATATTCAGATTTACCCAATTCATATGCCTCATCTATAAGTAAAATCCCACCCAATGCTTCTTCGACTGCTTTTTGTACAAGTTCTTGCGCCTCACCAACAACAGTACCTTCTAAATCACTGGCTGACCTAACAACTGTATGACCTCTGGCCAAAATACCCGCATTATAAAATGCGGCTCCTAATTTATTAGCAGAATCCGTTTTTCCAGTACCTGAATTACCGTGAAATATCATATTGCTAGCTTTTGGCCAATTCTCCCGTGTATTTGGCCATATCTGAATCGAATTTTTGTATTCTTTGACAAGTGTCTGAACATATTTGACAATGTCATCATCCACACCTCTCAAACCTATCAGTTCCTCTAATGGGTCTTCCTCTACTAAAAAGCCAAAATCAAACTCCGTCAGCATCATTGGTGATGGTTTCCATTTAAGAAACAATTGTTTTTTCTCCTCCAAACAGCTAACATAATCGAATAAAACACTGTCTTGACACTCCTGATACATTGATTTATAAGGAGGAGGACTCTTTCCATACCGTTTTTTATTGTAATTGGCAATTGATTTGTTATATCGTGTGATTGAATCTAAGAACGTGTCTCCTAAATCATAGCCAGGCTTTATATGAAAGATTGAAAGGTCCACCTCTTCCGAACCATCAATAGAAAAAATCTTTTTTCTAAATACATCGAGACGTGTCAACAGATTCGTGATGATTATGGATTGTCGATGTTTTTCAATTGCGTGTTTTCTCTTTTCTTCTTTGTCTTTCGCTTTATCCAACGCTGTTTCTTCATCTTTGGCTTTTTCTTTTTTGGCTTTTTTTTCGGCAATCGCAGCAGCAGCTTGACCTATTTGTTCTAGTTGAGCATTTACTAGATTCATTTCTGCGTTTTCTTTTAGTATCGACAGATTCATGATAAGTATTTGGTGACGATATTTTTCAATACTATAGGTACTATAGGTACTATTTCCTTTGGCTAGTTCTTTCATGAAGTCCTCAGAAATTTTTTTCAACTCATCACTAGAGATGTCGAGTCCTTTTTCTTTAACCTTAACCTTATACATAGTTTTAAAATCTACCGATATTAGTGGCAGTGGTGGCACCGATATTTGTGGTGCCACCACTTTCTCCTTTTGTTTGTCGATAACTCTTTTCAACGTAACGTCAAAGCTTTGCATCTTTTTTAGTGCTTTTATAATACTGTTAAAATGAATGAAATATTCATCCATACTCATTTCTTCATGGGGTTCAATTTCTTCATAGACATGTTTTATATTTATGTCAGTTTGCCATTTTAAAATGATTGTGCGCAAAGCATTGATATTTTCAAATATAATCTTCTTTGGCGTGTCATTGCCGTGAAAAACAACTTCAACGCGCTTTATGAGTTCTAGGTCCTTCTTATGACTTAAACTTTGCATTAAACACTCTGCGTCATCAGTAAGACAAAGTGTATCCACCATCTCCTGTGCGAATACTGCTGCCACACCAGATACTGCTACCGCACTAGATTTCATTATACTAGGTTTAGAGGCGTTGATAATCTTATCTAATTCCATTTTCACAAATTCGTAGTGTGGTGCGCACTCTGCCAATGTACTGTTTGTGGTTGCCTTTTCATTCTCTAATTCCTTTAAAAAGTCTTGACTATAGACCCTTTTCTTCATTTCTTCACTTCTTTTCATTAATGCTTCAGCTTTAGCATTTGTTAGATTGATTTCGGCTTGAACGACCTTTTTATTCAAGTCTGATATAGTTTTTTTGTATTTCTCGTCATTCACTCCTATGGTGGTCTTCACTTGCTCCTTCTTTTTGTTTAATAGGGATGTGAGTTTTTTGATACTGACTTGTATGTTGTGTAGACATGCCGATTGTCTAAACTTATTGATTTTGGCTCGATGTTTATTAAATTTTTCGACGGTTTCTTTTTTTCTTTTTTCTTCTGTCACTAACCATTTCTTCTCTTCATCTGAAAAATAGTTGCGGGTAAAGTCACCATATATTGCTTCATCACCTGTCGGTTTTTCCCAGTGTATTGCATGTATGCTACCCGTATTTTTTCCAATCCATAATTCGACTTTATTCATTTTTTCGACCCAATTGTGTTCATTATCTGATAATTTTTTGTCATTCCCTAATTGAAATGAAGTCAATGTCACGTCCACGTTCATCGACTGGACCCAATTCAACTTTTTGTCACTTCCAAACTCATGTTTATTGTTTAAACAACGACTCATTGCAGTTTTAATAGCATTGTCTAAAGCCGTGCTTACTGTTCCAGCATTACCAAATTCTTTGGCAGGCCTTCCTTTACTTATCTGAGTTATGGCAAAATTCCTAGCTGCTGGAAAGAGAGTGACTTTCCGACTTTTGGCCATAATATCTAAAATATGACCAAGTTCTTCGTCGTCGTAGTCGTTAAATATAACTGGATGGTCGGCATCAAAACGCCGAGCTAATCCAGGATTCACGTTTCTACACATAGCGTTCATTTCATGGGGATATCCCGCCATTATGACTGATATATCTGCTCCTGGTTTGGCTTGAACTTGTTCAACTATTGTGTTCAATACTTCTAATCCAAATTTACTTTCTGCCAATACGTAGGCTTCGTCAATAAATAAAACCTTCCCCTTTGCTGCTTTCAATATACTATTTGTTTTAACTTGTGATTCACCGACATGTCCACCGATAAAATCTGAAGCTGTTGTGGAAACGAAAGAAGAATCCGACAGAATATTCAATTCTTTTAATATTTCACCCCATAGAACAGCAATTTCAGTCTTGCCGGTGCCAGGTTTGCCTATAAATAATTTATTGAGCATAATAGGAACACTAGGAAACCCCTGTGACTCCTGTTCCCAATTGTATTCAGCTATGTCCAATAAATTTTTCAGTTGTAACTTGACATTTCCCATTCCATGAAACTTTGGTACCAGGACTGCTGCTTCTGACGCTTCTGACGCCTTTATCGGGTTCCCATCGTCATCGAGCGAGTAATTTCCAAAAACCTGGTCTTCTGTATTATAAATTCCGATGTTTTTAGCCATCATCCGGCATAGACGTGTGTTTTTACTTGGCTGTACACCGATAATGTCCTCTAATTTAACTTCAAAAATCAATTCCAATGGCTTCAATTCCACTGACTTCTGGTTTCTCCATTGACTAACACTTATTTCACTAGATTCAAAAGTCATGTCTGCAGTGGCGTCGGCAGTTTTCTGGATGGCGACTCCGTAGTATGCAGTGGCGTCGGCTGTTTTCTTTTTCTGGATGGCGACTCCGTAGTATGCAGTGGCGTCGGCTGTTTTCTTTTTCTGGATGGCGGAGTCGGCTGTTTTCTTTTTCTGGATGGCTTTTTTCTGGATGGTTGTGGCTGTTTTTTGAATGTCAATCAATTCAAGCTCTAATCGTTTTCCTGCGTTTTTGATTGAGCGGTCATAAAGATGATTGACAGAAGCAAAATTTCCAAACTCTGGTGATTTGCTCATATGTACCAGCCTTGCCACTGCAATGTTAATCGTCTTTTCTTCCATGAACCAACCACGTACAAGAATATCGTCGTCATATTTACAACTCTTGAATAATTTTGTCTTTAATACTTGAAGTATATCGGCCTTCGACAAGTCTTCAAAAACTACTGTATTGGAAAAACGCCTCGCAAATCCAGGATTAATAGAAACCAGATTCTGTTGTATTTCTTTTGCATAACCGGCTATTATAAATGTCAGCTTGTCTTTGTACTTTTCACTAGCAAGTAAAATGGAGTCATATACTTGTTTACCCTTTGGATTTACTTTAGGGTTGAGTTGATAACCTTCGTCTATAAAAATAACACCACCTTCAGCGGCAACCATTTTCTTAATTTTCGCATTGAAATTAGCAGCAGGATTATCCAAAGTTAATATTTCAGCAACAGATGTGTTCCAAAACTCTTCACTTTCAACATTGTGTCGAAGATAGATATTTAGCAATTGCTTTTCATAGTTTTTCCAATCTGTTTGAGCTTTTTTGACTATACCAGAATTGGCATCGTCGTCAGTCACATCTAAATTATATAAATCATACCCCAGTTTGGCCGTAGCGAAGAGCATTGTAGTTATAACGCTTTTGGCACCGCCAATTGCAGCTGCAGTACCCAAAATATTCATATTGCCTCTCGATGATTTTACTATTTTATCTGTCAGCGTACTAAATTTGGGTGACAGTAATTCCACATTTTTATCTATTTTGGCACGGTGACGCAGATTCAGTGCAAACAGTATTTTTGCAAAATAATCAGCAGCAGCAGTTGTCTTACCAGTACCGGGATTTCCAACAAATAGGAAATTTAAATTTGAGCTTATTTTTGGTCGGGCGCTTTTGGTCTCTTGCTTAGTACGTAATACACTCAAGTACAACTCTAATAACTGTTGCTTCATCAAAGGTTGGCCAATTTGGTTAATTAAACAATGGTCTATCAAGCCGATACACTCATTATGGTCGATTGTGATGTTTTCTCCGTTGGATTCTGTCGCAAAATATATTAATTTTTCTTTGAGTCCACTAGTGAACGTGTCTCTCTCTCTGTAGAACTGTTTTAATGCAGCTACATCCGTGCCAATCTTTCCAAAAAAATGTTGTTTTAACTTTTTACCCCAATTTTCCAAGCAAGCATTCCATTTTTTCCAAGCAATGCTACCAAGTGCTAGCATTCCAACACCAGCAGCAGCAGCAGCATAAGGATTATTTGCAACCAAAGATGAGTAAGAAGATGACCAATGTTGGGTATCAGCGTCGAACCCGACCGTACCAGTCTTTGTTTTACTTTCTTCTGATGTATCATCCTCCCCGACCGTACCAGTCTTTGTTTTACTTTCTTCTTTTTTCTTCAAACTTCCAAAACTAGCATCGAACCAGTCAGCTATTTCGTTAAATCCCATCCCTCGAAGCATACTACATAAGTTAGACACTACAGCTTCAAACGACGAGTAAAAAAATTGCGAATCGCCCATGGAGGTTAAAGCAATAATAATAACCAAAGCACTCACTATTGACGTTTTTGTTGGTGAAGTCATTATTTTGCTCAGCATGGTTTTGAGTCTCAGAAAAATGCTATATTGATATTCCACAGGGAGCATGCCAAAAAACCATTCAATACCAACCCCAATCATCACATTCAGGCCCATATCTTCTAGGTTATTCGGGTCAACCGCAATGGGCATATTCCAGTCCATTGGACTCCCGCCTTTGCTGCCGACATTCATACTGCTCATCATTTGCATTTGCATTTGCTGTTGCAAATGTTGAGTAGTGGAATCTATTCCATTCGACGACGACGTGTTTTGCATGTAAATGTCTCCTACTCCTCCCGGTATAAAATTCAGTGCCATTCGTTGTTTCAGTGTTAAACCACCTTTCACAATGACCTGTACACGAGAAGGAATTACTTTTTTGCCTTGACTGTCTCTAGTCTCAGTACGTGGAATCGCAAATACAATATGTGTAACACCACTATCTGTATGGAAGTATTTTAGACGATGCCAATCCATTAGAGCATCAATCGTCTCCTCCCATAAATTAGACAAATCACTCTGTATAATTTTGTCGATATTACTTTCATAATAATCCCGGAGATTTCTTTGGTCGGATGGTGGGATTTTATTTTGTGTGTCTTGGTCAAACTTATCTAGCCACTCTTTCCACTCATATTTCTTCTTATATGAACTCACTTCGTCACTCACTTTGTCACTCACTTCGTCACTCACTTCGTCACTATCTTTTATTTTATCCCATTCTTTTTTTTTCCATTCCCGAACCCAATGCTGTTGTTTGAAATTTTCAAATTTAGGATTTTTTTGGATTAAAAGTATCATAAGTCTGCGTGCCCTAAATTCATAAAAAAATGTGTATTGCCTATTCATAGCTTGTTCAGCACTGGCCAATACTGTGGCTTGTTTGTCTTTCGCCTGTTCACAAACAAGCCACTTCTTTTTTCTTTCGCAGTATTCTTTGTATATATTTTCCACAGCATTGCACATTGGTTCTGTTTGAAACATGTCTAACCCACCATCAACCAAATCCATCAACCACTTATGTTCCTTAAGTGAACCTTGTTTTGTCAATGTCAGTTGGCTAATACCGCTCATAAATATGAGACCAGGCAGAGTATTACGATATGATTTTGAAGAGGTGGACATACCAGATATATAGTATGTAGAACCAGCTGCTATTGCCACGTATCCGTTAGTAAGATGATATGCTCCACCACCTTCTTTTTCTTCTATACTTTTACCATATGAAGTATCGAAGATGGATTTTCCTCTCGAGACACCTTCTATATATGGTTTTGATGGCATTTCACGGACAGTATTCGTCTCCTCCCATTTTTCCATTTTTCGAACTTCACTGTTACGGAGATAGGTATAATGAGCTACAGATTGCCAAGCCTTCACAAATCCTGCGGCTACTGTGTTGTCTTGTCCATCTTTGTCTCGTCCCTCACCAGAATAGATGCCAAATATTTCCCCCAATGTCAACCCTTTTCCAGCTACCAATGGATATCTACCAATAGTATATTTTAGGGTCCAATTGTCATTACTCCCGGTTATCTCAACACTACCCAATAACCTATAAATCCAAATTTTCATTGACTCTTCAAATACAACTTCCTCTTTAATGTTATCATAATTTTCATAAAATTGTATCCCTAAAAAATATGAAGCGTCCTTTATAAACGAATCAGGTATACTGACATTGTCAGAGAACGTTCCCCATTCAACATCCAACATTAAGATATATTCTTTATCTTCTTTACCGGCAAAGAATGTTTCAGGAAGAGTGTCAAGATTTTTAAAATTCTCCATTGTTGCTGCATCCCCTGGGGGAACCTGTACGAACGTGTCTGGTCCTTTTTTCTGCCGCAGTGTCCAATATACCATATTCATTGGAATTATAAGGTATTCATCGTTGTGTTTGTATTGAACTAGTACTGATGAATTCAATTCATATATAATATTAACTGTTGGACGCGACTTTGTTTCAAAGCCTTCGAATATATCGGTCGTAGGTTTTGTGAACCAATCCGCTTTTGTCATATTCTTAAATTGCTTGCTTTTATATTTATATTTGAGTTTATCGTTGAAGTGTTCCTCAAATGCATCCCACTTTACATGGCATACTTTTGCCCCGGATTTCCAGCTACTAAAGCCTTGATATGGAAACATGTTCTGTATTGAAAAATTTTGTGTGTATACATAGTCCACATAAGATTTAGGTTTGCCAATAAGGATATTAAATTGGTTGATTCTGTATTGTCTCATTTTGTTTTCGATGTCGATTTTATCTTTTGAATTTGACCTAAATGTTTCTTCCATTTGTAAAAAATAAAAATTGGATTTGCAAAATGCTAGAAATTTTTGGTAAGTCACATTATCATTTGTTATGCCGAATGATATCATATCATCTCGCATTTTTTGTTGTCGAGCTGTATCAAATTTCTTTTGTTTCTTTTGTTTCTTCTGCTCTTGTTGAGTGGATGTTTCATCGTCAATACCACTTAAGAATGTGTATTTTTTCTGGTTGTTTTTGTAGTGCTCAGTCTTCCGCACTACTAACAGGTCTTTAATAAATTTGTTGTATATTATCTCATTTTCTTCATGCTTATTTTCTTGGTTTCTTGCTGATATCTTCGCACTTACGGCTTCTGTATTCATCCCAAAATTGTTATATATTGCAGCAGCAGCAATGGATGATATGGTAGAGATTGCTAGTTCAATACGCGAATAGACTAAATTTCCTTGTTGTTTGTCCAGATTGTCATTCTCTGTTTTGACATAAAATTCCAGTTTAAGCAACTCATCTGTATCAACGTTGTCTAACGTTGATAATATACGTTTGCGTGTCTTCATCCATTCATCTAAAAACTTAATCCCTTTTGTATCATCCATTTGTTTTAAGAGAGACTTTTTCTCTAATAGTTTTTCAACTGTTACGTCATTACTGTCTCTCTTGACCTGTTCCATCTTTTTTTTTTTTTGTTTAATCGCTTGAAGCAGTATGTCGTTAGCACTTTTGTGCCATTTTATGATTTTTTGCATAGATGTGGCAATAGTTTCGTCATCCTTTTTCTTTACCCTTTCATCTAAACTTTTTCTTTTCTCCAATTCTTCCTCCTCCTCCTCCTCCTTCTTTTTTTTCTCTTTTTCGTCATCCTTTTCAATGCCAGTGTCATTAACTTCTATGCTCAAATCGATTACTTTTTGGAGGCTCTCATTAACTTCTAAATCGATTGTTTTTGATATTGTTTTTGGCATTGTTTTTGATATTGTTTTTGATATTGAGACTTTATAGTGTATTTTTAAGAGTTATATCATCTGTATGGTGTTTATGGTTATGTAAACGCATGCTATTGTTATCATAACAACTAATACTCCTATAATATGTTCTGTTGACCAAAAACAATAGAACTGTGTTATTTTATACCCTGTTAGAAGTGCTGCTGCTTTACCACACCACCCAGCGACAATATAGAAAGCTATGACATATATAATTTTGACTGTACATGTGTAGCAATGCTGTGTTTTAGACGAACGGATATATGGTGTCTTACATATTGTACATGTGTCACAATGCATAATTTGCTGCATGTCGTGCATGCATTGTGGATGAATAGGAGATTTACATTCACATGGTGATTTTTCGGAACAAGCTTCCAAACATATATAACAGTTTTCCATTGCAATGTTCTGGACCTGCATGATGATTCAGAACATCTAAACATATATAACATCCATTGCAAAAAAAAATGTGGACTTCTACAAGTTTTAAGGATTAATTAGCACATATATTATAGTTCTTTGTTGGAGCGAATTAAAGTGGCAATAAATGTCGTTGGTTATAGATGATAGAGAGCATGACCTTATTTCTCGGTTAAAAAACGAGGGTGTTGAGTTTACGGTTTCGCGTTTACCATTGGGTGATATTCAAATTGAACGAAATGGAACTATGGCACTTATTGAAAGAAAACGAACGGATGATTTCGCGGCGTCTATTACGGATGGTCGTTGGCGTGAACAAAAATCGCGTCTGGCTTCATCTGGTGCAATTGTCATTTATATCATTGAGGGTAGTTTGTATGGCCAGTCTAAATCGGTGGAGACATTGTCTTCGGCCATTTGGAATACAATGTTGCGTGATAAAATGTGGGTTTTAATGACTCGTGGTATAGAAGACACTTCGCTACATATTCAACAATTGACCAAAAAGATTGGGACGACACTTCGTGGCGGTACCGGTGTCCACTCTTTATTGAGTAAGAGGAAGCGGAAAGTCGAATCTCGCTGGTTGTTGATGTTGATGGCCTTGGTTTCGGAAGCTATTGCCACAGCTTTAATTGTAGAATATCCAACACTGTGTGAATTGCAATCACAGTTGCGCAAAGACCCATTTCAACTCTGTAAGATATCAGTTTCGGCCAAGCGACGCATTGGTAAGGTGACAGTTGCAACATTAATAAAACACTTCATTTGAAAGTATATAAACGCTATGACTGAGTGTTAATTATGCCTGTTGTTGTTGAAGGTGTTTTGGTTGAAAAGCCAAATGCTACTCTCCACGTTTGGATTCGCGCTATCGTAATTGTACATACTTTGGGTCTATTGTTTACTGCTTATACGTATGAACTTCATCATGTGCAACAAATGGAATGGTTCTATTTATTTTTTTCTTGGTTGGTGTTGGGAATTATTATCCCTTGTTGTGGTATGAAGGCATCGATGAAGACGGATAAGAAGTGTTTGGCGGTCTTTAGTGGTGTTCAAGGATTTGTTGGCTTTTGCAATCTCATTAATTTGTTTGTTTTTACGTCTTTGATGGTCAGTGTGATATCTTGGTGCGTGTCAGAGACATGTCAGAAAGAATTTTTGACTCGAAACGGTACTTGTGCCGTGGACATGGGGAATTCTACCTACGACATGGACGAGAAATATTGCGACAATATTCCTAATAACATGGGGACTGCTATTTTTTTTGGACTGTTGTCGTTTGTCAGTTGTATGGGGGCTGTCCAAGCCCGTAAAGTGAACGAAGTCAAGATTGTTCACGTGATAACAATGGAAGCGCAGAATATAGTACCTACTGTACCGGAATACGTACAGCCAATATGAAAAAAATTATGTTATCTCTAATTGTTGTATTTTTACTTGTAAAATTTTAGCATAGTCTTTTAAAAATTCTGACCTTAATAATAAATCAGATTCTTGTAGTGATTCTCTAGTCATTGGGTCTGTACCTTTGGCGCGTACCCAGGTCAATAATTGTGTTCGGTCGTAGTAATGGTCATTGACTGGGGTTTTCACCAAATCGGTGGAGTAGTCCTGTGAGATTGGACAGCGTAACAAGTGTGTAATTTCATCCCATTTGGGATGTGTTTCAAAGACATCTTCCAATTTAGCCATGATTGAAACGAGTGCTGAAGTGACATTGGCGACGATGGCTTCTAAAATCATATTCGGCACTATGTTCTCACACAACTCAATAGCTTTCTCTGCGAATTGTTGTTGTTTTGATTGACGAATCATAAATCGACAAACATTTTGTGACACAGACGTTCGCGTATCTTTCAAAAGAATTTCAATATGAGCAATGCGAGAATTAGCACAAGCATGTTCCAAGGGCAATCTCTTATTTTTCAAAGGGATATTTGGATTAAGTCCTTTGTTAAGACATACTTCAAGATAGTAGGCCGGTGCCACCATTAAATGTTCCATATAGGACTCAGGAACTTCTGACACGCGAGTAATCACCTCTTTAAACAAGGTTTTATGCTGCCTTCGAATCGCCGCCGAAATACAAGGCGATTCCAAGGTCCGGGACAAAGAGACACAACTCAGCGCTGTAGTAACATGCATTTTCGAAATGATGGTAAGCCAGTCCAGGACAGAAGGCTTGTACCCCGATTCCAAGCAGGTTTTCAAACCATTCAAATCGTTACGACGTAAGGCTTTTCTAAAACGACGGACGATAATCGTTATTCGTTGCTCTTGAGCTGCCTTTGACCTCAGAGGGTCCGGTCCCGTCACAATGATACCAGAACCATTGAGTCGAGGTTTCTGTGAAGGACCCTGCGAAGGACCTCGGGCGTCAATGGTGGAAGATAAGGGTCGCTTAATAAGTTCCTGGTCATCAGCCAAATCGTCCTGATTTGGCTGAGACTGCATCGAGTAATGCCCCATCTGGAGCATATTTATCAACTAAAAACTCAGGCTTTATATACCTATAATTCGGATCCGTTATATAGAGGTACTATTTAATCAGAATATGCAACTTCTCCTTGTAGGTAATCAGCATTACATTCGCATGTCGGATATTCAGTCAGTCCTCGAACTGGCCGACCGACCGTTCACTCAGTGTGTTTCACGTTATGAATACGAGCAACGGTCTTTAGAACAAAAAGAAATAAATGCAGAGCTAGCGATACCATGTAAAAAAGCATTGCGATTGTTATCCTGGTATCTAGGTAATTCCAACGAACCACTTCCGGACGTTGTGAATTTCAAACACAGTCTGAAAAAATACGGCAAGCCAAAACCGAAAAGAACGCTAAGTCGGTCCATGCGAATTGAAATAGCTTTCAGACAACAATACAAATGTCATCATTGTCAATTATTTCCAATACCACCGACTTTTGAAGTGGACCACATTGTAGAACTGCAGGACGGAGGGCAAGATATCGCCTCAAACCTACAAGCATTATGTCCTCAATGTCACCGAGAGAAAAGTCGGCTAAATCGTTTGCGAAAAAGCTCCATCTTTAAAGAAGATGTCATGCACGACTACCAACAATTTCTTCAACCGCTGCCACAGCCTCCGTTGCCACAGCCTCCGTTGCCACCGACAGTTGATTCTGGTCAAGTTTTTAGTAAATACTTTAGTAAATCAGTTTTTTAAATCCGTGTAACGACCAGAGTACTGTATTTACGCCTATTGTTTTTTTTTCAATGATAATTGTCTCTATTGACCCCGGTCTCAAAAATTTAGGATGGGCAGTGTACGACACACAAGCTGGCTCTTTCAAAAGTTTTGGCAGATATAACCTGTTGACGGACCAACCAAAAGCAAAACATACCAAATATACCTACCTAGTCAAGACATTTATTGACGCTTCTGCCGCAGTGTTTGCTGCCGCAGACATTATCGCCATTGAAATTCAAATGACCGCTAAATTCAAAGTTATTGCTGCTGCATTTGAGTGCTTTCTCTGGGGCCGGTCCAAGATGGTCTCGCCCAGGTCTGTCCGTTGCCACTTTAACATCTCCATGGGCAACTACGCGAAAAATAAAAAAGCCTCTATTGACATAATACCCTCTTTACCCATTAGCACCAGTAACAAACAACGTTTTCAAACGTTTGCTAAAGACAAACGTGATGATGTTGCAGAGGCCATGTTAATTGCTTTGTTTTGGAATGATAAATACGGAGCGACAGAAATGCCAACAAAACGGCGAAGAGTATATAAACCAAAGAAAAAGAACTAAATGTTACAATTTTTCATCCCCGCTTTTTGTATATTGTGGTTTTATAGCGTTTGGATTCGGATGTTTCAACTGCTGTTGTGGCCGCTCCGCATTACTAGCAGCATAATCTTGTTTCCCTTTAAGACGATACAAGCAAGATATGCAAAATCCACCAACGTAACCAAAAAAACGAGCATATAGACTCAAAAGTCCTCCTAAAAGACCCACTGTTTCGAATAAACTCGAATCGGAGTGCCATTGTCTCCATCCGTAAGCTACTAGTATCCCAGCTCCAACTGCTCCCCCAATTTGTTGAACTCTCGTAAAGACAATCTGGAACCGACGGCGTAATTCTGGGTCTGTGTCTCTTAAATCTTCCAAATCTTCATAAGTCAATTTCCGACGATGCATACGTCGGGCACAGTGAGGGTACAAATTAAAAAACAAATAGACACTACAAACAACTACCGGAATTAGATACAGTTGAACGCGACATTCCTCAATGGCCAATCCGCACCACAATAAGACAATGATAAACCAACTACAAACACGTTTCATTCTTATTTTTAGGATGTATTATATAGATACAAAAAGATTAAAGAGATAATTTACTTAACACCTTTTTCATTTGCTGCGTCATCTCAATGATGGCAGCGGAGGTTCGTTTCCATTGGTTAAAAAAACGCTCCAACCAACCACTAGTGTGTTTTTTAAGGTCCGAGGCTTTGTCAAAGCGTACGATTCTTTTCCATCGCTCCTCTAATCCATCTATAGCAGCCAAACGGGTTTCAGTTTCAGTCAATAACAATGCTGCACCCTTTAAGGCGTCGTCGTCTAATGGTACTACAGTTCTCAATGTCTTGAGTGCTTTGTCACGTGTTTTCGATGTTTGTATGTAGACTTCTGCTAACTCTGCTAGCCATTCGTTCGCCCGTTTGGCTATGTTAGCGGCAGATTTTTCATTAAAATCAAAGGGTGCGACGGCTAACATTTCTACTACTTGACTTATTAAAGCTTTGTATTGATATTCTTGCTTGTTGAGACGGGCTAACTCTTTGGCGAGGTAGGCGACACGGGAATAATTTTCGACGGTCGGATGAGTACATTTTTGACGTTTTTTCGGAGGCATCGTTCCACCAAAACAACGAACTTTAAATACTATTGTCTGGATTATCCACTTTAGAAACCAATTTCAAACAAAAGAGCGGTATTATGTCAAACGCATTGCAAAGCAAGAGCAATTTCCACAAATTACTAAAATTAGCAGAACTCACCCCAAACATCGATGTCAGTAAAGAACCCCATTCCGACGAAATAACCCCACCAAAATTAGTTATTGACATTAACAGTGCGTATAAAGTGCCTTCAACACCCACCGGACAAACTCGTGCGCCTAAAACGACCATTGGCATGGTTATAAATTGACGAGACATCGAGATAACTATTCTTTCCATTAATGCGAAGACGAAATCCGGAATACCCATGTCCCGATTCACATGAAGGACTAGTAGCAATAGCGTATTCTCTAAGATAAACGACAGTAGCAATGCGTAGCCAAAAATTTTACGAAATGGGACCTCGCGCAGCCATTTTTTATACACAAACGTGCCTAAGATAGAGACGACGTATCCCAAGATGTCCAAAATGCCAAATTCATTAGCTCCAAATCCTAGCTCTTTTTCATAAAAGAAAGTCATAGCTTGGCCATAGCCAGGAGTCACACAAATCATAAATATAAACAAGGCAGGTTGATAAATCGACGGACGACGGACAGCTGACCATATTTTTGTACTAGTGTCTCGCCAATTCACTTCATCTAAGGACGTTTTGTCCGGAATACAGAGACAGACGTAGGCTATCACAATGGGAACCATCGAATTCAACAAAAAAACAGTAGTGGAACCCCACCAATTGTAGGCCAATACCCCAAAGCCAGACGCAAGCAGTCCACCCACAAAACGCATCATCCACGCATGTGACTGTATAATACCTTTGTTTTTTTCCGTTTCATCCCGCGCCGCTTCTACCAATAGTGAATCCGCCATGACGTCGGTAAAGCAGAGACCGGCGGAGGAGAGGGTCAGTACCAATGTTATTACAAACTCATCGTGCGGAACAAAAGGTAGAAGTATCCACATGAAACAAGATAAAAAGGACATTAAAACCATATATGGTCTGCGTCGATAGCCGCCAATTGGATACGAATCTGAGATAAAGCCATACAATGGCTTTAGACACCATGGTATTGAAGTTACGCCGAAAATGGCGGCCATTTGCGCGGGTGTGACTTGGACGTCGTCAATCATCCAAAAACGCATGGCCATGGACGGAAATTGAAAACAGAAGCCCAGCAACAAATAAAAGAATAGCAATGGGAAATGCTTCATACATATAACATAAAAACGTTAAGGAAATACCATTTTTATTTATTTTACAGAGGATTTTAATTTTAATTTGGGGGTTTGATTTAATTTTTTA
>Ga0307997_10000378_pt1 | contig 20384 bp, 17 predicted proteins | sample Davwhametageno36_FD_203165 | JGI IMG/M metagenome (GOLD analysis project Ga0307997, IMG submission 203165) | Marine microbial communities from Davis Island wharf, Antarctic Ocean - #36 | ecosystem: Environmental > Aquatic > Marine > Unclassified | place: Antarctic Ocean: Davis Island wharf... | reverse complement strand
TTGTCATGTTGCCTTGCTTGCTGTGTGAGTGGAATTGAAATGTTTCTCTTTTCTTTTTTTCTCTTTTCTTCTTATATGCTGTCGATATCAATAATACTGTAATCCCTGACTTCTTTTTTCTTTCTTCTCTTCTTCTTTTTTCTTCTTTTTCATGCAGGCACTGTCGCTTCAGGATACGTGTCTTTTGGATCACACGTTGAATCTCTGAATACGTTCCAAAAGGCCTTCGTCAGTATTCTGCGTTTGACTTTCAAAGACGATTCTTTTGCTGTTTTTTTTGAACAACTAACTACTTCAGTCTTGAGCCATGGTTTGATTGCTTTGTTTCTTTGCGCCGTTGCTATCATGTACCTTGTTATCATCTTTAGTTTTTTACAAGGTACAATATTTGAGTCTTGGCAATCTTTGTATTCTACAAAGCAGCGAAAATGGACGTTGCGTGAACACGAGAGAAACGAAGACTACTTTACAAGATATCTTGCAGGATTTATTAAGCTTCCTGGTTCAATTATCATGAACGCTTTGAGCGTTTCTTATTGGACGACGACAGTGCCAGGTGAAATTAAACGTATTTTTGGAAGTCATGTTGGAACACCAGAATCTAATGTATCATGGCATACTTTGTTAGAAGCATTGGAAGATGGTAAACTACAAACTCCCAGCGTATCTTTTGCTGTCCTTACTGATGCATTAATCACGGTGACGGAAAGAAAAAAATCTGCTGGTGATTCAAAAGTCAAAGTGAAAAAGAAGAGTGAGAGTGGTGGAAGTGGTGGTGGTGGTGGTCGCAGCAGTGGTGGTGGCAGCAGTGGTGGTGGCGACAGTGGCGGTGGTGGCAGTGGTGGTGGCGCCGGCAGCGGTGAAAATATCCTTGCCTTTCATGTTGCCGTGGCATTTGCACAAATTGAGTTCATCGGTGCTGTGTGGAACGAGGAACAAATGGACAAGTACACTAGCATGGATGCCTCGGATCAGCATACGCTGAATCGGCATCTGAACCAGATGGCACGTACCCACAAAAGAATTGAGCTGAATCACTTATCTTACGGATTATCGAGAGAAGAAGCACTGGCGGCAACGCAAAGTAAAATGGAGGAATTAAATCCATACTCACAACAAGGCTACAAACGAGGACAGCTCCGGCACATGATGTCGCGATTAAATCGTTTAAACCAGGAGAGCATTGCAGACTCGAACAAATTGAACGAACAGCTCGATAGATTGGCACTCGCTCATGCAAACATTGCTGCAATCATTGCTGGCATTGGCAAAGATTTAGATGGTATTGATCCTGGCACATCACACGACACGAGCGTCGCAGTTCAAGTGACAGACGGTGACAAGGATGCCGCAATGAAAATTAATGTTTTGGACAGCAGCAGCGGCAATTCGAAGTTTGAGGTGCTAGAGTACGACTCTACCTGGTAGATGCAGTGGGTATACTAATGAATTGAAGTAAACACAAAAAAAAATAAAAAAAAAAAATAAAAAATACTAATACTAATACTAAATATATAATTTATAAATTTAAATAAATTTTATTAATATTTAATATGCATAATTATAATAAATACATCAATTTTTTTTGGTGGCGTCGAGCGCGCAGCCCCTGCTATTTCCCTCCCTCCTATGTCAACATCCGCGTGAGCATCGAGTGGCATGTGATTCTCACCTGTTCCACTTTCCTGTAGGTGTTGATACAAAGAGCTGGCCATCCTTCCAAGGTGTTGTTGGTATCGATGAAATGTCAAGACCACCCACAATGACAACGCTCTCTCCTTCTTTTTCTTCTTTTTCTTCATCTATTTTCGTTCCCCTTCCCTTTTTTCTCAATGTCAAGCGGACAACGATGCCCTCTTGTTTAGCAGTTCGCAGGTAGTCTATAATGGAAGATCGAGAGGGCCAGTCAGTGAGTAGGTTTCGATTATTTATTCCAGTCAGTTGATCACCAATCGTTGCACCCGCCTCTTCCACCACTGATTTAGATCCATCGGTGTCCTTCGTTCGAAAGCCTGTGACGATCCAATCTTGATTAAATCCACATCCGAGTCCATCACCACAACATACTTGAATCGTGTATTCGACACGTGATCCAATAGCACGCTCAATGGTTGCTGGTGGTGTTGGTGGTGGTGTTGGTGATGCTGCTAAAGATGATGTCGCTGCTAGAAATGCTGCTGCTGTTGGTGCGGGAGAGATGTCGTTGGTCGAAGTCTCAACATCGTCGTCAGTTGAATGGATTTGGATTGAGGGTGTTTTTTGCAATACTTTCAAGATTTGTGATCTCACAGCATTATTATTATGCGTCTCCTCTCTTGCTGACTGGATCATATTCTCCATTGATCGCATCAGTGTCATGTTTACTCGCGTCTGTTCCTCCTGCTGTAATGCTGGTGCGTCACGCATCTCCATTTCAGCCACGCGCTCCAATAATTTTTCTTCTCTGACTGCTGATTGCTTAAGCTCTCGAAGCGCAGCGTTCAGAGAGTTTTGGTCTTCCCGATGACGGAGCTCGAGTTCGTGAATATAACTCCGAGCCTCATCAATAATTTTCCACAATGAAGAGGACATTTGTTTAGTGCGTGCTAATTTTGATGCTATCACACAGGATTTTTATAATTTGGTGGATCGAATTCTTGTCATAAAATCCAATCGCCAGATTTTGGGTTTTGGATCCATCCAAAACAAAACATCCTCCAACTCATTAATATTTCTCCCACAGATCTGACGACACAACTCACAAAACCATGTCACAGTTTGCAACAAATCAGTTTGGCGCAGGTAGCAACCAGTTTGGCGCAGGTAGCTGCCCACCTGGCCACTCTCTCATGTCTGTCCAGTGTCCACAAAACGTGTACGCTGGACAACCGCTCCAAATCCAAACACCTTCCGGTCTCATGCGAATTACTGTACCTCAAGGAGTATCGCCTGGTATGACTTTCCAAATTGCCGTCCCCTCCACACAACCTACACCTGTTGTTGTGCCAATGACGATGCCCATGGCCAATCCGAACGCGATTGCGCAGCAGCAGCGTGAGATGAACTTTTATCAGCAGCAGCAAGCGTTGGCGCAGCAGCAGCAGTTTCAACCGCAGCAACCGCAGCAACCACAAAAAGTACAAAAAAGTGTCCAAGTGACCATCCCAAAAGGTGTGCGACCAGGAAACAAGATCACGATCAACTTGCCCGACGGACGTCAGGTGCAAATCACCGTTCCAAAGGGAATGAGACCAGGCAACAAGATGACTGTGAATTGTACGTTGCTCATTTTTTCTCCTCTTCTTTTTTTTTCCCCCAAAATTTATTCTTTTCTTTTTTTTTCGTTCGTCCTCTTAGTCCTCTTCGACCCTGACAAAGCAGCAATTACTCTATATTTTTTTTTGATATTCCCATCCCTCCATTGTTTCCGCATGTGCCTAAACAGATGAAGCGAACGCTCCTCCTGCTCAGCAGCAACAACAGCAGTTTCAACCGCAGTTTCAACCGCAGTTTCAACCGCAGTTTCAACCGCAGCAGCAGCAGCAGCAGCAGCAGCAGCAGCAGTTTCAACCACAGCAACCACAAAAAGTACAAAAAACGATCGAAATTACCATACCAAAAGGTGTACGTTCAGGAAATAAAATTACGATCAATCTACCCGACGGACGTCAGGTGCAAGTCACTGTTCCCAAGGGAATGAGACCAGGCAACAAGATGACTGTTAACTGTGCGTCGTTTTCTTCTTATCTTCTTTCTTCTTTCGATGCTTCCTCTAAAACAAAAACTGATCACCACCTTTGATTATTTTATTCTCTTTTTTTTTTTTTGCCTCTTTCTCTCCTGCTCCTCTGCAGACGAAACTGCAACACCACAACAGCAGGCACCAATTCAGCAGCCTTACCAGCCACCGATCCAGCAGCCTTATCAGCCACCGATCCAACAGCCTTATCAGCCACCGATCCAACAGCCTTATCAGCCACCAATTCAGCAGCCGATTCAGCAGCCTTACCAGCCACCTGTGCCTTACCAGCTACCTGTCCAGCAACCGATAACAACCCCCCAACCGTTCATACCCCCGACAGTACAGCCAGTCCAAGTACAGCCAACTGTCCCTGCTTTGCCAGCAGTACAACCGCAGCCTGTGCATCCACAGCCAGTGCAGCCGCAGCCTGTGCAGTCGATAGAACCGCAGAGAAGGGTCAGTGATCACTCTGGAGGTGCGAAGTGGGCAGAGAAGTAAAGTGTGGTCTTGTTGTTGTTGTCGGATGCAACTGACAAACAAAGAAAATGAAGAAACAAAAATAATTTAATACAAGACTCTCTACATTCATGTAGAAGGTAAAATGATATTTAAAAAAGTTTAAAAAAATATAAGATGTTTAACAATTAACAACCCACACACCTTATGATACATTATGCTAAATTATATTACCCCAGGCATTTCAATATAATATTTTGTACTATTATTTATTAAACTATCTTTCTAATTTTTGATCTGTAAAATGACAACAAAACGTTCACATCCTAAAACCTTAAAGTCAATTTTGATTGCTAGACATGTTGTATCATAAAAAATATGCATTATTATATGCATACGAATGGTACATTGGTACAATTAATTGTAAACCAAGTTATGCATATTACACGAAGATCATGCAAACATCTGAGCTCAACTTGACGGCATTGACGGATCAGAACCAACGCCATCACCATCGTACATGACGGAGTCCAAGCACAGACCCTTGGCAGGTGCCGTCACGACAAACTTTGCCTTGATTGAATTGTCCGTTGGTGTTCTGAACTCAGTTCCCAAATGTTTGGTAATGTCAGAAATCTCAATCGAATGCAATCCAACTTGAACCAACAAACCAACAAGACGACGACACATGTTCCACAAAAAAAAATCTGCCTCGGCAATAATTCTCAACTCCCCAAAAGGAGGTGTTTCACTCTCGCTTTTGCTGTCCTTTTTAGATTTTATTCTCTGGGAATCTTCCACCAACGCGACACTTTCTATTGGCACTGGATCCGGAATGGGCATCCGAATAACTTGCAACCTTTGCAGACATCGTATTGGTGATCTTTTATCGACGCGTCTCTGCTCTTGACCGGAGGAGTAAGTAAGATTCCGACCAAAAAGACTGAAGTCATGAACACCCTCAAGCATGCGTGCCACCTCGTTCATTGCTCCAACATCGAGTCTCTTCCCGTGGAGCGACCAGCAGGCGCGGCCGTTGAGTGGCATTGGGAATCCCTCATGAATTCGATAGACATACCTTTTCCCGACGCATGATCCTCGAGCATGAAACTTCGACGACATTGGATAAACTGAGAGAACTTGGACATCCTCTTGAATTACACGAATGGATCTGCGTAGTGTCGTGCTGAGAACATTGGCCGCCTGTGTTCGGAGCTCGGTGATGGTGGGAGTGGGAGTGGTGGTGGTGGTGGTGGTGGTGGTGGTGGTGGTGGTGGAAGAAGATGACGATGACGATGATGACGACGATGATGACAAGGAGGAGGTGGAAGAGGATGGAGAGTTTTTTGTGCGCAGGGTTGCCAAGCGACGCATTTCGTTGTCAGACAAGTCCAAGTGAAACACCGTCCCGTTGGAGTGGACACCTGCATCGGTCCTTCCATTCACGATGGTGTTGCATGGACGTCGAAGGAGTGATTGGAGTCGCCTCTCGACGACGGCTTGGATCGTATTGGGTTCCTTCGGTTGGATCTGCCACCCGTGGAACGGAGTGCCGTCGTAGGCAACGATGAATGCAAAACGATGCACATCGTCGTCGGATGGACGTGTGATTGGTGCAGAGATGGATACGAGAGACGGAAGAGTTTCGACGTTGCGAGGTCGTTTTCGTTTTAGTTTGGACATTAAAACATAAAATGGCATGGCTCGTTATCGATAGGGTAGCTTGACTTGACAGGGTCTTGGTCAAAATAAGTTCCTTTCTAAGCTGATAATTTTAGATTCTGGGGACATAATTTTCAACCTTTCAAATGAAAATCTTGATCAAAAAATAGGCGCGAAAATATAGTAATTCATCTCTCTTTCCCTTCCCCCAAGAACGATGTCTACGCGATCACGAAGAGCACAAAAACCATCCAAGAATGCACAGGCACTAGAGCGTCTCCGCCGCCAGCGTGCAGGAGAGGAAGTGTCCGACGACGAGGACGAAGACGACGACGTGTACGATGTCGTTGACGAGCAGCAGTATCGTGAGATCGTCCGGAACAGAAGGAAGCAGGAAGATTTCGTTGTAGATGACGACGGAACTGGATACTACGATGATGGTGAGGAGCATTTGTTCGAAGCTGAGGACGGCGAGGACGGAGGCAAGTCAAAGAAAGCCTCGCATCCAAAGTTTCGCAACCAGCCTATCTCCTCCTCCAAGAGTAAAAAGGGTGGTGCTTTGTCGGCGGCGGCCATGCAAAAAGCGAGAGAAGCCCAGAGAGAAAAGTTGAGTGCTGGAAGTGCTGGAACAAGAAACATTGGCGCAATGTTTCTGGGCATCAAGAGCAAGAAGGCGAATGGCAACCAGAAGAGACAGGCCGCCTCGTCCGACAGCAGTGGCAGCAGTGGTAGCAGCAGCAGCAGCAGCAGCAGCAGCAGCAGCAGCAGCTCCTTTGGTGCTGCGACCTCTGCTGGCGGTGATGCTGATTTTGATCTCGACTCCATGCTGGACGATCTGGTCGATGGTCCACAAGGGAGTGAGAGTCTTGCGAGCATGTCCCACGTCGCAATCAAGACTCCTGCCGTGCCTGGTATGAAGAAGCGCAAGGTTGGTGACGTCCGCTACGGCGAGCGTCTGGTTGACAGTCCGAGTGGCACTGTGGCAAAGAAGAAAGTCGCACGTACCGCAGCGGACGTCGACTCCTCCTCCTCCTCCTCCTCCTCCTCCTCCACCTCCACCACCACCACCACCACCACCACTTCTTCCGCTGCCTCCTCAGCCAACGCGAGCTCCTCCGATGGAGCCTCTGCTGACACTTCGAGCCTCCAGGTTGGTGGCAGCGACGATTTTGGCAACGACGACGACGACATCCAGATGAGTGGCGTGGATGACGAGACCGCCAGTTCCTCTTCCGTTGCCGCCGCCAAGAAGGGAGAGCAGGTCGTCCAACCCACCAAGAGATCACGATTCATCGAAGCACAGAGAAAAAGAATCGAGGAGAAGAAGAGAGTGGCAGCTGAGCAGAAAGCAGCGCAGCAGGCACGCGTCCAGGCAGCACAGGATGCCACGGCACGCGCCGTCGCAGTTCAGAATGCAAACGTCCACACCGAGCGCGGCAAGGGCGGATGGTGGGATCAGGAGCAAGACTCTTCCTCTTCCTCCTCGTCGTCGTCGTCGTCGTCGTCCTCCTCCTCGTCATCCGCCACCTCGATGTCGGCACCTACCAAGGGACCACTACCCGCAGACATGGTACCACGTGTTGTCGAGACGACCAAAGATGAGGATGGTGATGAGTACGAGTGTGTACGAATGTTTTTTTTAGATGCATACGAGCGTCATGATCGAATCTACATGTTTGGCAAGGTGTGGGTTCCGGCCGATGCAAAGAAGAAAGCGACGAATCCAGGTGAGGGTGAAGGCACGTACTCCTCCATTTGCGTCCAAATTTCAGGTAATGAGAGGCAATTGTTTTTTCTTCCCAGAGAATGGGCAAATCCAGATCAGATTGACAAGGTTGGTCTTTACAACGAGGTCAAGCAGCTTCTTCAGAGCGGACCACTGAGTGGCAAGCGCGACGCTTTTAGATGCAAGTTTGTTGATCGTAACTACTCTTTCGAGCAGCAGGTAAGTTTTTGTTTGATTTTTGTATTTTCTTCCCTTTGCTTTGCTTTGCTTTGCTTTCCTTTCTCATCTCTTTCATTCTTTTCCACAAATGTTTGCGTGCGACTAATTTACGAACAATTTTTGTTCTCCTCCTCCTCCTCCTCCACCGCAACCCTCTCTTCCAGGGAGTTCCACGCGAGGTCTCCACTTACATGAAGTGCAAGTACTCAGCCAAGCATGGAACTTTGTACGAGGACTCCTACATGAACGGTGGGAAACATTTCTCCAAAGTCTTTGGTGCAAGAACAAGCGTTCTCGAGAACTTTCTTCTCAAGCGAAGAATCATGGGACCGTGCTGGATTGAAATTCGTGAGCCGCAGAAAGGTACCAACGCGTCGTGGTGTCGTGTGGAGGCGTGCGTTGATGATCCCAAGCTCGTGTCCGTGTGCTCAGGATCTCGCAAGCCAGATCCACCACCCGTTGTCGTCATGTCACTTGACGTCAAGACTCGAGTGAACAAGCAGCAGCAGCACGAGGTCGTCATGGTCAGTGCTCTGATTCACAAGGACGTCCTCACCGACAAGCCAACACCCAACGAGATGCATCGCAAGAATATCGCACACTTTACTGTCGTCCGATCCTTTTCCAATCCAGGTGTTCCTGGACATATTAACGACGCCACACGCTCCGAGCTCCAGGCTAAGCTTCGTGAGGGTAAATCAACTTTAAAAATTTTAGGATCAAGCGAGCGTGGTCTTCTTCAGTACGTCATGACACAGATGTCCGTGTACGATGCTGACATGATTGTTGGACACAACATTAATGGCCATACCATGGATGTTCTCATGCATCGAATGAGTGAGAATCGTGTGTCAAACTGGTCGCGTATTGGAAGATTAAATTTGTCACAATTTCCAAAAGCATATCAAAGAGGAAGACCAGCTGGAGGAAGAAATTTTGATCGTCTTGCAATTGGACGTCTAGTTGTCGATACGTACGCGACAGCCAAAGAGCTGGTGAGGAGCGAGTCCGTCTACACACTCAAGGCACTGGCAAAAAAGTACTGCAAGGCAGAGAGGCTGGAGATTTTACCACTCGATGTCCCCAACTACTTCTCCTCTGCTCAGTCTCTCCTCCATCTCCAGCATCACACGGAGAATGGCGCCTACTTGTCAATGCAACTGATGTTTCGCCTTGAGATGCTTCCTTTGACCAAGATCATGACGAACATTGGTGGGAATCTATGGGCTAACACGTTGGCGGGCGGGAGAGCTGAACGTATTGAGTACTTGCTGCTTCATGAATTTCATCGAAGAAAGTACATTGTGCCCGACAAGGTGTTTAAAAAGAAGGGGAGTGGAAAAAGAGAAAAGAGCAAGTACGCTGGTGGTTTAGTGTTAGATCCAAAGAAGGGTCTGTATGACAAGTACGTCCTTTTGTTGGACTTTAACTCATTGTATCCATCCATTATTCAGGAGTACAACATCTGCTTTACGACCGTTCTCCGTCAGCTCGAGGGACAGGCCAACGTCGACAACTCGATGGAGAGCACGACGGAGGAGCAGAAAGCGGCAGGTGGTAAGATATTATTAATTTTGTTTAGTTGCTATTTCTTTTTTTGTGTGTTGTGTTTTGTGTGTTGTGTGTTGTGTGTGTTGTTTATTTTTTGGGACGATTTATTTCTCTCTCCTTGTAAAATCTATGACGGATCTCTCTCTCATCTCACATCCCCTCTCATTATAATTTGTAATTTTATATTTATTTTTCCCAAATTTTTATTTATTTTTCAGGTGACGGAATGTCCAACTTTGTCGTTCCCGAGCTTCCCGATTGCTCCGGTTCCAATGGACCAAATGGAGAGAGAGACTGGGCCGTACTGCCAACTTTGCTGAAGACTTTAATCGATCGAAGATCTGTTGTCAAGCGTCAGCTAAAGAGCGAAACGGATCCAATCAAAAAACGTCTCCTTCACAACAAGCAGTTGGCTCTGAAGCTGACAGCCAATTCAATGTATGGTTGCCTTGGTTTTAAAAACTCAAGATTTTATGCGGCGCCAATTGCTGCTCTGGTGACACAGACGGGTCGTGAAATTCTTCAGAATACGTGTGATTTGTCAAATGGAATGGGATACGAGGTGATCTATGGTGACACTGACTCTATCATGATCTACACGAACTCGACAGATCTAGCGCAAGTACAAGACATTGGACGAAAGGTAAAGAAGGAGGTGAACAAGTTGTATCGTTTATTAGAAATTGAAATTGACGGTGTATTTAAAACTATGCTTTTACTCAAAAAGAAAAAGTACGCAGCCGTTCTTGTTAAGGATCAGCCTGATGGATCGTTTGTGCTCGAGACAGAGACGAAGGGTTTAGATCTTGTTCGACGCGACTGGTGCCAACTCTCCAAAGACATTGGTTTGAGATGTTTGAATCAAATTCTCAGCGGAAAGGAGACCGAGGAGGTGAGTGTTGCTTTTTTTGTGTTGAGATTTCCCTCTTTAATTTTTTATTTTTCCTCGACCAGTGACGATTGTTTTGTGTTTTTGTGTTTTTGTGTTTTTGTGTTTTTGTGTTGTTGTGTTTTTGTGTTGTTGTGTTGTTGTGTTTTTGTGTTTTTGTGTTTTTGTGGCTGACGTATTTCATTTGTGAAACATTTTTCTTTTCTTTTCTTTTTCTTTCGAATTTGTTTCTTCCAGGTCGTTGAGCTGATTCATCAAGATTGTGCCGACGTCGCCGAAAAGCTTCGTCGAGATGAATTTCCATTAGAGAAGTACGCGATTACAAAGGGTCTCTCCAAGGCGCCGCGCGATTATCCGAATGCAAAGAACATGCCGCACGTCATGGTGGCACTCGACATGGTGAAGAACGGACGTCCTGTCAACGTTGGTGATCACATTCCCTACGTCATCTGCATGGAGAATCGTCCAGGTGTCCAGGACTCAGCGTCACAAAACGTTGCGGGAAGAGCCTACCATCCTGACGCTGTTCGTGCAGCGAGAGAAAAGTTTGCACAGGAGGAGCAGCAGGACAAGGAGAAAGGTGTCACTGCGAGTGCTACAAAGAAGAAGCCAGCGCTGACGCTTGATTTCGAGTGGTACCTATCGAGTCAGATTCTTCCACCAACTGAGCGTCTCTGTGATCCCATTGAGGGGACCTCGCGCTCTATCATTGCTCAACATCTTGGTTTAGATGCTCGCAAGTACGCAATGTCGAGCTCTAGCGGTATGGCTCTTGACGAAGATCTCATTGGTTACACACCATCGACACAAATGCCAGACAGCCAGCGATACAAGAACTGCCGGCCGCTGTCGGTGACGTGTCCAGGATGTGCGCACACGACAAGTTTTGCTGGAATGCTTCGATTTTCAGAGTCAAGCGACTCAGCTCTCCAGGAGGCAGTGAGTGGCCTGTTGTGTACTCACTGTGAAAAGCATACATTCACTTTGGCGCACATGACAAATATGATCGACATGTCAATACGTCAGTTGACTTTGGAGTACTACGCTGGATGGAGTGGATGCACGGAGACGACGTGCGGGAACAAGACGAGGCAGTGTTCGGTTGTGGGTGGCGTGTGTGTCATGCCGCAGTGCGACTCCAACACGAATGAGAGTTTCAGTGCGGGTGCATTGTACACGCAGTTGAAGTACTACGAATCGTTGTTTGACGATAAGAAATGGGGTGAGCAGTTGAAAGAGAAGTTGGGAATGACCAACATGAAGCAGTATCTTGGTGCAGAACAGTACCAAGATTTTAAAATGCTCAAGGAGAGGGTAACATCGCATTTGGCCACCTCCGACTACCAGTGGATTCGGCCGCAGATGTGGCAGAGCGTGTTTGGTGGTTCGAAAGCAGGGAACAAGAGGGTGACTGCGTGAGACGAGGGACGACGAGGGACGACGAGGGACGACGATATCTTTTTTTTGGAGCGAGCAAAGAGAGAACTCGTCCCAGAGATAAAATGAAGAAGAAGAAAATCAAATCAAACAAAGTAATATAACAACAGTGATTTTAAAGAAAGAAATCAAGAAGAAATAATAATAAACAAACAAGCAAACAAAGCTAACACAGAAAACAAGATACGACAAGGTACAAGTGTGTACAAACATGAAAAATATTAAAAAAAAAAAAATCACATTTTTTCATTGATTTCAGATTTTAGTTTATACAGTATTTTCTTATTTTGGAGTTTTATTACAGTACATGTATTTGCAAGTGATCTATTTAGAGGAGGAGTGTGCCGCTACCGGGTAATATCTTTTAACCATGAACTCCTTCCACCGCTCCGAGTGCACAGACTGCGTCGACTCCAACTGCTCATCTTTATATCGGCTGTATCAAAATGTTACGAAATACGAAATTGCGGTCTGTCGAAATGACCTGTGCTCCTGCATACGACCCTACGTTGCTGATCGACACTGCCATCATGTCGCGTCACCATTCGGACTTGGCCGAGCAACATTTCTTTTCACAGAATATCTCCTGTGGTTACCTATCTACCTGTTCTTCATTTTTGGTGTTTGTTACTTGCTAGTGGACAAGTGCTCCGCACCTCAACTAAAAAAAAATCTTCGCGGGAAACATCGTTACAACAAAAAGCAAAAGCCATCCTTTTGTCGTTGTAATTTTTCCATTGTCATTCTTTCATTAATTTTGTCTGGTCTCCTGCTACGTGGTACGTACCTCTTCGTTGATCCATTAAACATGTTCCACATGGTACCATCGTCGTTGAAAAGTTTATTTTTAAATTGTGGTACCTCGTGCTGGCTGTCGAGTGCCATCATTACGATTGAATGTTTTGTAAGAAGCACACAACTCGCATTGAAATTGAGAGTTTCCGTCAAAGATGAGCGAAGACTTCGATGTGCAAGTGTGAGTGGAACTGCTGCTCTCATGGTGTATGGTGTCACGAATCTAGTCGTCAGGTACATGGATGGATTTGATCAAGTGTATGGTTTCATGAACGATTACCGTGTCATGATTGATGGGCTGTGTTGTTTGGCGCTGATGATCTTGGCCATGTATCACGGACATCAAGCCGTCCTCCATCTCGGTGACAATCAACGGTTGTTTAAATCTTCACCACGGAATACTCAAACGCCCTCCACTCAACACAAACGGACCACATCCACTCCTGCTCGCCGGACCAGGCGGCAACAGATTGTCAGCACCTGGATTGTTCACTTGAGATGCTTACTACTTTTCATCCTGCTGCTATTTTTAACGATCATCTCTTATTCTCTTCTTAAAAATGGATCGAGTTCGGCTCTGTCGTACTATTTGCACAACTTACTTTTGCGTGCGACCGAAATGTGCTCGCTGTTCAGCATCATACGGATTGCGGAGGGTTCAGAGTTATCCAAGTGGTTTTCTTTTCTTGGGTGGGTGCGGTTGTGTCATCAAGTAGAAGGTGCAGCAATTCAAGTGAAAAAGGTTGTGTCGATTGGTGGAGGCAGAGCAGTGGGAGGAGGAGGAGGAGGAGGAGGAGGAAGAGGAAGAGGAGGAAGAGGAGCCAATGGGAGAGAAGCAGCACAAAACGATGGTAGTGGTGGTAGTGGTGGTGGTAGCAAAACGGAGGAGAAGGAAGGAACAGCAGGTGCGAGAGACACACATGGCACAAGCACGAGATCCTCCAGTGTAGATCGAATGTCCTCAAAGTTCTCCAACATTTTTGTTCGACAGACTTCGCTGCCACAAGATGCAGAGGAGGAGAAGAGGAACGGTGAGAGCGAGTTATCAGGAGAAGAAAAAGAGAGAGATGTGATTTGGACTACTCCCGTGCTCAAAGAGGAACAGCGTAATGGTAATGAAGAGTGGATCGAGTATGTTGATGAGGCATCCGGTGAATCGTATTACCATAGCACCAGTGGTGGGGGAAGATCGACTTGGACGAATCCAAAAAAAAATGTTGAACTGACTCAAAGAAAAGATCAACAACCAAGTGTAGGATTATACGTTGACGATTCCACAAAAAATCCAATGAGGTAAAAGAGAGGCTCTGTCTCTTGATATTTACTACGTGTACATACATACTCTAACTCACAATCTACTGTGATTACCTTCGGTACCTGTATTATGCTGCATAGTTGATGTGCCCCAATATTGACCGATCATTGTTCCGCAAGCATTGGCATCATCAGCACAAATATTAGGGATAAAACCATGCTCTCCCCACAACTCTTGAAACAACGCCAACATGCTGAGTGTGCTCCTCCTGTCGCTCAACTCGTCGTACTTGGTGCTGATGACTCCTGGTGCCAGTGCAAAACCATGTTCAGCATTGTAGTGATCATGAAATTGTAAATTCTTGACCCCATGATGGTAACACTCTTCGTGAAATCTTGTTCTAGCAACGGAATCAACATGGCCGTCCAACATTCCATTTTCAATCAAAATAGCACAGCTGGCATTGAATTTGCTATCATCTGGCAGCTCGTGTGGTTGAAGACGACGTCGTCCACGTTTTGATGACCATGGCTCCATTGCATCCTCCATTGGATCATCTTGAAGGACTCCATGAAAGGAAACAATTCCCTGAACGTCTTCACCAGCTCGCACCATGTTCAAGCAACACTGTCCACCAAAGCAGTAACCAATTGCTGCTGCAAATTTAAAGTGTGCTGCAGGATGCTTTCGTACTGCTGCAAAGAATTTTGATTGAAAATCACGCCACTCTTTTGGATGGAGCTGAAACCAATTGTACGCAGTGAAGGCACCTTTGAAATGTGCCATAATTTTTTCTCTCGAGTCAGTTTTCAATGGATTTCGATTGGACTTTGGATATGATACACCGTTTTCATACGGAGTCTCTTGGTACATGTCGACAGAGCACGCGGTATAACCACACCGAGCAAGAAATACCGCTTGATCAATGTCAAACTGTTTCTCACCAGCGTAGTTGGGAAAGATCAAAATCAAAGGTTTTGCTGCTGCGCCACGTTGGAAAGCAATGTGTGAGACGTAGTTGTATCCATTCCAAGTGAACGGGAAATCTTCGACGACGATATCGCTTCCGTTTGTCATTTGTCTGGAGATCGTGGTGGTATAGTTTTCAGATGGTGGCTGAGTAGTGGGTGAGCATGTGTTGTTGCGACAGAGAGACATTGTGTTGAGTGATTGTCGTGATCGTGTCGTGTCGTGGCTGGTATAAATATTGCTACGTCATTTTTTCACTTTTTTTTTTGATTTTTTAAAAAAATTTGGATCGCCTCTTTTCCTCTTTTTGAGAGCTGAGCCTGACCTGAGCTGAAAGCCAAAACGTGACGCACCGCACCGTACAACCACTACCATACCAGACTACACCGCGTTTCGTGTCTCCAACCCCATTCATCTTCGCCGCACGCAACAATGCTCAACACCATGTTTCGCGTCTCCAACACACTAAGGCGGACACCTATTCATCTTCGTCGCACGATCGTGACAAGTTTTCTTACTACACGCAACGAGTACGATCAATTGAAGAAAGAATCACTCGCACCTAGTGGCAAGTTCTGGTTAGATTACGCGACAAAGAATCTGGATTGGGATACTGCACCCACAAAGTCCTTGGAAGCCTCACAGGCACCATTTTATCAGTGGTTTCCTGATGGTGAGCTCAACGCATGTCATCAAATGGTTGATCGACATGTAAATAATGGAGATGGGTCACGCACTGCAATCGCCTACGAATCGGTCGTTGGGGGAGAAACACGAAACATCACTTACGCAGATCTACTGGAGCAGGTTGAATCTTTCGCAGCAGCGTTAAAAACCAAGTGTAACGTGCAAAAGGGTGATCGTGTTCTCATTTACATGCCAATGATTCCTGAGGCTCTCGTTGCCATGCTTGCATGCACTCGTTTAGGAGCAGTGCACTCTGTTGTATTTGGTGGATTTGCAGCACCAGAGCTTGCAGTAAGAATTGATGACGCCACCCCAAAAGTCGTCATTTCGTCTTCCGGTGGTTTAGAAGGAATGGAACGAATTGTACCATACGGACCCCTACTTCAGGAGGCGCTGGTGCTTGCAGAACACAAGACGGAGCATGTTGTCTTCAAAGAAAGACCCGAGGTGTTGCTCAAAGGTGAAGCTCCACCACCCGTCTTGCCCTCGTTGATCGTGCACGACTGGATAGAATTTTCATCACATGGTAAGAATCACACGACCGAAAAGGACAAGGCATGCGTTCCTTGCAAAAGTTCTGATCCTTTATATATTTTATATACAAGTGGAACGACGGGTGTCCCAAAGGGAATACTTCGTGATCACACACATCCTGTTGCTCTCTCCTGGGTCATGGACAACTTCATGACAACAAACAAAGATGAAACTTTCTGGGCGGCATCTGATATTGGATGGGTAGTTGGACATTCCTTTATTGTCTACGGTCCACTTTTACATGGATGCACAACTGTTCTTTTTGAAGGAAAACCTGTTGGGACACCAGACGCAGCAACGTTCTGGCGAATTATTGACAAGCACAAAGTGACCTCGCTCTATACGGCACCAACAGCACTGAGAGCAATAAGAAAGGAGGATCCTACGCTTGCCCTTGCAAAAGAGCACGACATTTCAACTCTTCGTGGAATTTATTTGGCAGGTGAACGAGCAGATCCTTCGACCATTGAAGCCTATCAAGAACAATTGAGTGGTGTATCCATGGTAGACAATTGGTGGCAGACTGAAACGGGCTGGCCCATCTCTGGCATCCAACTCGAGGGTATTGGTACAAAGCCTGGATCATGTAATCTTCCCATGCCAGGATTTGATGTCGTCGTGTTTGATGCAGAGACAAAAGAGGAGTTGGAGCATGGTACAATGGGAAGTTTAGCAATTAAGCTGCCATTTCCACCTGGGACAATGCAAACATTGTGGAACAACGACGAGAGGTACAAAGATGCCTACTTGTCAGAATTTCCAGGCTACTACTCGGCCGGTGATGCTGGTGTCATTGATCAGGATGGTTACTTGTCTGTAATGGCAAGAACGGACGACGTAATTAACACTGCCGGTCACAGATTATCAACCGGACAAATGGAAGAGGTCTTGGGACGACATCCACATGTTGCAGAATGTGCAGTCGTGGGTGCTGATGATCCTTTGAAAGGGCAAGTGCCAGTTGGACTTATAGTGTTAAATGCTGGTGTAAGCAAAGAAGATGCTGACCAGGTTGTGTCCGATTGTATCCAGGCAATTCGTGATGTGATTGGACCTGTCGCTGCTTTCAAAAGTGCAGGTGTTGTTGGTGCATTACCAAAAACAAGGAGTGGAAAGATATTAAGGGGTGTGATTCAAAAGATTGCTAATGGCAGCGAGTACAAACTTCCTGGTACGATTGAAGACGGGACGATTGGAGTGCTGGTGGGTTGCACAGAAAGATTAGCTAAGTTGGGATATCCAAAATTTGAGGACGCGTAACAAAAATGTAGTTCAAGTATACATTTTAAAAAATGGAGAGTGGGCTCCTGTATGGATGCATACATACATACATTAGTAATAGTAATTCTTTCTTTAACTGTATTTTGTATTTTCGCGTAACAAAAATGTAGTTCAAGTAAATTTTAAAAATGGAGAGTGGGTTCCTGTACAGTATGGATGCATACAGACATACAACATACATACATTAGTAATAGTAATTAATTCTTTTTTTTATATAACTGTATTTTGTATTTTAAAGTTTTTAAAGTCCAAAATGTGAGTGGATGGATTGAAATAATAAATTTGGAAAGAATGTCACGTGGCTCAATTCGTACGCACTCATATCCATTGAACTTCCTTGTAGTACTGCGAGCGTGCCTGCTTCCCTGCTAAGATTGTGAGCAATTGCTTGGCCAAGAGTTGCCGTCATTCCACAACTCCAAAAATAAATTTCACGAGAGTCACACAAGAGAGAAATAATCCAACCATAAAATCCCATGCTAATGACTGGTCCAATTGGACGTGCACGAGTCGAGTTAAAAGCAATCACAGCAAGAAGACCTGCTGAGATTGGAGTGGTGTACTCTTTCAAAGCACCACGTTTGTTGGTGCTTAAGTATTTCCAAAGAGCTGTCCGGACAGCTAGATAACCCAAATATCGAGACAAGTGAATTCTTCCGGACAACACTTGAAAGGCTGCTGCTTCAATAAATCCCTGCATGAAGACTACTTTTTCCCAGTGCTTTGTAAATAGTTGACCAAAATATGAGTGTGCTGCGTAGATGCAAGCAACGCTCAAGCACTTGACAGACAACGGTGTGGGAGAAGTGCGCATCAAATGTAGAGCCCATAGCACGCTAGTAAGTGTCGCCACCAATCGTTTGCGTGGTTTAGTGTAGCCGCGAACTTCGAGGGCCTCATCAATGGAATCTAAAAAGGCGTAGTTGGAAGACAGCTGCCAGACGAGACAGATGCAGTGATAAAAAAGATCGGCACCAACCATGTGCTGCTCTCTGAAATGGATGTATGACTCGTGGTAGTCGCCACCAAATATTTCGTTTAGGATGGGTTTCCACGGGTAACCAAAAAAAGGTCCAGCGGAGTAGATGGCGGCTTGTATGGCACGCTGCCGTGACAAAACTTGTCCCATGGAAGAGTTCACTGTTGTTTACCGGTACCCTGTTTCGCGCTCGTTGCTCTTCTTCGTGCTATCGTCCTCTGACGTTTTTCTATTTGGTATCAAAATCTTCGCACCACAAAACTAAACAAAAAATATTTTCAGATTCTCAAAATCTCTTCCACCTTTATTTGCCCTTCCCCCTCCAACACAACACACGTCATAGATTATTAATGGGTGGGATCATGTCAAAGTTTGGAGTCTTCGAAACAACACACACTGTTGCTGGCCTCGTCTCTTTCTTACTGTACCGCGCCAAGCGTACGAAAACTGCAATGGGTTTTTTGCTTCTCTACTACTACTTTGTGAAACAAGTTAAAAAGAAACTTTTAAAAGGTGGCATCATTCGAACCAAGGCAACTGGACCCTACGAGGGTGTTGTCGTCCTTGACCTATCCATGGTGTTGGCTGGTCCAATTGCGGGTCAACTATTCAGCGAAATGGGTGCTCAAGTGATCAACATTGAGTCTACCAAGCAGCCTGACGCTGGACGTTTATTTGGTCGTGGTGCTTCAAGAGGACTGTCGGGTATGTACGCTAATTCTGGACGTGGCAAGCAGTCAGTCGTGTTAGATTTGAAACATCCCGATGGTTTGCAAGCCTTTTACGACATGGTTAAAAAGGCTGACGTTGTCATTCAAAACTTTCGTCCGAATGCTGTTGAGCGATTGAAAGTTGATTATGAGACTTGCCAGCGTATAAATCCAAATATTATCTACTGCTCCTCTACAGGTTTCGGCACGTCGGGACCTTACATGAACATGCGAGTGTACGATCCAATCATACAGACAGTTGCAGGTGGTGCCTACGTCCAGGGTGGTGGGAGTGGAAAGCCACAGCTGATTGGACAAGCGTTCGTCGATAAAATGACAGCCATGACAAGTGCCCAAGCCATTGGTGCTGCGCTTGTCGTTCGAAGTAAAGGAGGTGGTGGCCAACACATTGAAACAAATATGTTGAAAGTGGCACTCCAATACTTGTGGCCAGAAGTGTACCAAGGACACACGTTTCTTGGCCAGCAAAATATGATGGACGCGGAGCCAGCAGACTACAAGCATTTGTACGCGCCACCTGACCAAGTTCAATTCAATCCAGTCGAGAAGGCGATGGAGGATTCAAAGTTTGTACATGAAAAGGCAACCCATCTTCTTTTTGGAGAATGTCGTGTTGGCACTTTTCCATCTTCTTTCAGCGAGACACCAACGAAATCAAGAGAGTGCGCTGTTCTGGTGCGTGTGTTGTTTGTTGTTTGTTGTTTGTTGTTTGTTGTTAGTTGTTTGTTGTGTGTTGTTTGTTGTTTTCTGAGTTTCTTTTCTTAGAAAATACGTCTAATCTAATTCTCCTTTCCAATTTTTTGTATTTGTTTTGAAAACAGGTCGGTGAACACACTCGAAAAGTTCTCACAGACTTGGGCTACAGCGCGTCGAAAATTAATCAAATGCTGAAAAGTAAGGCATCCACTTCCACACAATCACTTCTTGCCTCCATGGGCCGTGCTGCTTCCAAGAGTGGAAAGAGTGCAGAAGGAAAGGATTTAGAAAAGAAGGCAATGGTGTTTGGACTGCTTGAAACTTTGCAAGAGGGAAAGACATTTGTGAGCTCCCAAGGCAAGAACAGCAACCCATCATCGAAAGTACCAATCAGCAAGTACGACGGTGCAATGAAACATTTGAACGTGGTTGATTTTTCGATGGGAATTGCTGGTCCTACCGCAACACAAATGTTTGCAGATCAGGAGGCCAACGTGATTAAGGCAGAGTTTTACGACGCGGAGGATCCGACACGATCTCTTGGTCCAAATGGTGGCTCCGACTACAGGTGTGTTTGTGTCTATGTTTTCCATGACGGCTCTCTCTCTCTCTTTCTCTCTCTCTTTCTCTCTCTCTTTCTCTCTCTCTCTCTCTCTTTCTCTCTCTTTTTCTCTCTACCTGAGTGTGCTGTACTCACATTTTTGCTCTGTTTCTGTTTCTGTTTCTGTTTCTGTTTCTGTTTCTGTTTCTGTTTCTGCTCCTTCTCCTTGTTTCTTCCCTCCGTGTTTCTCTGTGT
>Ga0307997_10000377_pt1 | contig 20416 bp, 21 predicted proteins | sample Davwhametageno36_FD_203165 | JGI IMG/M metagenome (GOLD analysis project Ga0307997, IMG submission 203165) | Marine microbial communities from Davis Island wharf, Antarctic Ocean - #36 | ecosystem: Environmental > Aquatic > Marine > Unclassified | place: Antarctic Ocean: Davis Island wharf... | reverse complement strand
AAGTTTGAATAGTTGAGAAATAATAATGCTAATCTATATGGCTAAACACCATGACTTAATTGCAGTGTTAATGTGAACTGTCGTTAAGACTCATAATGTTCATCAGTTTTTTCAGTCCAGTCAATTGAGTATCATTGAGATTTGCATTTATTAGAGCGATACCCAGTGATTGATGTTCCGATGTACTGATTATAGTCAATTCTTCTAAACTGGTCTCTAATGTGGTCATCAGTTTATCAAGCAATAAAGGATTAAGGCTCCTTTGACCCTGCTCGAAGCGACATAAATTACCTGATGAGGTGCCTATCTGTTTAGCGACTTCTATCTGTTTTAATCCGATCTCTAGGCGCAAGCGTTTGGCCAGTGGCCCTATAACTAATGTCATGGTGTTCAATCCAATTCGTACACTTAGCTCGTTTGGTTAGGGAAGCTACTCTTTTAATACGTTAATACCAAAGTTACAATCTAAACTACTGTATTAATTGTCTTTATTGGCTGATAGTCTAATAAAGCTCAGTGCCTTTTAAACGCCTAGCATACAAACTTTAGTTTCAGTTTGAGCTTGATTTTACAATGGTCTTTAAGCCTTTACCGGCTTTGAAATGAACAACCTTCGTGGCCGCTATTTGAATTTTAGTCCCTGTACTTGGGTTACGGCCACTGTGGCCTTGTCGATTTTGTACAGAAAACGTACCAAAGTTGACTAAAGAGACGGGTTCACCATTGGCTAGGGTGCTGTTAATGGCTCTTGTCACTATATTTAGTAGCCGACCCGCAGCAACCTGTGTCATGTCAGTATCAATTGCAATCGCTTGTATTAGCTCAGCTTTGTTCACCAGCTCATTCTCCTTAGATTTTGGTTGATCAATAGGCGTCTAACCATGTCTGTTTTCAACAGCGTTCAAGGGATCCCTAAAACCTGTGAGAGGGCAAGTTTAGGGATCTCTTGAACACTGTTTTGTTAGTTGTCAGACTAACTTTCCTATTTTAAAATTTTCTTCTTTAAAGGTCTAACCTACCTTGGTTATTCAAATCAGCCCAGCATAAGCCAATTTAGGTGGTTAAGCCGGACCTTGCCAACTACTCCCTCTATTGAAACAATGTCTGGATTAGCCATTCTTTCATCCCTCACAGCATCTGATCTATCCATTGCTTCTTGACTATCAAAGAGGGTCACACCAATTAGTTTATTACCATTACTTTGAATTCCAATGAGTTGCTCGGCTGAATGGTAATCATCGACTTCTATAGCTTCATAAGACTTTGCTGCCGCATCTGCCGCTGCTTGAGACTTAAATACCATGGTTGTTATACGTGCGATTGACATGAAGCTTTCCTAACAAATACCAACTGATCGAAGTTATGATAAACAAATAGTAATGCTAATGCAAATCATTCTCATTGTTATAAAAAATACCCAGTATTCACCATGCTGGGGTAGGGTTTAGTGGGGGCTTAAACTTGATTGTTGCCTACACTAACTTTGGTTATTAAACGTTAGTTGCTGAGTTTATTATTTTTGAGTTCAGTTAAAGTAAAAGGCTGGGGTGCATCAGGCAACATGGGGTATTTAAGTTGAAGGAGTCTCTGCTTGTTGGGCGAAGAATGAGGTGCCTTTTGGTGCCTTGGGTAGCTCCATTGCATAGGGTGTGAAACATACTCGGCCAGAGGACTTGCCAAATATGAGTTCATGGGTGAATCTACTTGGCAGATGATTAGGACTGAGCTCTATGGCATCTTTGGAATTATAGGTAGCAACATACAAGGTGCGCGGGTATGGCCGATTTTGCCAGTCAGTTATCGCAAACCCCAAATGTTCCCGTCATTGATGGCGTGGCTTCTGCCGTAGGACTTGCTTCTGGGCTTGTTAGGTTAGGGCGTCAAGGCTGTGCAACTGTTGGATTAATGTATTGGGCTACCTTTTAACATTGAAGAGCAGCCCAAAACTTTAAGGGATTAAAATACTAGAACCAGTGGTTAGACGACTTTCTAAATCAATATGAGCCTGGGCTGCATTAGCCATGGGGTAGGTGTTACCTATGTGAACTTTAATGGCTCCCGAACTTACCATCTCAAATAGTTGCTTAGCCATTTTTTGGCACCGATCAAAATCAGCAATGTAGGTTGCAACCGTGGGTCGGGTTAATTTTAAAGAACCTTTGGCAGCAAGAATTCCCACGTCGACTGGTGGAACTTTACCCGAGGCATTACCAAAGGTGATCATCATGCCGAAGGGTTTGAGTGAGTTTAGAGATCCTTCAAAGGTGGATGCACCCACAGAATCCATGACGACGTCCACACCTTTACCATGGGTTAATTCTTGCACTTTTTTGGAAAAATCTTCACGCGTATAATTAATGCAGTGGGTCGCACCATTGGCTAATGCAAGTGCACATTTTTCGTCTGATCCCGCCGTGCCTATCAGGGTCAAACCCTTAGCGGCCGCCCACTGGCAGGCCAGTAGGCCAACCCCACCTGCGGCTGCGTGGAGTAATACCGTATCACCAGCTTGCAAAGGTGTGGTTTGCTCAAACAAGTATTGGGTGGTCAAACCTTTGAGCATAATGGCAGCGGCTTGTTCAAAAGAAATATCATCGGGCAAAGGACAAACTTGAGCCGCGCTTAGGGTTCGATGGCTGGCATAGGATTCTTGTGAGGGGGCTGCATACGCCACGCGTTCACCCAGTTTTACGTGAGTTACACCTTCACCCACTGCGATGACTACCCCCGCAGCATCAAAGCCTAACCCAGATGGGAATTGGGTGGGATAAACACCACTGCGTTTATACACATCAATGTAATTTACCCCAATGGCTTCTTGCTTAATACTGACTTCGCCAGCGCTGGGGGCGGAAAGTGTTTTTTCAGTCAGCGCCATAACCTCAGGGCCGCCCGCTTGAACAAAAGTAACGATTTGAATTTGTGTCATGTTGGAGCCTTTATGAATAATAATATCAGAGCTATTGGCTCTGATTTGAGTTAATGAAGCAAAATAATGAAGCGAAATAATAAATTTTTTGACTACTAGTGTTTGCAGATTATTGGTAATTGTCATTATTTAAACCAGTCGCCAAGGCAGTATAATAGGACTCAAGTCTAAAGTCTGCGTCATTACAGAATGCTTTCGATATTGGCGATTAGTTATATTTTGGGATGAGAAGGAATCAGTGTGTTACACTTAAAAGCGTTGGTTTCAAAACTAGTCAAAAGACATTTATCTTTTTAAAGTAGGAACTTCTGCGCGTTAGGGCGGGTCCGAAATGCGACATTGGTTTAGGAGGTAGGTGCTTGTTAGTGTTTCAACAAGCACTTATCTTGACGTTTTAAGTTAGGGTAACAGCAGGTCTCTTTTTTAATGAATATTCACTCAAGTATGCTCCCATCTGGACGAATTGTTCGCTTTAAAGCAGGATCTATTGGTGAGAAAAACCAACAGAGAGTGTTAGAGGCAGCCGTGAAAGTTTTTTCACGTAAAGGGTTTTCGGGTGCGCGCATTGATGAAATTGCGATCCAAGCAGGCATGTCAAAAACCAATATGCTGTACTACTTTAAAACCAAGCAAGAGCTTTATCAGATCGTTATAGTGCGAGTCATTCGGCAATGGTTGAACTCTCTTGGGGAATTACACAAAGACGATCAACCCATCGATGTAATTACCCAATACATCTCAAAAAAAATGCAGTTGTCTCTGCAGTATCCGGAAGCTTCGCGCTTGATTGCGATGGAAATTATAGCAGGGGCCCCCATCATTGATAATTTCATGCAAACCGAGTTGCGTTCATGGGTGAAAGAAAAAGGTGAAGTGTTTTCGGTGTGGCAAAATGAGGGTTTAATGGCTCCCATAGACCCAGCCCATGTATTTTTTATGATTTGGGCTTTGACACAGACCTATGCCGACTTTGAGTCACAAATCTCTGCGGTGATGAAACCCAAAAACTATGAAAAAGAAATATACCCGCCAGCCACGGGCTATGTCATTGAAGTGTTAGTGCGTGGTCTTGACTTAAAACCTCGTTTGTAAACATATTTGACCGCCCTTCATTGTCTTCAATGGTTTTTGGCCTATCTAAAGTAACGTTTTTGCAGGATCAACCATGATAGGGCGCCCTGGCAATTGAAGCTGTGTATGACTGGCTGGTGTTTGAGCAATCAATTTAGCTTTACGAAAGACCATCAAACGTGTGGCTTTTAAACGAATGGCTTCAATTGGATCGGTGGCTTGCAATAGCACCATGTTGGCCTGATGACCTTCAACAATACCATAATCTTGCAAACCCATAATGGCTGCAGAATTATAAGTCACCGCATCAAAACACCATGTCATGTCTGCCCGACTCGACAATTGCCCCACGTGCATTCCCATGCTTGCGACATCAAGCATGTCTGCACGGCCCATTGAATACCAAGGGTCCATCATACAGTCAGAACCAAAACCAACGTTCACACCGGCTGCTTTAAGTTCAGGAACTCGAGTTTGACCACGGCGTTTAGGGTAGTTATCGTGGCGGCCTTGTAACATGATATTAATGAGTGGATTGGGAATAGCGTGCAATTCTGCTTCGGCTAATAAGGGTAGTAGCTTGGAAACATAATAGTTGTCCATGGAGTGCATGGACGTAAGATGTGAGCCTGCAACTCGACCTTGGAGGCCTAGGCGCAGGGTTTCACTGGCCAGTGTTTCCACATGGCGACTGTGCGGGTCATCTGACTCGTCGCAGTGCATATCCACTCGTAATCCCCTTGCAGCGGCTAACTCACATAGGATTTTGACAGATGATGTACCATCTTGCATGGTACGCTCAAAATGAGGGATGCCACCAATCACATCAACCCCCATATCCAAGGCTCGAATGAGATTGGCATGAGCTTTTGGATCACGTAATAAACCATCTTGTGGAAAGGCAACTAACTGCAAATCCAAGTAAGGCGCAACGAGCCTGCGCACTTCAAGCATTGCAGTGACACTTTTCAACTCATCATCACACACATCAACATGACTGCGAATGGCGCCAATGCCCATAGCAACAGCAAGGTCACAATAATGCATGGCACGTTTGATAATATCATCCACACTTTGTTTGGGTTTTAATTCTCCCCATAAGGCGATACCCTCAAGCAAGGTGCCAGAAATGTTCATGCGGGGCTGCCCAAGGGATAAGGTGGAGTCCATATGAAAGTGAGGGTCGACAAACGGTGGGCTCAATAACTGACCTTGTGCATCAATAACCAAGCTAGCAGATTGTTTGATATTGGGTTGAACCGCAATAATAGTGCCGTCAGAGCAGCCCACATCAATATTTTTACGTCCATCTTGTAAACACGCATTCTTAATTAAAAGATCAAAATTCATTAACGTTGTCCTTTGAACCATGGGGTTAACAATGCCCTTGGGTATTCCGCCCGCCGAGCTACAATGACTAAGGCAATAATTGAAAGTATATAAGGCGCCATTAAAAATACTTGAGAGGGCACAAAAGCCCCTACTTCAGTTTGTAAGCGTACTTGAAATGCATCAAAAGCGCCAAATAGTAAAGCCCCTAATAATGCTTTGCCTGGACGCCAGCTTGCAAAAATAACTAAGGCTATGCAGATCCAGCCACGGCCATTGACCATGCCAAAGAAAAAGGCGTCAAACGCAGACATAGTGAGAAATGCTCCCCCCAGTGCCATGCATGCGGAACCTGCAACAATAGCCCCCATACGCAAGCCATATACTGATAAACCTTGAGCATCTACTGAGTCGGGGTTGTCGCCAACAGCTCGTAAGGCTTGGCCTAGAGGAGTGCGGTTATAGACCCACCATACAAGGGCCACTAAAAATAGTGCCAACCAAGTCATTGCAGTTTGCTGAAATAACACGGGCCCTAAAAAAGGTATATCCGATAGTAAAGGAATATCAAGGGGTTGGAATGGTTCTATGCGCGGTGGGCTGCTCACCTCAGGAAGGGCGGTTCGATAAGTAAAATAGCTTACAGAAGTGGCAAACATGGTGATGCCCAAGCCTGAAACGTGCTGTGATAGACCCAATGGCACCGTTAAAATAGCATGTATAAGGCCAAAAAACGCACCTGTCAACGCGGCAAAGAATAACCCACTCCAAAGGTCTGCACCCAGCCAAACGGCCATCCATCCAGCCATAGCACCTGCAGCAAAAATGCCTTCAATGCCTAAGTTTAAAACTCCTGATTTTTCACAAATAAGGGCCCCTAACACACCAAAGATTAAGGGTGTGGCGATGCGTAATGCAGCAGCCCAAAAGTTTTCACTGAGCAAAATGTCTAATATTTCCATTATCTTGCTCCTGTGTCTGGGGTGGATTGCTGTTTATTAACGGGGTTTATTTTAATAGTGAAACGGGCAATAAAACCACCAATTAAGACACAAATTAACGCCATAGATACAACGAGGTCTGCCAAGTAACTTGAAACCCCGATAGCACGGCTCATAGAGTCAGCCCCCACAAATACTGATGCAATAAACAGTGCTGCTATAACAACGCCTAAAGGTGATAACCCAGCAAGCATGGCCACAACGATGCCGGTATAACCATAACCAGGGGATAAATCAGTAGTGAGGTAGCCACGTAAGCCGGCGACTTCGCTCACTCCGGCTAACCCTGCTAGTGCACCAGAAATTAAGGCTGCACTCATTAATGTACGCTTTACTCCAATACCTGCATGCAGGGCTGCGCTGGCATTTTCTCCAACGGCTCTTAACTTTAACCCCCACACACTTTTGGACAGCATAATATGCGCAATAACTGCCGCTACAAGGGCAATGACTAAGCCATAATGCAGGCGCATACGGGGTACTATTTGTGGCAATAAAGCATTATCGACGACCGGACTAGATTGTGGCCACCCCATACCCATAGGATCTTTAAGTGGGCCTTCCAACATCATCTGGATAAATATTAAGATGATAAAATTAAGTAACAATGTGGTCACCACTTCATCTGCACCGAAGCGGGTTTTTAGGTAGGCAGGGCCTGCCATGCCCAGAGCGCCAGCTGATGCACCAGCGATCAGAATCACGGGTATGAGCAATATGGGGGGGCCATCAAGCCAGCCTGTACCCACAGCTACGGCGGCCATAGCACCTAAGTATAGTTGGCCCTCGGCGCCAATATTCCAAAGTTTGGCACGAAAGGCTAGAGTCGCAGCTAAACCGGTGAATATAAGTGGAGTTGCCCGGGTCAGCATTTCTGTAAAGGCGAACAGTGAACCAAAGATTCCCTTTGCCATTTGTTGATAGGCTTCGCCAATATTAGCGCCTGCAAAACTCAAGGGTATAGCAGCAAGCAATAATGCCATTAGGGCAGATGCTACTGGGACGCCAATGGTTAAGCGTCGTGATGGTGATTCACGGGGTTCGATCCGAATCATGAGGTTTGTCCTGCCATAATTAATCCTATTTGACCTCGGTCATGGCTCGGTGCCATATGTAAGTCTCCGTCATGCATAATGACAATACGATCTGCTAAAGCCAGTAGTTCGTCTAAATCCTCAGAAATAAGCAACACACCAGCCCCTCGTTTTCGTGCTTGCAACAGCCGCTTGCCTACTTCGCTAGCGGCGCCCATATCTAAACCACGGGTGGGCTGATTAGCCAAAATAAGTCTTGGCGAGGCTTCAAAAACTCGAGCTAGGATGAGTTTTTGAATGTTTCCACCTGATAGCAGGCGCGCGGGTGCCTCAATACCTGGGCCTCGAATATCGTATTTTTGGCTTAAGTGTTGGGCATTCTGTTTGAGTTGTTGATGACGTAAAAAACCATTGGTTTGAATCTTATTATTATCTAGATTTTCAATCGCTAAGTTCTCAGCCACACTCATAGCACCGATGACACCATCCTGATGGCGGTCTTCAGGAATTCTGCCTACACCTGCTTTAAGTATATTGGCTGGCGTAAATAGGCTGACCTTTTCACCATCAATTTTAACTTGGCCCGCAGTGGGGGTGATCAAACCTGATAAGACTTTTGCTAGGGTGGATTGCCCATTGCCAGACACGCCTGCAATGCCAACAATCTCATTAGCACAGACGCTAAGGTTAATGTGCTCTAAACTAGTGCGTGCACTATGACCTATCACTGAAAGGTCGATGAGCTGAAGCACTGTGGCTCCGGTATCCATGGTTTCTCGGGCAGTGGGTGGCGTATCTGCGCCAACCATCAAGCGTGATATTATTTTTTCATCTGCATCTTTAGTGGCAATTTCTCCCACCTTTTTTCCATGCCTTAACACGGCTATACGATGAGAAAAAGCGAGTACTTCACGTAATTTATGAGAGATAAAAATGACAGACAAACCGTCTTTGGCCATAATCTCGATGTTAGCAAATAAGGTGTCTGCTTCCTGTGGTGTCAGCACAGCGGTGGGCTCATCCAACACCAATATGCGTGCATCTCGATAAAGTGCTTTGAGGATTTCTACACGCTGGCGCTCACCCACTGAAAGCTGACCTACAATAGTATCAAGGGGGGCACTTAAACCGGTGCGCTGCATAATGTTGTTAATTTTTTCGCGGGCTTGGTGCATGGATCGACGCCACGCGAATAAACTTTCAGAGCCCAGCAGTATGTTATCAATAGCTGATAAATTTTCAGCGAGGGTAAAGTGCTGATGAACCATGCCAATGCCTATGTTCAACGCAGCTTGAGGATGACCCAAAGTCAAAGGTGTTAGCTGACCACTTGCATCAGCCACGTCAATACTGCCAGAGTCAGGCATGTAGTGACCAAAAAGCATATTCATTAAAGTTGTTTTGCCGGCACCATTTTCACCCAGTAAAGACAAAATCTCACCACGTTTTAAGTCGATACTGACTGACTCATTGGCTATCACAGTGCCAAACTGCTTACTCAATTGGTTTAGAGATAGCACAGTGTCATTGTTCATATCGGGAATCCGCTAACAAATTAAGGTGAATACAAAAATCCCGTCAGATGAAGGGCATCATCTGACGGGATTTTGAGCAACAAAAAACCTAATTATCAGTTATCTGATACTGGAGTTTCGTCATTAATAGTCACTACAAAGCTACCATTTCGAATGGCCGCTTCTTTAGCAGCAATAGCCGCGACCACATTAGCGGGAACTAAGCTTTTATCAATCGCAAGGGAACCACCATTATGTGCCATAAAACTATATTGGCTATAGTCATCGCCTTTATAGGATCCATCAGCTACAGCACCGATGGCTTTATCAATAGTGGCTTCCATATGCCACAAAGCGGAAGCTAAAATAGTACCTGGATAGTCGTTAGCTGTATCAATAACATTACCTATGGCTTTCTTACCACGTTCAACAGCAGCATCAGCTACACCAAAGCGTTCGGCATACATCACGTCGGCTCCAGCATCGATCATTGCAAACGCGCTTTCCTTGGCTTTTGGTGGATCGTACCAGCTGTCAAGAAAGTTCACCAAAAAGGTGACGTCAGAATTCATTTCGCGAGCGCCAGCCATAAATGCATGCATTAAACGGTTAACCTCGGGGATGGCGTAACCACCAACCATACCAATGACGTTTGATTCACTTACTGCACCGGCAGCCATGCCTGATAAATAGGCTGGTTCGTGAATATAATTATCGAATACAGAAAAGTTTGGCGCTTGAGGTGCAAATGACGAACCCATTAAATAAGCAGTTTCTGGGTAGTCTGCCGCGACCTTGCGGGCCGCACGTTCAAGACCAAAAACTTCACCAACAATAAGGTCTACACCCTGTTCCGCATACTCTCGCATGACGCGTTCGTAATCTGTATTAGAAACGTTTTCGGAATATACGTACTCAATTTCGCCACGTTTTTCAGCTGCGCTAAGAGCAATATGGATGCGACTAATCCATTGTTGTTCAACGGGCAGAGTAAAAATACCTGCCACCTTAACACTGCCAGCAACAGCAATTGCTGGAGCTATGATCAAACCAAAAGCAACCGCCGCAGCAAGCATGCGTGCTTTTGAAATTATATCCATTAACTTCATAATACAATCCTCAAATTAATTTTATTTTTATTGACAATTACTTAAACATAAATTGACCAAGTGATCAACAAAATCATTGATCCCTAATTGTGTTTCAGTGTCTTTACTCCCCCAAGAAAATTCTGTGCCTTCTTTAGCTTGAATACTGCTGGCAGCTATAGTGTTATTAAAGGTAGTGAGGATTATGGGCTTGTTTAAAAGTTTGGTCATTATGTATTTTCTCAGTAAATTTTGTGATCGTAACTTTGTCACTGCGATTATCGTGCCAAAGAAGTAAACATTTTATAAAACAGAAATCTACATAACAATCATGTTTATAAAAATCATCTAAACGCACTATATTTGCTTTATTGGGCATTCCCTTCAGTTTATTTGCACCAGTTTGGATCAATTTGTACCAATTTGGAACTAAGACCATAGACTGTAATTAAGGCTAATTTTTGCGTTGTGGCCACTGATCCTTATCTAGCCTCTGAACTACATAAGACCGCAGCCAGATCGGGTCACGGCTAACCTTTACTGATAAATATGGGTTTAGTTTCATTGCCCAACTGTGTCGCTGTTGCGCCTCTCCAGGTGGTGAATAACATCTTCAATTTGTTCACCTTGCAGTCGTACATGATCTCGCATGAGTTGGTATGCGGTATCACTTTCTGAGTTTGATATGGCCTTGAGTAAGGCATCATGCTCGTCAACAGATTGTGTCATGTAACCTGGTAAGCTAGACACATAGTGCCGGTATGGAAAGGTGATGGTGCGGGCTGTGTTAAGTTGGCCCTGCAACATGGTATTGTGTGAACCCTCTATCACTAAGTTATGAAAAACCATATTCATGGCATTGAACGTTTCCGTATCTTTAATTGCTGCGGCTTGTTGGCAAAGGGCATTGGCATCAAATGCTTTAACAATTTGCTCTTCGCGCATACGTTTTGCGGCCTGTCTGGCGGCGAGTCCTTCAAGTTCGGCCACCACAAGAAAGGCGTCAAGTAATTCAGAAATACTCAAATGCGCAACGAGCGCCCCACGCCTAACATTGTCGGTGACCAGTCGGGTTTCAACAAGTTGCCTAATGGCCTCGCGTACTGGGGTTCGTGATACACCAAATTCTTCGGCTAACAATCGTTCTAGAAGCCGATCCCCTGGTTTGAGTTCACGCTTTATGATGCGCGCTTCTATCTCAGTTGCAATGAGTTTTGCCTTACGTTTGTCAGTGCTACTCATACTGTTGTATTACCCATACCTCTGCCCGTCCTTAAACCAGTCATCGTAGCCCTCTTTAGTGCGGATTACGATAGATTTTTTGGTCAAATAAGCCCGTAAAGCATCCCAACCATTTTCTTTACCGAAGCCACTATCTTTGACCCCTCCCCATACAGATCTTGGATCGTTGCGATGATGATCATTAAGCCAGATAACCCCACCTCTGATAGTTTTAGACAACCGATGTGCGCGCCCAATATCGCGTGACCAAATGGACACACCCAGACCAAAATCACCTGCATTAGCACAGGCAATGGCTTCTGCATCGTTGCTGACGCGAGTGAGCGATATTACGGGCCCAAATACCTCTTCAAGAAAAAGAGTGTGGTCTATTTTTACATCGGTAAATATTGTGGGGCGTAGATAAAAGCCTTTAGCGAATTCGTTATCAAGTTGCAGAGGCTCTAGGCCAGAAATTTGCTGACCACCTTCAGTCCTTGCGGTTTCGATAAATTGTTTGCATCGATCAAGCGATGTGCGGCAGATGACTGGACCCATTTGTGTACTTTCGTCCATGGGATCCCCTAACTGTATTTGATCTGCTCTTTGGGCTAATTTTTTTGCAAAAGTGTCGTAGATAGACTCGTGCACAATAATGCGTGATCCAGCAACACAGGTTTGTCCAGATGCAACGAAAGCCGAAAACAAAACGCCTGCAACGGCCGCGTCAATATCGGCATCTTCACACACGACAACTGGGGTTTTTCCTCCCAGTTCCATGGTAGTTCTGATTAATCTTTTGCCTGCAACACTTGCCACCTTGCGGCCAGTTGAAGTGCCTCCAGTCAGGTCAATAAAGTGAATATCGTCTGCCAAACAAAGTGCCTCACCCGTGGCTGAGTCGCCAGTGACCACATTTACCACTCCATCAGGCAAGCCGGCTTCAGTAGCAAGAGCCGCGATGACCAGTGGCGACACGGGCGCGAGTTCAGAGGGTTTAATAACGCAGGTATTACCCGCTGCTAGAGCTGCGGAGAGTTTTTTTATGAGAATAAGAACGGGGTGATTCCATGGAGTCAGCAGAGCTGTTGGCCCCAGTGGTTCGTATTGGGTCAAGGTGACATAATCCCCCTTGACGTAGTTTGCCTCCCCCTCCAATCCTGGTGCAATACCTGCGAAATACTCCAGCCATTCTGGGATACGTGCCATTTGCGCTTTCATTTCTCGCACAGCCCGCCCCGTCACTGTGGATTCAAGTATGGCTAATAACGGAATATTTTGTCTAATCACTTCAGCGAACGCTCGAAGGTACCTACCACGGTCCAAAGCATCCAATTCTGCCCATGCTGGAAAAGCCGCACGAGCGGCTGACACTGCAGCTCGAATGTCTTCAGCGCTGCCATTGGGAACTGTTGTAAATGGGGTTCCCCGCGCAGGGTCCAAAACTGTTATTTCTGCTGCTGAAATTGAGGCCTGAAATTGGCCGCCATAGAACAGGCCTTTATTTGTTCCTGGTATCAAAAATTCTTCTACGATGTTCGACATTGCCTTTCCTTATTGGTGAATAGAGTAAAGTCCACATGATTTACATTAAATAAATAGATTTAACTGAAGTACCAAATATAATTAAATTGTATACCAAGTGTAATATTTCGGGTAGTAACTGATTTATATAGGCTAATTTTCCAAGTATTAAATAGTTTTTTAGGGAATATGCTATTTTTGTATACCTAATGTATATTTATGGTATACCAAGATAAAAATAGAGGTAAGATTTATGGCCACAAATAAAACCATGAGAGCAGCCTTGTTGACTCAATATGGCGCACCACTTGAAATAAAAACTGTGGCACGTCCAATTCCAAAAGCAGGTGAAATTCTGGTCAAAATTGAAGCCAGCGGGGTCTGTTTTACAGACGTGCATATTGCTCGAGGCGATCACGCTTCGCCCAATCCACTGCCTCTGATTATGGGGCATGAGGGTGTTGGCCTAGTGGTAGAGGTGGGGTCCACTGGCGGTCGGTTTGACGTGGGCGACCGTGTTGGTATTGGCTATGTCTATAGTGCTTGTGGTCATTGTAGGGAATGTCATACGGGGGGCGAGAATTATTGCTCTGATTTTGATGCCACGGGTTACTCTGTGAGTGGATGCTTTGCCGAATACGTCTGCCTTCGTCAAGACTGGGCCGCAGCCATCCCCAACAATATATCCCCTGTTGAGGCGGCCCCATTAATGTGTGCCGGTTCTGCAGCCTATGCCTCACTGAAGAAAACAGATCTTAAAGCCGGTGATACAGTAGCCATCTTTGGTCTGGGTGGTTTGGGTCAATACGCCATTCAAATAGCCAAGCAGTCAGGTATTAAAGTGATTGCGATTGATATAGACCAGCAGAAATTAGCCACTGCAAAGGCACTAGGCGCTGATGAAACTGTGGTTGCCAATAGCGATGCAATTGCATCGATCAAAGCGCTTGGCGGTGCAGATGGTTGCATTAACTTTGCGCCTGTTGGGGCCACTTGGCCGTTAATGCTCGCCGTCTGCAAACCGCGGGCAAAGCTTGTTCTTACAGCAGTTCCATCAGAACAGCTAGCTTTTTATGCCCACGAACTCATTGAGCGTGGTCTTCAAGTGATTGGCAATTCTGCTTCTAACCGGCAGGAAATGAATGAGCTTTTGCAGTTGGCAGCCAATGGAAAAATTAAAGGTGTGATTAGTACAAGATCACTAGATGAAGTCAATATTGCCATTGCTGAACTACAAACAGGCAAGGCGGAAGGGCGCACAGTATTAGATTTTCACTAAACCAGACTAATGAGATACTTTTTATGGATTTGAAACTGACAGGAAAAACAGTATTAATAACGGGCGCTTCAATGGGTATCGGCGAGCATCTAGCAGATGTCTTTGCATCTGAAGGTGTGAATTTGCACCTGACTGCTCGCAGCACGACTAAACTTGAAGAAATCCAAGCCCGTATCCAAACTGCTCATAACGTCAAGGTAAGCTGTCATTCCGCAGATCTAACCCAAAGTGGCGCTTGTGAGGCACTTGCGCAGAGCGTGGGCAACGTTGACATTCTCATTAATAATGCAGGTGCTATTCCAAGTGGGACTTTATGGGACGTCGATGAAGCCGCTTGGCGAAAAGGCTGGGATCTTAAAGTCATGGGGTACATCAACTTATGCAGGTTGTTTTACCAAAAAATGCAGGCAGTGGGTAGCGGTGTCATTATCAACAATATTGGCAATGGCGGCGAAGTGTTTGATCCTAAATACATTGCTGGAACCACGGGAAATGCGAGCCTGATGGCCTTTACCCGGGCCCTTGGTGGCCATAGCTTAGACGATAATATACGTGTTATTGGAGTCAATCCTGGCCCGGTAAATACTGACCGCATATACAATATGCTCAAAAAACGTGCAGCAACTGACTTAGGTGATGCCAGTAGATTCAATGAATTAGAAGCAAACTACCCACTGGGTCGCCCAGCTCACAAGCATGAAGTATCAGATTTAATTGTTTTCTTGTCGTCTTTTCGGTCTGGTTATACCTCGGGGTCTATCTTTACCGTTGATGGGGGCATTGCTTCACGGCGGTCCATCATTTGAAATCGTTAACAGTCAATTATACTGGTGACACCCCAGGTGACAACCCAAGTGATAAGCCAGGTGACAGCTTAAAGCGCATTGGGATTTTGATTCCATCGTCAAATACTGTTCTTGAGCCACTGGCAGCGACCATGGTCTCCAATAATGAGGCAACAGTGCATTTTTCTAGGCTGCAAGTGATTGACGTGACATTAAGTCAAAATTCGTGCGCGCAGTTCACCATGGAGAAACAAATTGAAGCAGCAAAACTGCTCTGTGATGCGGGTGTCAGTAGTCTTGTGTGGGGTGGTACATCTGCTAGCTGGCTGGGTAGCGACCATGATGCAAGCTTGTGTGATTTACTTGAAGATGCCACTGGAATTGCCTCTGGGAGTTGTATGCTTGAAATGAACAAACTTTTTGACGCATGCAACGCTAAAACCTTTGGTTTGGTTACTCCATACAACACTGATGTTCAAAAACGCATCATTAAAAATTACACTTCTATGGGTTTTAACTGCCTGGCAGAGCAGCACTATGGTGGTGTGATCAGTAGTGAATTCGCTGCTATTGAGGAGCGTGTGATTGCACAAATGGTGCGTAATGTCGCTCAAAAAAAGCCTGATATTATTTTCATCATGTGCACCAATATGCGTGGAGCGGGGGTGGCTAAAGAGCTCAGTGATGAGATTGGGATACCAGTTTTTGACAGTGCTGTAGTCACATTGCAAGCCGGTCTGCGTTTGGCAAATGCGTTTGTTTGAGGTAGATCACAGTTTATTAGTGCCAGTTAAATAATATATTCAAAGGGCAAAATCTATTGACCAATTGGTCTATTTTTGTTAAACCATATAGCAGTTCCGTCAACATTTTTTGGTAATTGCTTTGTGAAAATTACCGTATAAATTAATCTAAGTAGATGCTTAACAAAATTCAATTATCCTAATATTAAAGGGTTAAGAAGATGACAATAATAAAATCTGGTTTAATTCAAATGGGCCTCAAAGGTGATACCAGCATGTCACCTGAGCAAATTCGAGACTTAATGCTAGAGGCCCATGGGCCTCTAATCGACCAAGCGGGAGAGGAGGGTGTGCAAATACTTTGTTTTCAAGAAGTATTCACTCAACCCTACTTCTGCCCCAGTCAGGACAAGCGTTGGTACGCTGCGGCTGAACCTATCCCAAATGGTCATACCACCAATTTGATGTGCGAGTATGCTAAAAAATATCAGATGGTGATCATCGTACCCATCTATGAAGAAGCCATGCCTGGGGTCTATTACAACACCGCTGCGGTCATCGATGCTGATGGGACTTACCTTGGTAAATATCGGAAGACTCATATCCCTCATGTGGGTGGATTTTGGGAAAAGTTCTTCTTTAAACCGGGAGCGTCAAACTGGCCAGTATTTGACACTGCCTATGGCAAGGTAGGTATTTATATTTGCTATGACAGGCACTTCCCTGAAGGTTGGCGTGCGTTAGCCTTAAAAGGAGCTGAAATTATCTATAACCCCTCAGCCACAGTAGCGGGAATCTCTAAATATTTATGGGAGCTAGAACAACCTGCATCGGCAGCGGCCAATGGAGTTTATATTGCAGCGATCAACCGAATAGGCACTGAAGCGCCATGGAATATTGGCGAGTTTTATGGGTCTAGTTATTTTGTTAATCCCCGAGGTGAAATAGAAGCCCAAGCCAGTGCAACAGAAGATGAATTGTTGATTCATGACCTCGACATGGACATGGTGAGGGAAGTGCGTGATGGTTGGCAGTTCTTTCGCGACCGCCGCCCCGAAACTTACACCCCACTGACAGATCTGAACTAACTCTCAGTCAAGCTCACATCTAATAATAACAAGGAGCATTTACATTGAATCCAGCCAGCGCAAGCACCGGTATTAACCATGTTGTTGAGGTTAAAGAGGTTTGTTTGGACTTCCCCACGAAGGAGGGCGTTATTAAAGCCCTGTCAAACGTGGACCTTAACATCAATGCTGGTGAATTTGTGTCCTTTATCGGTCCGTCTGGGTGTGGTAAAACAACCCTCATGAGGGTATTGGCTGATTTGGAACAACCCACCAGTGGCTCTGTATTAGTCAATGGTATGTCGCCTGCTGAGGCCCGCAAACAAAGAGCGTATGGCTATGTATTTCAAGCCCCAGCGCTATTGCCTTGGCGCACGGTACAAGACAATGTTTTGCTGCCGTTAGAAATCATGGGTTATGAGAGTGGCCAGCGTCAACAACTGGCGCAGGAATATTTGCAGTTGGTTAATTTATCTGGTTTCGAAGACAAGTACCCTTGGCAGCTCTCTGGGGGTATGCAGCAGCGAGTTTCTATTGCCCGTGCCCTTGTTATCGAGCCTCAATTGTTATTTATGGATGAACCCTTTGGTGCTCTTGATGAGATCACCAGAGACCATTTAAACGACCAATTATTGCGCTTATGGCAACAAACCCAAAAAACCGTTGTATTTGTGACCCACTCTATTCCAGAGGCAGTATTCTTATCCAGCCGTATTGTGGTGATGTCGCCAAGGCCTGGTCGTATCATCGATATTATTGATTGTAATTTACCTGCTGACAGAACCTTAGACATAAGAGAGTCCCCTGAATTTTTAGCCATTGCACAACGTGTGCGGGCTGGGCTAGCTGCAGGGCATAGTTATGACGACTAAAGTGTCTGCCCCAGCGAAGATTCAACTAGGGCGCACGCCCAGTTCTACTATTCCTGTGCTCACGGTCATACTCGCTATCATCATGATTTGGTATGCAGGTGCGGTGCACCTTAATAGTGATCAGATTATTGACCGTTACGAAAAGAAGGGCATAGACTGGAGTTTAGTTCAGCTAGCCCATGATAGTTGGAATATGAAACGCGCTGTTTTGCCGTCGCCACACCAAGTTCTAATGGAACTCAAAGCCACGATCATTGACAAAAATGTCACTTCCAAAAGAAGTTTAATTTACCACGCTGGCATTACCTTATCGTCTACCTTAATGGGATTTTTATTGGGTGCTAGTTTAGGCATTGGTTTAGCTGTTGGCATTGTTTATGTTGAAACCTTGGACAAAAGTCTGATGCCCTGGATTATAACCTCACAAACCATTCCTATATTGGCTCTTGCACCCATGGTTATTGTGGTGTTTGGAGCTATGGGTATTAGTGGGTTGCTACCCAAAGCACTGATATCTATGTATTTATGCTTCTTTCCTGTTGCGGTGGGAATGGTTAAGGGCTTACGCTCGCCCCAGCCTATGCTAGTCGATTTGTTAGACACCTACAGTGCCAGTAAATGGCAGGTATTTTGGCGCTTACGGCTTCCTTCTGCAGTGCCATTCTTGTTCGCCAGCCTCAAAGTAGCCATTGCCTTAAGTTTAGTTGGGGCTATAGTGGCCGAATTACCCACCGGTGGGCAAGCGGGCTTAGGTGCGCGTTTATTGTCTGGTTCTTATTATGGGCAAACTAATCTCATATGGGCGTCACTCATTGCTGCTGCAGTCATGTCGGCCAGCCTGGTCTCTATCCTTGGCTTGATTGAGCGCAAAGTATGCTATCGGCTGGCTGGTGGGCAGGAGGTTAGTAATGAACTCTAGTTCAATGCTACATCGTTTTGGTTCTGCCAGCGCCTTAGCACTGGTGCTCACATTGTTGGCATTATGGTTACCGTGGGCAACTAGTTCTGCTGAAATGGCCAATGTGAACGCTTGGCAGCAATCTAACTGGTTGACCTTGTTGGTGACGGTAGCACTGTGCGCTTTGGCAGGGGTTGTCGTTGTGAATCAATTATTACCCCGGGCTTTATTAGTCACAGCATTAACTTTGCTGGCCCTATGGCAAGTCACAAGTATTGTTAAGCATACTGAACTGGCGGGGCAAACACAGTTGGGTTTTTGGCTATTGGTCATTGCAATAGGCTTTTGTGTTTGGACCAGTATGAAATTTTTAACGGCGATTAGGCTCTTTGATAGCAAAGTGCAAGGTGTGATTAACTTGATGATTCCAGCGCTATTAGGTGCATGGTTCATCAGTTTATGGGAACTTGCAACCATAGGCTTTGCTATTCCTCATGTTCTGCTACCTGCGCCTAGTCTGGTCGGAGAAGCGATTACTTCATCAATCCCCACATTAGCTGCAGACTTTAATCAAACAATAATTAAAGCGGTTATTCCAGGCTTTTTGTTGGGTAATTTTGTTGGTTTTAGTGTGGCTGTTGTGGCTGATAAAATTCCCTTCTTACGGCGTGGTTTACTGCCAGTGGGCAATCTAGTTAGTGCCATTCCAATAGTGGGTATCGCACCCATCATGGTGATGTGGTTTGGTTTTGATTGGCATTCTAAAGTGGCGGTAGTGGTTATTATGACCTTTTTTCCAATGCTGGTTAACACGATTGCGGGGCTGGGCCAATCAGATGCTATGGAAAAAGACTTACTGCGTTCCTATGGCGCCAGTTACTGGCAAAGCTTCTTTAAGCTAAGGTTACCTAACGCACTGCCATTTGTTTTTAACGCATTGAAAATAAACTCAACTCTAGCCTTAATTGGAGCCATTGTAGCTGAGTTTTTTGGCACGCCGATTGTGGGTATGGGGTTCCGTATATCTATCGAAGTGGGGCGTATGAATATTGAAATGGTGTGGGCAACGATCGCCGTTGCAGCTATAGCTGGCTCAAGCTTTTATGGCTTGCTGGCTTTGTTAGAAAGACGCGTAACTTTTTGGCATGCGTCCTTCAGGAAAGTTCACCACTAATTGGCATTTTTTTGTGTAGACACGGATGACTATTAATTTTTTTTTGGAGTAGTATTTATAAACTGTTGGAGTTCAAATAATGAAAAATAAATATAACATTAGTAGCTTAATTGTTGGATTTACAATGGCTGCATCAAGCAGCTTAGCATGTGCAGCAGATGACGTAACACTGCAGCTGAAATGGGTGACTCAAGCCCAGTTTGCTGGCTACTTCGTAGCCCAAGATCAAGGCTTCTATGAGGCAGAAAATCTTAATGTAACGATTAACCCAGGTGGACCAGATGTGTCCCCACCACAGGTAATTGCTGGTGGTGGTGCAGATGTCGTGATTGACTGGATGCCATCAGCCCTAGCCTCTAGGGAAAAAGGTTTAGCACTGGTCAATATTGCCCAGCCTTTTAAAAGCTCAGGCATGATGCTCACGTGTCGGAAAGATAGTGGCATCACTTCACCAGCTGACCTATCAGATAAAACCTTAGGAGTTTGGTTTTATGGTAACGAGTACCCATTCTTAAGCTGGATGAGCAAACTAGGTTTGGCTACCGACGGCAGTGCTGGCGGAGTTAGCGTTTTAAGGCAAGGCTTTAACGTAGATCCTATTTTACAAAAACAAGCTGAATGTGTGTCCACTATGACTTATAACGAGTATTGGCAAATTATTGATGCCGGCTTGGATGCTGATGAACTGGTCAATTTCAAGTACGAAGAACAAGGGGTAGCAACCTTAGAAGATGGTTTGTATGTGCTTGAAAAGAACCTCGCAGACGCAGCCTTCGTTGATAAAATGGCTCGTTTTGTTCGCGCCTCCATGAAGGGTTGGGAATGGGCCAGGGCTAATTCTGATGCTGCTGCTGATATCGTGCTAGAAAACGATCAGACGGGTGCGC
>Ga0307997_10000376_pt1 | contig 20417 bp, 22 predicted proteins | sample Davwhametageno36_FD_203165 | JGI IMG/M metagenome (GOLD analysis project Ga0307997, IMG submission 203165) | Marine microbial communities from Davis Island wharf, Antarctic Ocean - #36 | ecosystem: Environmental > Aquatic > Marine > Unclassified | place: Antarctic Ocean: Davis Island wharf... | reverse complement strand
ACGTGACCATTAATGGTTCGTTAGATATGAATGCTGGTACATCTGCTACGATAACAGGTCTATCTAATCCTGTACAAGGTTCGGATGCTGCTACCAAGACATACGTAGATTCAAAAGTTGCTGCAGTCATACAGTCTGCTCCTGCGGCTTTGGATACTTTAAATGAGTTAGCTGCCGCTTTAGGTGATGATGCTAACTATGCGGCTACTACAACTGCTGCACTGGCTACAAAGCTACCTAAGGCAGGTGGAACCATGACTGGTGCCATTGCTATGGGTACTAGCAAGATCACAGGCTTAGGTACTCCTACGGCTGGCACAGACGCTGCTACAAAAGCCTATGTAGATGGCCCTAGTGGAGCAGGAGCAAAGTTAAACCTTAGCGGTGGCACCATGTCTGGTGTCCTAGCACTGGGTGCCAACAAGATAACAGGTGTAGCTAATCCTACTCAAGCTCAGGATGCGTCTACTAAAAGCTATACAGATACTTTGTTTGGCTCTACGGCTGATGCTGCAACGAGTGCAGGTAATGCTGCAACTTCTGCCACGGCTGCTTCTAATAGTGCATCAGGTGCGGCTAGTTCAGCCACAGGTGCTGCTAACTCAGCTACAGCAGCCGCAGCTTCTTATGATCAATTTGACGATAGATACCTTGGGGCAAAGAGTTCTAACCCATCTGTAGATAACGATGGTAATAGTCTTATAACTGGCGCACTTTACTTTAACAGTACTGCAAACTCAATGCGAGTCTGGAACGGCTCAAGCTGGCAAGATGCTGGCTCTGCGGTAAACGGAACATCACAACGAGTCGTATACACAGCAACCGCTAATCAGACTACTTTTTCTGTTACCTACGATGCAGGATTTGTGGATGTGTATTTGAACGGAATAAAATTACTTTTAGCTACGGACTTTACAGGTACGTCAGGAACTAATGTAGTTTTAGCTACAGGCGCAACAGTAGGAGACATAGTAGATATAATATCTTATGGCGCATTTAACTTAGCTAATACTTACACACAAGCACAGATAGATAGAAAAATCAGTTTTGAAATAGATGGGGGAGTTGCTAACTCTACCTATCTAACAACTCAATTAGTAGATGGAGGCACAGCGTAATGGCTAGTATCATTCAAATTCGTAGGGACACCGCTTCAGATTGGACGAGCGCAAACCCTACACTAGCTCAGGGTGAACTGGGCTTAGAGACAGACACACTAAAATTAAAAGCAGGTACTGGCACAACCGCTTGGAACTCACTAGGCTATTACACATTAGCCACAGCAGGATTCCTAGCTACTACAGGTGGCGCACTCACAGGAGCCTTAACGACTAACTCAACCATTGATGGTCGTGATGTAGCTGCTGATGGTGTATTGGCTACTAATGCAATGCCTAAAGCAGGTGGAGCATTTACTGGTGCAGTAACGACTAACTCAACTATTGATGGTCGTGATGTAGCTGCTGATGGCGTACTAGCCACTAATGCTTTACCTAAATCTGGCGGCACTATGTCTGGTGCTATTAATATGGGGTCAAACAATGTCACTACTACTGGTAAGATTTTATATGCCAATATGTATAATTCAGTAGGTGACTTACCCTCAGCTAGTACTTACCACGGAATGTTTGCTCATGTTCATGGTACAGGTAAAGGATACTATGCTCATGCTGGTAACTGGATAGAACTAGGAAATCAAACAGACCTCGCTACTACTACTACAACAGCAGGAAATGCTAATACTCTTGCAACAGCAGCTTTACCCAAGGCTGGAGGCACAGTCACAGGGCTAGTGAATATGTCTGACCAGATACTACAGCGCACAGTCTTAAAAGATTATGGTGAGACTAAAGTTGCTATGTCGGCTCATGCTGTAGACCTTGAGTTGGGTAACGTATTCACCTACACCCTTTCAGGTGGACAGACAGTAACATTCACTAATCCTCCTGCTTCTGGCACTGCTGGCTCATTTACTATGATCGTCACGAATGGTGGTAGTGCTACGCTCACATGGCCTACGTCAGTCGATTGGCCTGCTGCTACTGCACCAGCACTCACAGCCAGTGGTGTTGATATTTTATTCTTCACAACCTGTGATGCTGGCACGACCTGGTACGGAACTGCTGTATTGGCTATGGGGTAGAGTATGACTATTGAAAGAAAAGTAGGCATGGGTATCGCAGGTCAGCCTAGTGGTTCTGTTGATGTAGCAGAGGTGTTTAGTACATTTCTTTATACAGCAGGTAGCGCAGAGCGTAAAGTGAACGGCATAGATTTAGCTGGTGAAGGGGGGATGGTCTGGACAAAATCTCGTACCAGCACGGGTAACCATAGAATACAAGACACAGTGCGTGGAACAGGTGCAAGTGGTCATTATAAGAATTTAACTCCTAACAGTACATCAGCAGAAGGAACTCAAGGAGGTATTAGTACTTTTCATGATAATGGTTACAGTATTGATAATAGCTCAAGTGTTACAGATTGGAATACTGGCAGTAATACCTACGCATCATGGACATTTAGAAAGAAGGAAAAGTTCTTTGATATTGTAACCTACACTGGGAATGGTTCTGGAAGTCGTGGGATAGCACACGGGCTAGATGGGCCTATAGGCATGATTTTTGTTAAACGGACGAATGGGACAGGAAGTTGGGGTGCATGGCATAGAAGTGCTCAAGATTCTGATCCACAACATACTCATGGTTTTTTAAACACTTTAGATGCGTTTGGTGCCTATGGTAGTTTTGATAATGCAGTAAATCAATCTTCCTTAATGACTGACTCTATATTTACAGTAGGTGGCGGCAACACAAATAGCAATGGACACACATACGTAGCCTACCTATTTGCAGACAACTCTTCTGAAGATGCAGAAGAACAAATGATTAAGTGTGGAATCTATACGGGTAATGGCTCCACTACTGGCCCTATAGTTAACTTAGGTTGGGAGCCTCAGTTTTTAATAACAAAAAGGATAGATGCCGACGGAGATTGGAATATATTTGATACCATGAGGGGAATGGCGGCCACTCAGGCAGATAGGTATGTACTTGCAAACACTAATCAAGTAGAGAGTAATTACGAATTTGTAGAGCCAACGTCAACAGGCTTTCAGCTAAAAGCTAGTTCTGCTGAGGTAAATACGGGAAGCGGTCAATATATTTTTATGGCAATTCGTGCGCCTATGATGAAAGAGCCATCTGCGGCTTCTGAGGTGTTTGCTATAGATAATAGAGGCGGTGTTCCTGCTTATGACTCAGGTTTCCCCGTAGATTTCTTTATACAGTACGAAGGGTCGACAGGAGCTAGGCTTACAGGTCGTGCTCGTATGAGAACACATAAAACTGAGGCTGAGATTACTGCTTATTGGAATCTTAAACAGTGGAATAGCAACGTGGGTATAGGTGTAAATCCTGCTGTTACAACTTGGCTATATTCTTGGATGTGGAAACGAGCAAAAGGTTTCATGGATGTGGTTGCTTATACAGGTACGGGTTCTAACCTAACCCTGTCCCACTCATTGGGCGTAGCGCCTGAGATGATGTGGATAAAGAATAGGAGTAATGCGGGTTCAAGCTGGCTTACCTATGTCAAAGACGCTAGAGCAGCAGGTCTGAGCTATGGGTGGTTAGATTTAAGTAATCTCTTTAGTGTCAGCAGTTGGCCTTTAGTAGCAGACCCTACTTCAACGGTGTTTTATGCTCGTGGTGGTGAAGCAGCCAATGGGGCTAGTGGCAATAAATACATAGCTCTTCTTTTTGCCACACTAGCTGGTATCAGTAAAGTTGGCAGCTACACTGGCAACGGCTCTAGCCAGACTATTAACTGTGGATTCTCAGCAGGTGCTAAGTACGTTCTAATTAAGCGTACTGACGCTACTGGAGATTGGCATGTATGGGACTCCGCTAGAGGCATAGTTGCAGGTAACGAATCATACTTTCGTTTAAACATAGACGGAGGCGAACAACATAATGAAGATGCAATAGACCCACATAACTCAGGCTTTATTGTTAACCAAATAACCCCAACTAACATTAATGTAAATTCAGCCACTTACATCTTTTACGCAATCGCATAGGGAGGAACATCATGAGTAGAGCAAGAGACTTTGTTGAAAACAATAGAGGTGTAACCTCAAACATACAAACACAATTAACAAGCGGTGGTGCTATAGCTAGTAAAACTATATCAGCCAACACTACAGTTGCTGGAGATTCCCGATTTGAAACGGGTAATGATCTTGATATAGCAGCAGCAGCAACTCTACAAGTACCCTTAACCAGCCTAATAGAAGTTAAGTTATTTGGCACAATTAAACAACTTTGAGGAAAATACAATGCCTTTAAAACTTTTAACAACTAATGGCTCCATCACCCTAACCGCAGAAGATGGTTCTGGTAATGTATCTGCAACTCTTCCACGGGCTGGCTTCTTAGCAGCTAATGGAGTAACTAATGCCAACTTCACTGGCGCAGACCTAGAGATAGGCAAAGGAGGCACAGGTGCTTCCAGCGCAGGTGCAGCACGAACTAACCTAGATGTAGACCAAGCAGGTACTAATTTACCTAAGTCTGGTGGGGCCATGACAGGTGCCATCACTACCAACTCTACCTTTGATGGTCGTGACGTAGCAGCAGATGGTGTATTAGCAACTAATGCTATGCCAAAATCTGGTGGTGCTTTCACTGGTGCGGTAACAACTAACTCTACTATAGATGGTCGTGACGTAGCAGCAGATGGTGTATTAGCAACCAACGCACTACCTAAAGCTGGTGGCACTATGTCTGGATTAGTCAATATGGCTGATCAGATTGTACAGCGTCCAGTGCTAAAGGACTACGCAGAAACCAAAGTAGCTATGGGTTCAGCAACCGCAGTTAATTTAGAAAACGGAAACGTATTCAGCAAGACAATTAGCGGCACAACTACCCTAACATTTACTAACCCTAGCTCTGCGGCAGCAACCTCGTTTAGCCTCATTCTTACTAATGGCGGTAGTGCCACCTTGAATTTCCCTTCTGCTGTTGACTGGGCAGCAGCAACGGCTCCTACGCTAACAACATCGGGAATAGACATACTTACGTTTACTACCATTGATGGTGGCACTATTTGGTATGGAATCGTTTCTGGCTTGGCAATGGGGTAAAGTATGACTATTGAAAGAAAGTTATTAAGTACAAGCCCTAGTGGTGGTGCGACTGATGTAGATGAAGTGTTTAGTACAGATTTGTATAGGGGTAATGGTGGTACACAGCAAAACATCGACAATGGAATAGACCTAGTTGGTGAAGGCGGTATGGTTTGGATTAAACCTCGTAATGTTAATAGCAATCACGTTATCTTTGATACAGAAAGATGGAGTTCTTCCAATGGTAAGGGTCTGTTCCCTAATAATACAAATGCCGAAGGTAATATTAACGAGTTAAAGGCTTTTAATTCAAATGGATTTAGAGTAGGTGACACTGGTTATATTAATGATACTAATAAAGAAATGGTAGCATGGACATTTCGTAAGAAAGAAAAGTTCTTTGATATTGTAACTGTGAACACTGGAAATAGTACAAACACTCGACACTCTCACAATTTAGGATCTCGCCCTCATTTTATTATAGGTAAATCTTTAAACGGCACAGCCCCTTGGTACTCTTATTCAGAGGCAATAGGTAAAGATAAACATGTAAGACTTAATGGTACTAACGCTGCAACTACTACATCTAATATCTGGGGAACGGGAGACCCAACTGATACAGATTTTGGAGTTAACGATGCTGGCTCTGGCTTTGGCAACTATGGTGCAATGGTTTACTACCTATTCGCTGACAATTCTGCTGAAGATGCCGATGATCAAATGATTAAGTGTGACAAATATACAGGTTCAGGTTCTGATGTTTCAATTAACTTAGGTTGGGAACCTCAATGGCTACTAATTAAAAATACTACGTCTACTAGTAATTGGTTTATGTGTGATTATCAGAGAGGTATGCCAGCTTTTGGGGATATGAGCAACCTTGTTGCAAACACTGCTGATACTGAAGGTGCTGTAGAAGGATTTAATAATCACGTACAAACTAGCGCAACTGGCTTTACAGTATCTGCTGGAAAAACAGCAACCAATACAAATAACCATGTTTATATCTACATAGCAATTCGTGCGCCTATGATGAAAAAGCCATCTACGGCTACAGAAGTGTTTGCTTTATCTTCCAGAGCAACTACTGCGGCAAATACGGCAAACGTAAGGTATTATTCTGGCTTCCCCGTAGATATGTATATTCGTAGGAATAATCGAGATCAGACACAGGACAATTATATAGTAGACAGAAAGCACCATAATAAGACTGATGGTACTAGTGGTGGAACAAGGTATTTTTATACAAACAGTGCTACCAATTATAACAATAGTTCAGATTGGCTAGGTACAAATGTGGGAATTGAGCCACATCTTAGTGACGAGTCTAATAACGCACAAGCTATTTCTAAGATGTGGAAACGGGCAAAAGGTTTCTTTGATGTAGTTTCTTATAGGGGTACTGGTTCTGTTACGACCATACCGCATTCGCTTGGTGTTGTTCCAGAAATGATGTGGATTAAAACAAGCTCTTCGGGTTCTGGAGGCTGGCAGGTATACACAGCAGAAGGGGCAGGTACTAAATATTTGCACCTAGAGGACAATTATACATATAGCACAAGTTCCAGCAGATTTAATAATACCGCAGCTACTTCTAGTGTGTTTACAGTTGGTGTTAGTGGCAGAACAAATGACGCATCTTCTACTCATGTAGCCTACTTATTTGCCACATTAGCTGGTATTTCTAAGTGTGGAAATTACACTGGCAACGGATCTTACCAGACAATTCCATGTGGATTTTCAGCAGGAAGTAGGTCTGTCCTAATCAAGCGAACTGATGTTGAGGGTGATTGGTATGTATGGGACTCTCTTGTTGGAATTGTTTCTGGTAACGACCCACACATGTCACTTAATACAAATGCAGCAGAAGTAACCAATGACGACTCAATAGACCCTGCAAACTCTGGGTTTATTGTTAACCAAGTATCAGCTACGAACATTAACGTGTCGTCAGCTAAATACATATTTTATGCAATCGCATAAACAACCATAGGAAAAATCAACTATGAATTATCGTAATAAAACCACAGCAGCCGTAAGCACTCAGGGTGAACTACGTAGGGCTAACGCAAACACTTCATTCCCAAAAGTATGGGGCGCAGACGTATGTACTCACCTAAACATTGACCCTGTTCTGGCAGCACCACAGCCTAGTCACACTGCATTACAACGAGTTAACTCTGTTGCTCCAGTTCAGGATGCTAATGACAACTGGGTTGAGGGTTGGGAGGTTGTAGACATGTTTGCTGACACTACAGTGGATGGTGTAACAACTACTAAGTCTGCTCATGAGTCTGCACACACTGCATCTCTTGTTGCTGCCGAGGCTGCTACTGCTCGTACTACCCGTGATGCATTGTTAACAGCCACGGACTTCTACGCACTTAGTGACGTAACAATGAGTTCTGCAATGGCTACATACCGAACTGCACTACGTAATGTACCTGCACAGTCAGAGTTCCCTGCAACTATTAGCTGGCCTACTGCACCATAAGGAGTAGTATATGTCAGTAGAATATAGGGGTGAGAAGTTTGAAGGATACAACAAACCTAAACGTACTCCTAAGCACCCTACTAAATCTCACGTAGTGTTAGCCAAAGAAGGATCTGAAATTAAGATGATCCGCTTTGGGGAGCAGGGTGCTAGTACGGCAGGTAAGCCTAAGGCAGGTGAGTCAGATAAAATGAAAGCCAAGCGTAAGTCCTTTAAGGCTAGGCATGGTAAGAACATTGCTAAGGGCAAAATGTCTGCTGCATATTGGGCTGATAAAGTAAAATGGTAGGAGGTTATTGTGGGTTTGTATTCTAATATTCACGCTAAACGTAAGCGTATTAAAGCAGGTTCTAAAGAAACAATGAAGGCAGCAGGAGCTAAAGGTGCGCCTACTGCTAAGAACTTTAAACAAGCTGCTAAGACAGCAAAGAAAAAGAAGGTATAGACTATGAAGAAGAAAGGGTTACCAAAGTCAGGTTATATGTCAGGTGGTATGGCTAAGAATACTATGGGTTATAGCATGGGTGGAATGCCTAAGCAGACTATGGGCTATGCTAAAGGTGGAATGGTAAACTGTGGTGCATCTATGAAGCCTACTCAAAAGTCTAAGGGGAAGTAACATGGCTAAGGGTGTAAAGCATTACTTAAAGAACGGCACTGAATGGACAGGGCCAACACATAAAACAAATGGCATGGCTATGACAGGTGCTAAACATACTAAGTCAAGTAAAGACCTGTTCCATAAGAAAGACTTGTCTGCTGCTGTACAGAAGAAGATGAAGAAGTAATGTGGGCCATTGTCTTAGCTACAATGTTAGCTACTGGAAAACCTACAATACCTTTGATCATGTCTAGCTACAGTACATTTGATGGGTGTAGGAAAGAGTTGATTCGTGTAGGTGAGATAGGTGGATACGAAAGTATTATTAGTCCTATGGTGGGGTATGCCGTAGTTAAGTTAGAAGAAGATAAAACTATTACAGCTTTTTGTGTTAAGGATATGAGAGGTATTTAATGTGGTCTAGTCCTTTAGAGTTGTATCCTGTTCATGTGTCGCCAGATTTAGCCCCCTTAGGTCAGGGGCTTTTAATTGAACCAGCAGTAAACAGAGTAAATGCAGAGTACCTCGTAGTGCAACCATCTAGGGAGCCGTATGGTATTCCCCAAGAGTACACACGGAGAGTATGGATATGTTAGCTGAGTTAATGATAGCGAATGCTGCTTTTAAAGTTATTAAGACTACGATTTCTAATGGTAAAGAAATTGCAGATGCTGGATCAGCCCTTACTAAATACTTTGGTGCTAGTCAGTCTATACAACAGAAAGCTTCTCTTGGTACAGGAGATGTATTAGCTGCTTATCAAGCTAAACAAACCATAGAAAAACAAGAAAAAGAATTAGAGTGGATGTTAAATAAACAGGGTCTTCTTGGATACTATAAGTATTGTCAGTTTAGAGATGAGTTTTTTAAGAAGCAAAAAGCTTTAGCAGTTAAACAAAAAGTACGAGCCAAGAAGATACAGAAGAATGTAGAAACAGGTTTAGTAGTAACAATACTATCTGTATTATTTTTAGTTGCATTTGCAGGTTTGTTAATTTATATAAAAGGAACTTTGTAAAATGAATGAACGTAAATTAACATCGGAAGAGAAGAACGAGATAGCAGAGTTAGCTGCCGATAAAGCCTATGATCGTTTCTATCTTGCTGTAGGAAAGTCCGTGACTAAGAAGTTGATGTGGATTATGGGTGCAGGTGCTGCAGCTATATGGTTGTTCATGGAAGGTGGCATGTTTAAGTGACCCCTTGTAAAGTGTGTGGCTCATATGATGTGGAAGCAGGGCATAAGGTCTGTAGGCAATGTAGTTTAAGGAGAGTTATAAGATGGCTTTTAAATTAGGTAAAAACAGTTTAAAGAATAGGGAAGGTGTAGATCCCCGACTCATTGAGATTTCAGACCTTGCAATACAAATATCTAATGTTGATTTTGGTATCCCTAGTACTGGTGGATTGCGCTCAAGTGCAGATCAAGCCGAGTTGTTCGAAAAGGGAGTATCAAAATGTGACGGGTACAAGAACAAGTCATATCACCAGACAGGAAAAGCAATTGATGTGTACGCTTACGTTGACGGGAAAGCTAGTTGGGATAGACAGCACTTATCTTCCATAGCTACTGCAATGTTACAGGCAGCATCCAAGCTAGAGCATGACCTTAAGTGGGGCGGTAACTGGACTTCATGGCAGGACTACCCACACTTTGAGTTCAAGGATTAATATGAGTTGGCTTACAGGTATCTTTGGGCCAGTTGCAGAACTAGGTAAGACATACCTTACTGGTAAGAATGACATTGCTAAAGCTAAACAAGCTGCTGCTATTATAAGTGTTAAGGCAGAAGCAGATGTTATGGTTGCTGGTGCAATTGCTGCACATAAGATGGCAGACAATGGACAGACACAGGACTTCAACTTAGATTACGTTGCCATGAAGCAGATGGAGAAGTCCTACCTAGACGAGATAATGATTGCACTATTGTTAATTCCTATAGCTGCATCCTTTGTTGGTTATCATGTAGAAGTTACAGCAGCATTTGAATCATTCGCTGCTATGCCAGATTGGTATCAGTATTTGGTACTAGGCGTTTATATAGTAAAGTTTGGTATGAGGGGTCTACTAAGTAAATTAGTATCAGGTAGGTTCACATCAATTAATATTAAATAGTGTTTGACATAATATTATTCTCATGCTACCCTAGTGAAACCCCCACCCCCCGTGATACATATAGAATATAAGGTACTAATCAATATACCTTATTCATCAATACAATAATAAGAGAGTCTACTTATGCCTCAACAACAATTCAAAGGTTACAGTCAAGATCAGATGAAGCGTATTGCTTCTAAGCTAGGGCATACTGGTGACTTAAATACATTCAATAACTATCTAGGTACTAACCCTCAAGCAATGGGCAAGTATAAAGCATTGAAGGATGCTGCTGTTAAGCGTTATGCTAGAGGAGGTATGGTTAAGTCTGGGTATGCTGTAGGTGGTTTATCTGCTATGAGCAACCAAGACGCTATACAATCTATATTTAAAAACCCTGAAACTGGATTAGGTAGATCCGTAGGCGCACCAGGTCTTAAATATTATTCTGATAAGTTAGACTCCGCAACTACTCCTGAAGCTAGAAACGCCATGATTCAGGAAATACAACAGAATATATTAGACAGTGCTGAGTTTGAAAACAGGGCGGCTACAGGTGGTCAACAAAGATATGTATCCGAAGCTAATCAAATAACAGGAACAGGCATTGACTACAATCAAGGTGACAACACTGCTAACAATGCTGCAATCATACAGAGTAGGTATCAAAGTGACTTAGGTCGTGCTGCAGGACAGACAGGTCAGGATTACTATACAGGCCGTATGGATGGTACTGTGGAGGGTAGTGGTAACCCTGATGATATACGAGCAGACATAAGGGGTTCAACAGAAGCTATAGACTATGGACTTACAGGACAGCAGCAGTATGTAGGTGCTGATAATCAAATTGATGGTGTTAAATATAATCCTGTTGGCACAGGTAATGTAGGAACTCCTCCTCCTACTCCTCCTGCAGATGGTACTCCTCCTCCTGTAGATGGTGGAATAACTTTTGATAAAGATTTAACAACAAAACAACTTACAGTAAATCAATCTTTACTACCACAATTAGCAACAGGTACAAAGACTGTAGGTGAACCTACAACTACTAATACTAATCAATTATTGGATACTACTAAAGGTCAGGTAGACAATACTACATTTGATCCTGCCACAGGTGTAGGTCTTCCTACTTCTGCTGCTGGTACATCTACTGCTGGTAGTGCCGATGACATTACTACTAAATCCGTAGTAGAGCAGGGTTCTAATACAGATGCAGATCCAGCAATCAAAAATGTGCTGGCTCTTACTAAAGCTCAGACAGGTAATATAGATGATGACAATAAAGTAGTAGGACAAGAGCAGTATACTACTAATGTTGATGATCTATCTGCAGCACAGACAAACGCTACTACAGTACAGGCAGCACCTACTAGACTGTATGATAAACCTAATGAAGAGGTACAAGCTGTAGCTAATGCACAAACTGCAGCAGCATTCACTGAACAGATACAAGCTGCGTCAGCAGACCCATCTTTAAAGGCTACAGTACAGGGTCAACTTGCTACACTTATGACTTCCTTTGATAATGGTAATACACCAGCATGGGCAGCAGGTGCTATGCGTGGCGTGACTGCTACAATGGCTGCCCGTGGTATTGGTTCATCTAGCATGGCAGGTCAGGCACTCATACAGTCAGCCTTAGAGTCTGCTCTGCCCATTGCTACTGCTGATGCACAGACGTATGCTACATTTGAAATGACTAATCTTAACAACAAGCAGCAGCGTGTTATGCTATCTGCACAGCAACGTGCTACTTTTATGGGTCTGGAGTTTGATCAAGGGTTCCAAGAAAGAGTTTTTAACTCTACTAGGATTGGTGATATAGCCAACATGAACTTTAATGCAGGTCAACAAATTGCTATTGAGAATGCACAGGTAGCTAACTCAGTTAATCTAGCCAACCTTAATAATAGCCAAGCAAATGTAATGGCAGAAGCAGCCGCACTATCACAGTTAGAGATGGCAAGCTTGAGTAACTTACAACAACAACAAGTTCAGAATGCAAAGACCTTCCTCGATATGGACATGGCTAATCTAAGCAACAAACAGCAGACTGCTTTATTCAAAGCCCAGTCTAGGAGTCAGTCTATACTCTCAGATGCAGCAGCAGATAATGCAAGGGAACAGTTTAATGCTAGTTCTGAAAATCAAACAAATCAGTTCTTTAAAACTCTATCTAGTCAGGTATCTCAGTTTAATGCTGCACAGGATACCGCAGTTAGTCAGTCTAATGCAGGTGATAAAACTGCGGTTAGCAAGTTTAATGCAGAAGTAAAGAATCAACGTCAGCAGTTCAATGCTACAAATGGCCTCATTATTAATCAGGCTAATGCCACATGGCGCAGGGAAATTGCTACCTCAGACACAGCTACTATTAACAGAGTTAATGAGATTAATGCTAAGGCCGCTTTGGACATTAGTAATCAAGCATACACTAACTTATGGCAAGAGTATCGTGACGAGATTGATTGGGGATATCAAGTTCAAGAAGGTGAAGCTGAAAGATACAATGCACTGGCACGTTCTACTATAGCCGCAGAAGCAGAGATAGCTAAGGGCGAAGGTAACACTGAAACCACTATGTGGGAGAACATTGCTAGTATTGGACTGTCTTACTTGAAGTACAAAGACGGAAAGAAATCAACATAAGGATTAAAATATGTCCAAACATATAGTTAAAATGTACAACAAGTTAGATGCAGATATTAAAAAATCACCTACTAGCAAGGCTACTAAAAATTCTGGTTTAATACCACAGAGAAAAGAGCCTGAAGAAGAATCTAATATACTACATTATGTTAAGCAGATTAGAAAGATGAGGGAATCTAACAATGGAACTAAGTAACGAGCCAACCTTTGACGCACCAATACCTGGACAGTCCCTTACTGGCGAGGTAGGTTCAAAGCCTTGGGAACAGCCACCTAAGCTGACTACAGTAGATGAAGTAATAAGTAACTACATTCCTATGTTTGAAGACGAGGAATTTGTTACCGAACTTGTTAATCAGATGGAAGCTGGCATACCTATCATACCTATTGTTGACATACTGATTAAGTCTAATGTTATGGATGGTGAACACAGTTTAGATGTAGGTCTTCTAGCTGCCCCTGTCATTATAGAATTACTTATAAACGTGGCAGAAGCCTCAGACATTGAATATGATGTGGGTAACAAGACAAAGGGTACGACTAAACCTAGTATGAGTGCTATTGCTTTAGCTTTAAAAGATGTAAACATACCCGATGAAGAAGAAGATACAGAAGACACTATGGTAATGGAAGTTGAAGAACCTCCTATGGAACAGTCTATGGGTTTAATGGCTAAGAGAGGTGAAGAGTATGGGGTTTAACTTTAATAATGTATTGTCAGGTGTAGCTAAGGCAGGGTCTAGTTACTTAGATACTAAGACACAAGACAGGGCAGAAGAAAGAAATAAAGTAGATTTGCAGTTATCTGAATCTATGGGATCTATGGCAACCAGAGCCTTTGACGTAAAAACAAATAGAGCTACACGAAAGCGTGGGCTTAAACAAATAATGCAGGACTTTCAAAGTGTAGATTCTGACTTGGAACAAGGTCAACTAGAATATATAGCAGGTCTTAGTCAAGAAAGACGTACAGCACTTATGGCTACTGCCACCTCTCCCATACTAAAACAAAGAGGTCAAACTTTATCTGATGTAATTACCCTTGTTGATGAAGAGTCTGAGTTCGATGATACTGGAACACTTATGGATAGAATGGAGGGTGCTGTTGTTGCAGCACCAATGGATTACTCTGCCTACTATACACCTACCGATAACATGAGTGATGTGGATGTGGATGCGGCTGCTGAAAAAATAGCGAAGCAGTTCTCTAATCTCACAGGCATAGATATGGCTAAAATTAAAGGCTATGCTACTAGGAACTTTACTGAAGTACAAAATAATAGGTATAAGATTGAGTATGTAGAAGAAGATTATAGAAATGAAATGCAAGCAGAACTTGACGTATTAAACCTAACTAAAGTGGATTTAGAAGGCGCAAGAGGGGCTGCTCTTGCTACAGATGCAGTTAGTAATTCTATGTTATTAAATGTACAAAGTGTTCAAACACAGGCATTAAATGCCAAAGATACTATGGAACAAGGCGTACTTGCTAGTAGTCCATCATTAATGGCAAAATTTGAAGCTGAGTTTAGGAAAAGCAAAGAATACAGAACAGCTGTTACTAGAGAGATAAGAAATACAGTAAAGAGTGCTATGGAAAATCCTAGGTTAAAGGATTCATATTTAGCTGCTGTTAATAGGGCTTTTCCTAGTATATATGCAGGGTTAGCAGGTAGTGATACTAGTGTATTAGAAAACAATGCACTGTACTGGGCAGAAGGAGCAGATGGAGTATCCGAAGTTCTGTTTGGTAAGGATATTAAAGCATTAGAATCTGGAATTACTGTTCAACAAATCAAAGCTGCTAATCAAAAAAACAGTGGTAGATTTGATGAGGCTCTCCAATTTGATGGCTTCTTAAAAGGATCAGATGGAGTTAAGAAAGATGGGAAAGATGACACTAAAGTACAGACTAAGAAAAAGGTTCAGCTACATTCTTGGCAAGAAGAAGATAAAAAAGTAGAGGAAACCCAGTTAGCAGAGTTAGATTCTCAGATAGCTGTGCTAGAAGCTATGCTAAAAGGGGATGATGAATCTGAGTCTCAAGAAGACTTAGAACTTTCTGCAGAAATAGCGGATAGTGAAGGGGACAATGCTAGGGCTACCGAAATAAGAAGTGACTTAAAAGAACTACAAGAATCTTTAATAACAAAAGCTAATGAAAGGATGGATTTGATTCAGGATTCTCGTTATTTAGATAAGCCTAAAGATACAAGACCTAACGGAATTATGAGTAAAAGAACAGTACCACTGTCATTTAAAAATATGTTTAGTGGAGATGCTAAGTTCGGTGGGTTATCTACTAGTATGTCAAAACATCCTATACAAGATTGGTTAACTCAGTCTAGGACTTCTAGGGATATTGTATCGGGTATAGAGAAGAGGGCAAGTAAGGCTCTAGTAAGTAGAGATGCAGGTGTCATAGGATTTGTTTTAAAACAAGCTCAGTCTTTAACTTCTAATAAAGACTTTGATGCACAGCAACAGCGTGAATTAAAGAATGTAATTGACCAGTTACTAGCAGCACAAGAAGAAGGGGCTTCATCTGATGGCCCCCAGTTGAGCGATTACTCAACCAAATTTAAGAATCGGGCCTTACTAGCAGGGGCTTCATCTAATGGCACTTAGTTTTAATTTATCTACACCTACTGAGGAAGAGGATGGTGCTAGGTTAGGGTTTGGTTCTTCCGAGCAAGAAGAGGATAGCGTTAAGTTAGGGTTCGGTTCTTCTGAAGAGGAAGAGGATAGCGTTAAGTTAGGGTTTGGTTCTTCTGATAAGGGTAACGATACTGAAAAAACCACCTTAGGTTTTAACTTATCAAAAGATGAAACAGATACAAAGCTTGGCTTCTCTTTAGCGAAAGAAGATACTGGCTATGTTTCTACTTTAGAAGATGCTCCTGAAGTAAACTTAACTAGCCTAGGAGAAGATTACAGTGTAGCTAACCTAGCTAAGCATGATGGTATTGCACAGTTGGCATCATCTATCATGGAAGATAGAGAGGGTGAGGGTAAGAAAGAGAGCGAGACTAATGAAGATATTATAGAACGATACATTACTCACATGAGGTATGTATCTCTTAACACAGTAGATGTATTTCAAGAAGTAGACTACATAAAAGGTCTTAGTAAAAAGAAGAAAGACAACTACGGAATAATGATGGGCATATATGAGCAGATGCCTAACTTCATGCAAGAGGGAGGGGGCAGTGCTACATCAGGAGTATTAGATACCATAGGATCACTTGTATCTGACCCCACTCTTATAGCTAGTATGATAATAGGTGGCCCTGTAGGTAGTGCTGCGGCTTTAGCAGCTAGGCAAGCAGGTAAGTCTATGCTTAGCAAGGCTGTTATGGGACATGTTCTTAAGAATAACCTAGGCCGTATAACCACAGCCACTAGTCTTGAAGGATTGACAGGTGCTATGCACGAATCTCAAAGGCAAGAGTTGAACATTGAAGTGGGTAGACTAGGAGAGAAGGACTACGCAGGTATAGCCAAAGCAGGAGCCTTGTCTGCAGGTCTAGCTGTAGTTGGTGCTGGCATAGGTGCTGCAGCTACTGTTGGTAAGAGGGCTGCAGGTATAGCCACTAACGCTGAGAGGGTTGCTAAAAGATTAGAGGATGCTAAAGATCCTAAACTTGCTGCTAAACGTAATGAAAAACCCATAGACCCAATTACAGGTAAGCCGTTTCCACCCTCTTCTGCTGAGTCAAAATTTGATAAGGAAGCAGCCGAAAGAATTAGAGATGCATTGCATAAACCCACAGAAGATTTCTCTGCTCAAGTTAACAGAGATATTCAGGAAGCTACCATTCTGGTTGCTGAAAACCTTATGCGTGAGTTAGGTGAAGAGTTTCCCAATGTTTTCGCAAGGCTGACTAAGAAGAACGGCAAATTAGAGAAGTTGTCGGATACTGTAAATAGGGTAATAGCTGCGGCACCTACAATAAATGATGATGTATTTGAAGCTGTGCTATCTCGTACAGGATTATTACCAGAAGAATTTGCACAGATAAACAGGCTCACTGCAAATGAAGCTGGAACAACTATGAACCTATATAAGCAAATGGGAGATAGACTTAAGGTTATGGCAGAAAATAACCCTGCACTTAAGGCAAAACTAAAAAAAGCTTATGGCAAAGACGATGAAATAAACAAAGCGTCTGGTACATTTTGGGGGTTTCTAAAACGTCTGGATAGGGAATCAAGAGCATTGATGGTAACTCAGATAGCTACCACTGCCCGTAACGTAATTTCTGCAGGTGGTGCTGTAACCTTTGGTGCTGCTGCTAAGATAATGGAAGGTACTCTAGTACACAGTTACAACGCAATCTCAGGTGCCATCACGGGCAATGCTGCAAGGGTTCCTTTCAAGACAGGTATGATGCAGACATTAGATGATGCTACAGGTGCATTTCGTGCGATCATGGGGCATAAGGAGTCTGCAGATTTAGCTAAGCTAATGCTCAAAGATAACTCTAGGCTAACACAAACACTGTTTAGGTCGCTTCAAGAGACAGGCAATGAAACTTTATCTAGTACTACTAAGTTTCTTAATGGCTTGAACATGATGCAAGATCAGGTAATTAGGTCAGGTGCATTTACTGATAGTGTTAATAGGCAGATGAAAAAATTAGATTTAGATATGTACGACTACATAGCTAACAATAAAGCTATACCTGTACAAGTTCTCACTAAGGCTACAGATGATGCACTTGAAATGACATTTGCATTGATGCCAAATAAAGGTACAGTCCTACGTTCTTTTGTAGAGGTAGCTGAATCTATTCCATTTGCTACAACCTTTGTGTTTCCTTTTGCAAGATTTATGGCAGACGCTATGGCGTTTCAGTATAAGTATTCCCCCCTTAACTTTGTTAATGCGGTAGGTGCTTACCAGTCTAGTAGAAAAATAGCTAAGAAGTCTGGTTCTTTAATGGAAGAGTCGGCAGATAAGTTAAAGCAGTCTAAAGTAGTTCTATCTAAAGCTGAAAAAGATGCGCTAATTAAAGAGTCGGCAGATAAGTTAAAGCAATCAAATGCTTTAGGAATATCCGCAGCTAAGAAGAAAGAACTTCGTGCGGAATACTTAGCTTTGAAAAAGAAATCTAAGGGTCTTTCCAAGAGAGATAAAAGAATACTTGAGAGTGAGGCTAGAGGACTACAAACAGAATCTATTAACGCAGCCAACATAAGCAGTCGTGCTATGACAGATATGCAGCAGCGCATAGGTAAGGGTGTAGTAGGTAGTGGATTATTATATGCGGCTGTACTGTATAGGAATGAGAACCAAGATATTTCTTGGAATACTGTAGGTAATTCTTCTCAGCCTAACCAGCCTATAGATATTCGTATGGTGTTTCCTATGGCACCCTACCTAGCAGTAGCAGACTTTTTAGTTAAGTGGCACAATGAAGAGCTAGTAGGTACAGACTCTGCTGCAATGTTACTTGAAGGACTTACAGGCACAGCACTACGCCCAATGGGTGTAATGGATAGTGTTAATGATCTTATAGAAACCTTAACTGCTGGAGGTGAATCAGGAGACATAGTAACTAAAGAGCATTTAGGAAAGGCAATGGGTAACTGGGCAGGATCTATAACAGGTAGACCCTTCACATCCGCACAAATATTCAGGGACGTATACGCAGCCTTTGATGACACTCAATCCATAGTCCGTGAGACACGTATGGTAGATGGGCAAGACTTTAGCGGAGTGTTTGCTCATACCTTTATGAATCATATTAAATCTAAAGTTCCTGTATGGCAGGAGGACTTGCCTGAATATAGATCACCTACTACAGGTGGAACAGTTCGTAGGCAGAGTGCAGTAATAAATCAGTTCACTGGTATTAAGTATATGCCCAAGCAGAATGAGGTAGAAAAAGAGTTAGCTAACTTAGGTCTTCAATCTTTTAGAATGACACCTCGTACAGGTAATAAGCAAGCAGACTTCCTAGCTAAGAAACATATGGCTACCTATGCTAACGCTATGATTTCATATCAGATGGCATCACCTCTGTATAAGAGTCTAAACAAGAGGCAGAAGTCTACTGTTATAGAGAATCGTTTTAAAGAAATAAGGAAGATATCTTTAGAGGTAGCAAAAGGAGAAGCTATGATGATAGCTTTTAGAGAGGGTAAAAACTACAGTGTATTTGACCAAGGTAAATGGGCTAGAACTCCTAAACGAGCAAGAGAATTAGCAGACGAGTACTTCAGAATGCACTATGGTAAAAGTGTTAGTGAGCTAGGTGTATTTGCTGCAGGTTCTAAAATTGGTAGAGCACTTAAGGAGGGTCAGTAATGGGCTTAGAGGAAAAGGAAGAAAGTCCTTGGGACGTTCTAAGGAGAGTTAGTGATTCAGGCGTAACTAAGTACATAGAGGAAGAATCTACTGAGGTAAAACCTGAAGAGGAAACATTTACTGAGTCTGTTATTAATTGGTTTCCACGCTTTAATAGTGAATCTGAAAGTGAATCTGAAGAAGTATATGATCCTGAAAACAATAGAAGTAATGAAGCTGCTATAAAATTTTTAACAGAGGGCAGAGAGAAAGTTAAAAGTTGGTTATCTATTTTAAATGATGAATCTACTGAGGAACAACCTACTGAGGCACCACCTACTGAGGTGAAACAAACTGATCCTAATGTTAAGCCAGTAGATATAGAAACTAAAAGGTTATTGTCAAAAGCTGACACCCCTGCACTAACCCTGCCTACATATCCTAATGTACTTGATAGTAATAAAGCTATACATGGCAGGTTATGGGGTAGAGCATTCCATACAGAGGCAGAGTATGATTCAATTAAACAAGCAGATTACGTGGACGATGTTAGACAATTCCTTGTACCAAACTCTAACTACGTAAATACTATGGTTCCAATACTCAACAGGGTAGTACCTGCTTTTGCAGGGGACTCAGGTGTGAAGGGTGATATTTTATATAGGGCTATGCTGGAGATAGGAGCACATGAATCTCAAGGTGCCACTGATTTATACAATAAGAAGTCTCATGCCAGTGGTGTATTCCAGACATTGACTAGCACTGTAAGGGACACTGCAAAGGACTCAGATTACTACGGGCCAAAGGCACAGAAACTAACGGGTAAGTCTAGGGAGGAAGTTGCCAACATGACTGCGGTACAAATACAGAACTGGATGCAAACGGACTTCACCGCTAATGCTGTGTTCGGAGCTATTGAATTAATTAAACTAGCTAAGGGGCTAGAAAATATAGGGGAGGGGGATTACTTACTTCAATTAACTGGCCCACCAGAAGATAAAACGGATTGGGCTAACGCTATTACCTAAACTCCACACAAAGAAAAGCCCCAAAGCTCTTGACAGCAATGGGGCTTTTTACTGTCTAATCCTTGACAGTACAGTAGTACAATGCAATACCTATGCCACTAAATGATTTCACATGCACCTCCTG
>Ga0307997_10000375_pt1 | contig 20474 bp, 4 predicted proteins | sample Davwhametageno36_FD_203165 | JGI IMG/M metagenome (GOLD analysis project Ga0307997, IMG submission 203165) | Marine microbial communities from Davis Island wharf, Antarctic Ocean - #36 | ecosystem: Environmental > Aquatic > Marine > Unclassified | place: Antarctic Ocean: Davis Island wharf... | reverse complement strand
CTTGAGTACCCTGATCGCCTTGTAATCCTTGAGTACCTTGGTTACCGGCTCCAGCAGTACCTTGGAATCCTAATTCACCCTGTTCACCTTGCGTACCCTGATCACCTTGTGTGCCTTGGTTACCTTGAGCTCCACCGAGACCAGAAGTACCTTGGTCGCCTTGTAAACCTTGAAGACCTTGCGTACCTTGAGCACCAGCTCCTGTTGAGCCTTGCGTACCCTGATCACCTTGAGTTCCTTGGTCGCCTTGTAATCCTTGAACACCCTGAGAACCAGTACCACCTATATCACCTGTACGAGCAAACGTAATAGTAACATCTTCATCATTAACAAACGTTCCATTACCGCTCACAAACGCGGAAGCTATAATAAAGTAACCAGATTGTTCAACAAGAGAAGATATTGTAAATATTTGGAATAGTTCTGGAGCACCTTTCTTTGTAATTCTATAGTGACCTTTAATAGGACTTGTAGAATCATCAACCGTTCTTAAGAATGGCGATATGTCAACAAAGTTATCATCTCTAGTACCAATGTTCATTGCAGTGGCAGAAGAATAAGTAGCGCTATTGAATTTTAATCCACCGACACCAGGCGAGTTATTAACTATATCTGTCTTGAATGTGTAATCAAAAGTAATACCGCCAAACGATCCAGCTTCACCTTCATCGCCTTGAATACCCTGAGTTCCTTGAACACCCTGAACGCCTTGGCCGGTTGTACCTTGGTTACCTTGGAATCCTTGTGTACCCTGAGGTCCTTGAATACCCTGTGGTCCTTTAGGAATAAAAGTAATTAATGTTTCAACACCATGAGTACCAGTAACTGTTGTCCAACTTGATGCATTACCGTCAATATAAACAACGTCAAAGTAACCGTAGTTCTTAGCACCACTGTCCCATGTATAATCTGTAATTTCGTATACTAACCAATGATGTCCACCAGGACCTGGATCTCCACCAGCACCAACCTGAATTTTTAAATATCCTTTAGGTGAGCCAGGTAAAGATGCAATCCAATCAAGTAATGCGTCAATTTCTGTTGTGAACTGATCAGCAGGAACATCGTCTAATGTAATTAATGTAGCAAGACTAGGATTACTGTTATTGAACTTAAAGTTATTTGTACCTGGGTCAGAACCACCAACAATGTTACTTGAGTAATTCCATGCGAATGTTAAGCCACCGTATTCGCCTTGCTCGCCCTGTAAACCTTGAAGACCTTGTAATCCTTGCGCGCCTTGGTTACCAGTTAAACCAGTAAATCCTTGAGTACCTTGAACACCTTGGTCGCCTTGAACGCCTTGAATACCCTGGGTTCCTTGGACACCTTGGACACCCTGAATGGCTTCTCCTTGTAATCCTTGGTTGCCTTGAAGACCTTGGTCGCCTTGTGTACCTTGGATACCCTGAGTTCCCTGAACGCCTTGAGTACCTTGGTTGCCTTGAATACCCTGAGTTCCTTGAACACCTTGAATACCACGATCACCGTTTCTTGAGAATGTTAATCTAAGATCTATTCCGTTAGTAAAACTAGTTACACCGTTAACTTGAGTAACTTCAAATTCCCAATAACCTGTTTTGTCTGTAATAACGTCAAGTTTAAATAATGCTTGGTCGTAATTATCTGCTGCGTTGATTATTCTTAAATAACCTTTAGGAGAACCAACAATTGAGTTGAGTTCTGCAGCAAGGCCATCCATAACGTTGTTTCCGCCGGAATCTTGATCGTCAACCCATATGTTAAGACCTGACGAGGATAAGTCACTATTACTAAATCGAACAGTACCTGTCCCAGGATCTGCATCTGTTGTATTATTATCGTAATTATAAGGATAAGTAATACCACCAAAGCCACCAACTTTACCTTGAACACCTTGAGTACCTTGAGTACCCTGATCGCCTTGTAATCCTTGAGTACCTTGGTTGCCTTGAATACCCTGAGTACCTTGACTTCCCTGAGAACCTACTTCACCCTGAGCTCCAGTATTTCCTTGAGTACCTTGATTTCCTTGAGTACCTTGATCGCCTTGAATACCAGTAAATCCTTGCGTACCTTGAACACCTTGTGTACCAACACGGCCAAAGGAAAGTATGAATGCGGGGTCGGCCGCAGCGTTAGTAAGTACAGCAGCAGTATTTGCTAACCATGTAATTTGTAATGTTAACCAACCAGTGTTGTCAGTTACATCGTTAATTTCAAAAGTAATAAACTCTTGATTATCAGAAATTCTTGTAAGTTGAATGTAGCCTTTCTTTGGACCTGCTACAGTATCAATACTATTTAATAATGCAGCTACATCTTTATTTGATTTTGCTTGTTGGTCAATGAATAGCGCAGTTGCGAGAGAAGGATCAGTATTGTTAATTGAGAACTTACCAGCGGTAGGATCTTGTGCAATTGTTGATAGATCAATATCAAACTCAAACGATACTCCACCATAAGTTCCTACAAAACCTTGGTTACCTACATCACCTTGAATACCGGTAAAGCCTTGTGTACCTTGAACACCTTGAACGCCTTGCGTACCTTGGAAACCTAAGTCACCTTGAATACCTGTAAAACCTTGAGTACCCTGAACACCTTGAACGCCTTGCGTACCTTGATTACCTAAGTCACCTTGGACACCTTGGTCGCCCTGTACTCCTTGGACACCTTGATAACCACGGAAACCTCTTTCCCCTTGAATACCTTCGTAACCTAATTGTCCTTGAACACCTTGGTCGCCTTGAACACCTTGTAAACCTTGAACACCACGGAATGTACCGAGGTTGATCCAAGCCGATCCATCGTATACCCAGATTTCTTCGTCTGTGTCATCAACGACAGCATTACCAACAACAGCTGATGGGAACGCGGTATTTAAAGTAGCTTGTGGATCTCCACCTGTATCGACATCAGGTACTGAACCAATAATATCAAAGCCAGGACCGTATTCTCCTTGTAGCCCTTGAGTACCTTGTGCACCAGTTGTACCTTGAACACCAGCACCTACTTGAGTAACAGGATCTGAAGCAAATACCATAACAGTAAACGCTTCTGTTGGACTTGGTGTTACAACAGCTCCATTTCCGTCATATAATGCAATCTGAAATCCATTTACTGTTTTACTATTTACCGATACAAATCTTGTATCATCTTGAAACTCGCCATCAGTTACGACTGTATAATCAGTGTCAGGTTGAGCAGAAGCAAATGTAAGATCTAAAGTACCAGTACCTACAACCCAATTTGCAGCTGTAATACTTGTTCCTGTTGGAGTTGTACCATCAACTCTCATGAAAGCGAATGGTAAAATAGCAGACTGCGTTACACCAGCATCACTTAAGAATTCTTTCCAGGCGACACCGTCAGAAAAATATACTTTATCGTTTTCGGAATATATTAATGCACCCTCGTAGACAACGGGGTCAAGCGTAATCGGAAATGGGTGCGGTATACCGTAACCAAGTAATCGATTCTTTCCTGTTATTGTACCAAATCTGGACATGTTTTCTTGTTTCCTTAATTCAATCTATGGCTATTAATAATATATTTATTCTTAGACAACATCGTCTTCTTCAGATTGACCTTGTGTGAATGATAGTGTCGCATGAATAGCTAGATTTGCCGAAGCCTTAATCTCTAGTGTATCACCACTCTTTAAAAACTGTCCGTTAAGCGGAATCGGCGTTGTTTCATATGAAGTTACCGGCATGTTCCTTAATACATAAAACTCTGCATTAGCTTCATCTCTATGGAATCTCAAATCAATCATAACTGTTGAGTTTGTTGTATTACACAACACAAGTGGTGATATAATTTCACCAACTCCAGGTTCGACTGTTTCAGATCCACCGAAAACTAATTCAGGAACTTTATAGTTAGGTACATCGGCAATCACTTTCCAGTTTGTAGTTACGATTTCGTTAATCGCAACCGGTTTTGCATCTGGAGCTTGGCTCGTTGTAATTGTTACTAGACTCATTTCTCTTATTCCCTTTTAAATATTTAGACTACCGCTCTCGAGTTCGAAGCACGACGTGCTAACTTACGAACCGATGAAGTAAACGGTCGACCTTCAATTCGACCTGTTCTACCGTTAATTCTTAGACCTCTTGCGAAGTACTGGTTATTCAATTCATCAGCACCTGACCAACGAATTCGACCACCGCTTTCATTGAGTACCGAAGCAATCGCTGATATAGCTTGGCCAAGGTTTCTGAAGTTAAGCGGTAACGCGTTTCTGTTAACACCAGCCGATGCACCGTTGAACTGGTGAGCAATGGATTCAACCAATGATCCGAAGATTAACGTTTCAGGTCTTAGTATGTTATCTTTTAGACAATCATCAAATAATCCGTTAATCATTGTTGTATGTTCAGCATCAGGTGATATATTAGTTGTGATGTATGTTTTCATCTTATCCCATGCACCTGTAAAGGCATCAAGCAGATCAGTATTATTTGCGCCTTCTAAGGTCCATGTAGAACCACTCCAATAGTATATATCGCCGGCGTAGAAGTTAGTTGCGTAATCAGTAGCAACAATGTATGCCCAGTTTGGTTTCTGTCCTGTCACAGTACTTAAATCAGCAACTGTATTAACCGAACCTTTATACTTCAGTCCTTGCATTGTTGGATTAAAGACTGGGAATACATGAGTTCCATCATAGTTAAAGAACGAAGCACAATATGTTCTTACCGAGTTCTGTGAACCATTATCACTGTATGTTGGAGCAGCAACGTCTGGGTTAAACCTGACGTAAGCAAAGTCATTGTAAACCGCAGTTAGTAAGTTCCTAGCATCTCTTCGAGTTAAGTTAATATCAATAAAGTTATAAGCAGAGTTAACGTGTCTTACAGTATCTCTCTGTAATTGCTTTCTTCTCTGTTCAATAATATTTTGAGCATCTGTAAATATAGCATTACTATAAGTGTAATCTGGCTCTTCCTTAACTGGTAAGTACTTAGTGTCATTATACAATTGAGTGTTGTAGAACATGTTGGCTAATTTCTCAACCTTCTTGCTTTCAACTTCTGTTGCTAATTCACCGAGTATTACCTGCCCTGGGTATTCGCCTAATACAATGTCCTTACAAATTCTACCTAACTGACGATATGATTTAGCAGTTGGTATTCTCTGACCTTCAGGTAATCTGTAAACTGAATTCCAGAAGTAGAAATCTGCGTTCCATCTCGAAGCAGTATTACCGCCGAAGTTCAAGTCGAAGCTGAATGCATCAAGTAAGTAAGCAGTATCTCTGATACATTTTGCCTTACTATAATCAAGTACCTTAAAGCTACTGTTAATAAAGTCAGTTACATCAGAAGCAAGTTCTTCAGTATTATCAACAATCTTCTGACCAGCAGTACTCAACTCAGTAGGAATCCAACTTGCGGTTGATACAGGTCTTGGTTGTTCATCTTGATCATCAGCTCTAATTACCTGTTCAATAATTCCTACTAAGTCATGAACCGCTGTACCTTCACTTGCCGTAGCAGCAGTACCTACTAGATTCTGAGGAGTTAATGTGTATGTACTTGCGTTCGTTACAGGAGTTTCCTGAACTACTTGCTCAACTACATCACCAAGTAATTGTAATATATCTGCATATTGATTTTTAGTATCTACTGGAAGTACTGATACTCCATTCTCAAAGTAAATACCTGCAGATTGTAAGGTAGCAAAATTTGTATCATGTTGTATGTCATGTGATATTGCATCAAGTACGTATCCGATATCTCTTCTACATTTTGCGTCAGGGAAACTGAGTGCATTCCAAGTAGTTGATAGATAAGTAATTACCGCTTCTGATAATATGTCAGATCTTCTTTCTGCAATTTCCTTGGCAGTAACATAGTTGTCTCCCATCCAAGTTTGTAATACATCAATTCTTTCAGGTATCGTATTTCTTGTTTCAATATTATCATCAACCGCGTTAGCAACAATTTCAGCAAGATATCTTGCAGCAATTGAAGTATCAGGATTGGCACCAACAGCTCCAAAGTCTTGAGGAGTAGTTGTTTGATAAGAAGGAATACCATTCCAGTATTCGTATTTCGTTACAATATCACCAGTATAGTATTTTCCTGTTCTTGGATATAGAGTAGTAGTAATATCCTTACCACCTACAACATGTTCAATGATTTTTCCAAGGTGTAAGAATGCATCTCTTGTACCCATTCTCTGTTCAATTTGTAGGCCAACGTTTACAGCATTGTTAAAATACATTCCTGCAGTTTGAACTGTTGCTGCGTTACCACCGTATTGAATATCGTGTGATATTGCATCGATGATATAACCTGTATCTCTTCGACATTTGCTTTCACTATATGGAAGTACTTTGAAGAACTCTGAAAGATAAGCAAGTAGTCCTGTACCAACTGAATCCTTGATTCCTTCAAGTTGAGTATATGCTGTAGAATTAACAGATGTCCATACCGCATTGTTTGGATCAGGGAACACTTGAGCAGGTGCCATTAACATCGAACCTGATGTAATTGCGACCGAGGTAATATCAAATAAGGACTCAACTTCAGCAGCAACCGTAGCTCCGGCGGTGGCACCTGCGAAGGATTGTGTTTCAGAGTTACCTGCTGATTTCAATCCAGCGATATTGTTATCTAAAGCAATAAGTTCAGCACAATCACCAAGGTGAGCAAAGGCAGCAGCAGATGGTTCAATCTGTGCTAAAGGTAAACCAACATTAATACCGTTTTCAAAGTAAAGTTTGGTAAAGTTTAGAGTAGCAAAGTTTCCGCCGTATTGAGCATCATGTGCAATAGCATCGATTAAGTAACCTGTATCTCTTTCACACTTAGCAACATCGTAACTATGAGACGGACGATTTGCAGCAAGCCATGCTGTAATCTCTGCCTGTAAGAATACTTTGTTATTCTGTAACTGAGATCTTGCATTAATTCTTTCATTTGAAGGTGAAGTATTTGTATAATCAATTGCGTTAGCAGCTGACCTACCGTTTTGCATAATATCAATAATTTCGTTAAACGATTCTTTAGTTCTTATCTTCAGTGCGCCATCAGTAACCGCATCGATTGCTTTATCTCTTGCGAACTCGATACCTTTAATAGTTTCAACTAACTGTTCGTTAATAACTTTGTTAGTACCTGCAGTTTCAATTCTATATGCAACTCCATTAAGTACAGAGTTATGATTACCACCAGTTAGAATATCAACCTTAACAGCATCAATTAACAAACCAACATCTCTCTTACATTTATCACCGTCAAACACATAGTAACGATCTTGGAGATATCCTTGAACTTCTTCGATAATGAAGTCTCTGTTTCTTTGTAATTGCTTTCTTGCCAATGTTCTGTTAGGATCAAACGAAGCCTTAACCAATGTTGGCATTTCTGCTGCTTCAATGTTTGTCTTATCAATTAGATTAGCAATTGCGTTTATCAATTGAGAAGATTCACCTGACTTAGTAGCACTTGCCACGTTACCAGCTGTAATATGATATGGGCCTGTACTAATTGCGCCTGCATCAGCAGATACGAACGTATGTGGTTGTTGTCCTGAACCACCTGTTCCAACATTCATTGTGATTGTTGTAGCAGTGACAGAAGTAATCGTTACAGCCTTATTATAATAAGGATGATGTTTCTGTGGTGAAGTATGGTTAGCAACGCCTGAACCCATATCACAACTAAACGTAATACCTTCTGGCTTTAAGTATATCTTGTTGCCAACGTCAAGTGTATGAGATCCGATATCAGCAGTAAACACGCCAGTCGCAGGAACGTAAGTTGCGGTTGATACACCGAACGTTGTACCTACTGCAGTTTGTTGTGTACCAGCAGTAATAGGACCAACCATACTACCAAGTCTTAAGAAGGCAAGTTTAGTCGGTTTACGCTGTTCGTAAGGCAATACATTAATTGCTTCTCTTAAACCTGAAACGTTAGCAGTATCTTCGTAATTAGATAACGTTTTCATTTGACCTTTTACTTCAACAGGTAAAACGTTAGTTGAACGTTGCTGTTCGTAATCAGCAGATGCGCTATCGAATCGTCTAAAGTAATAATCAAATACTTCTAATAGATTTTCGTTTCCGCCGTATTCAATATCACGAGATAAAGCATCAACCATGATACCAACATCTCTTTCACAAACTTCCTTAGCGTAAGGTAATCCGTTATGTTCATCTCTTAAGTAATCAATTACCGCTAATGATAGATTTTCTGTTTGGCCATCAATTGCAGCATGAGCTCCAATCATAGCAGGTTCAACAGCAGGCTCGATATAATCAGGAAGGTACTTAAGTGAATCATCACTAATGCATTGAGTTACAATGTTAACTCTATCTCTTGCCAAGTTAGCAACTTCAATACCGTAGTCTGTTCCTGTTACATCTTGAACAGTAGCATTACCAGTACTTGGAGTAATTGTATTATCACGTACGATATTCCAAATAACGTCAGCAATATGTTCCCATGTTTTGTATGTAGGTTCCTTTTGATCTGCAGGCAATACTGAGTTTGCATTTTCAAAATATAACCTTGCGAAATTAACAGAACAAGTATTACCACCAAACTTAACATCTTGTATTAACCCATCAACCAAGTAACCTGTATCTCTTTCACAATCGGCAACTGTATAATTCAGCGCAGGATAGTTAACAGCAATGAACGCGGTTGTTTCAGCAATAATAAACGCTCTATTTAGAACAAGGATATTACCTGCATCATTATGGTTATTACTTAACGCAGCAGTTGAACCCCATTGTTTTGTACCAATGTTTGCTGGACCATTCTGCATAATATCAATGATCTTATCAAAATGTTGATTCGTTCTTGTTAGTGCAGTACCAGTAACATTAGGATCTGCCGCAACCTTGCCTTTAAGGAAATTGATTGCTGCAACTGTTTCTACCAACTGATCGTTAATAACTTTGTTAGCGCCTACAGAACCGGTTCTATATCCTAGACCCATGAACTGCGAGTTCCAAGTAGAGTTTGTTGCCATATCACGTCTTACAGCATCAAGAATAAATCCTGAATCTCTGGAACATTTTTCACCATTAAATACAAAGTATTGAGTATCAAGATATTCAGAAATATCTTTTGCCAAGTACTCTTTGTTCTGTTGTAATTGTTCTCTTGCGTATTGACCTTGTGAATTGTAAGTAACCTTAGTAACAGCGTCCTTAATCACACTTACGAATGTATGAGTTCCACCTGAAGTTGCACCAAGGTTAACAGTTACATCGTTACCACTAACAGCAGTAATTGCCATCGGCGTCATGTAATTTACATCGCCTTTTCTTGGGTATGAATGTTCTGTTGCATCACCGTCTAAAGTACAAGTAAACGTGAAACTGTATGGAGCAAACTCAATATAATCTTCTGTAGTTAAACCATGGCCTGTCTTTAATGTAATAACTGATAAACCAGTACTTGGTACAAACGTAGCAGTTGTTGGAGTAAAGTGCTTAACATGGGAAGCAGGATCTGTAAAGTATAATCCATCTGTATCAATTGCCCCAACGTCCGCTCTAACAAAGGTATGGGTCCCACCGGTACCTATTCCAATGTCCATTGTAATTGTATCAGTAGTTACCGCAGTAAGTCTTACAGGGGTCTTATATGCAGGATGATGTATTGCTGGTGCAGCATGTTCTGTAACACCACCATCTAAAGTACAAGTAAAGATAACTGAATTTGGTTTGATAACAACTGTATCACCAGCAACTAAATTGTGCTTTCCGATACTTGCCACAAACACACCAGTAACTGGATCGTAAGTTGCATCGTATGGAGTATATGTTGAAATATACTTAGCAGATTTAACACTGTCACTTAAGGCAGATACAAAAGTATGAACCGATACGTCAGTGCTTAATCCTGCATTAACTGTAAACGATGTAGAAGTAACTGCTGCAACCACAACTGGTTTCTTATATGCAGGATGTTGTCTTTCACCTTTGATTGCACCAGTGACAGCAGATACAAAAGTATGAACTCCACCACCGTTAGCAACCGCACCGACTTGACATCCAATTACATTTCCGTTTATAGAAGTAATCTTTACAGGCTTCTTATAGAACGGATGATGTGGTTCTGGCGCAGAGTGATTTGTTAAATTACCATCTATGAGACAAGTAAATGTAATACCGCGAGTTGCGAATTCAATTTCGTCTCCAATCTTTAATTTATGAACTCCGATATCTGCTGTAAACTCGCCTGTAGCAGGAACGTAAGTAGCAGCCGTTGGAGTAAAGTCTGTAATTGTAGTAGTTGGGTAACTGTGTTGAGTTGCGTTACCGTCAGTTGCACAAGTAAATGTTAAACTATCAGGAGCAAGTAATACTTCAGTACCAACCTGTAAATCGTGAGAACCAATCGTTATCTCTACTAATCCAGAAACAGGATCGTATGCCGCGTTAGAAGGAGAATATGTTTTGTTCGCAGAACTCAATATACCCTTAATTTTATCAATTGCTTGATCTGATCTGTGTGTTGAAGCAGCATCCGATAAACCGACCGATATTACTTCTGTAATTGAATTACTTAAAGCAGATACAAATGTATGTGGATATTGTCCTGTTCCACCTGTACCAACGTCCATTATAATGGTTGTAGAAGTAACTGCCTCAATCGGACAAGGATGATTAAAGTAAGGATGATGAGAAGCAGGAACGGCGTCGTTTTGAACTCCACTTCCTGTATCACAACTAAACGTAATACCACCATTTGAGAATCTTATATAATCTCCAGGCTGTAAACTATGTTGACCAATCGTTGCTTCAAATTTTCCTGTAGCAGGATCGTAGGTTGCAGTTGTTGGAGTAAAGCTTGCCGCGGCAGGAGCAGGTGATATTGCATTAGCAACAGCAGACACAAACGTATGTGGGAATTGACCTGTTCCACCTGTACCAACATTCATCGTAATTGTAGTAGAAGATACGGCTGTGATAGGACATGGAGCGTCATGGTATGGATGATGCGATTCAGGAACCGCATGGTTAGTAGCTCCACTACCTGTATCACAACTAAACGTAATACCTTCACTCGCAAAGTTGACATAATCACCAATTTCCATTGGATGAGTACCAACCGTGGCAACCATAATTCCAGTAGCAGGATTGTATGTAGCATCTGTTACTGTTAACTGAGCAGCAGGAGTAATACTTCCCAAATCTGTTTTCAGTTTTTCCATTGCACCGAGTGTTTGTGGCAATTGATTATTAATTACGTTATCAGCAAGAGTAGTACCTGAACGATAAGCAATACCTGTTTGGATTGCGTTATAATTTGAACCAGTTAGAATATCTCTTTCAACTGCAGGCAAGATATATTCTTCAGTATCACGACGACACTTTTTAGAATCGTATCTGTAATATGTAGTCTCAATATATCCATCAATCATATCTTGAATGAATTCTTTGTTTCTTTGTAATTGCTTTCTTGCATTTCTATTAGCAGCAGGAATCCCAACATCATCACTCCAAACAATATCATCTCCTAGAGTAGATACAGCGTTAGGTAAAGCGACTACGAAGTTATGCTTATCGACAATTGCCGACTTACCAACATTAATTGTGATTCGATTAGGTGTTGCACCAATTACTTCAAGTGGAGTACCTGCGGCAGGATCACCAGCTCGAGGATATCCAGTTCTTGTTTGATTATTATCTCTATCACAAGTAAATACTAAACCGCCTGTTTTAAGTAATACGTATCGGCCTGCAGATAATCCATGTCCTGCTGTAATTGCTTGTGGTGTTGCAGAAACAAATGTATGAGCAACCTGTCCTGTTCCACCTGTACCAACATTCATACGAATAGTTGTTGAACTTACTCCAATAATAGGACAAGGTTTGTTATAGTATGGGTGATGAGCTTCAGGAACCGCATGATTCGTTTGACCGCTTCCCATATTACAACTGAAGGTAATACTTTCTGGTTTGAACCAAACAGTTTCACCTGTCTTGAGTGTATGTGAACCTACAGTCGCTTCCATGATTCCTGTAGCAGGATCGTAGGTTGCGTTTGATACCGTAAGTCCGGTTTGTGGCTGAAGTGTGATAACTGATAAACCAGAAACTGGATCATAAGTAGCAGCCGTAGGTGTAAATTGTTTTCCTTTATTTTCAAGGATTTCTAAAATATTATCGTAAGCATCATCAAGACGATCTGAAGCAACAAATGAATCTCCGTCAATTAATTTGTTAGTCTGATCTTTTAATCTCTTATAAGCAGAAACTGTTTCGTTGTTCTGATTTTCCATAACAGTTCTTGCGGCTGCCATGTAATATGCCCGGCCTGCAGTAACAGAGTTATAGTTTGTGTCGAACATCATGTCGTTCTTAACAGCTGGTAGAATATAATCAGATACATCTCTACGACAAGCTTTGCTATCGTAAGCATAGAACTCATCGTTGTTCTCTATCCAATTAATAAGACCATCTGAAATTACTTTTTTGTTGTCTTGTAGAAGTTGTCTGGCTGAGGTATAAGGAACAGAAGTATCCTTCCATATAATCGGGTTGATGTTCTCTTCGCCGTTCACCAGGACATTCAGAAGTTCCCTGAAAGAAGTTTCGATACGTTCGTTGATTTCAACATTACCAGTTGCGAATACTCGCTTTGTTTGATCTCTTAAGTATTCAAGTGCACCTTTTGTTTCTTCAAGCTGTTCGCCTGGGACAACATAACTGATTGGTGATCTATAAGTAATACCACCAAGTCTTCCCCAATAGTTCGTATCGAGTGCAATGTCATATCCTGTACCGTCAAGTACAATTCCTGAATCTCTTAAACATTTTTCTGAATCGTATTCTTGATAACCCAATCCACCATTTACGGTATTAGATGTTAAGTATTCAGATACATCATTGATAATATCATCTACGGCGTAATCAATTGATTCTGCAAACACAGTGTTACCAATAATATTTACGGCTGTTGATTTTGGAGCAAAGAATGAAGTTGTTCCTTTTGCTCGCATCGAGATATCACCGAACTGAGTACCACTGTTGTTCAGCGTCATTTGTCCACCGTTCAGTGCATAGAACGCACAACGAACAAAGATTGACAAAGAACCAATACCGTTAACACCAGCACCGTCTCTAGCAACATATCCTAAACCGTTTTGAGTACGAGGTGTAAAACCAAAACAAAGTACGTAGGTATATAATGAATCGGTATCAAGTACTCTTCTATCTGCAAGTACACAACCGCCACCACGACCAACCGCTCTGTTAGGGAAATCATCAATTCCGATAGAAGCAATTGTTGCTGTACCACCAGATTCAGAAGTTATTGTATCACCAACCGCAAATCCTTGACCGTTCTTGAGGTTACGAACCCGAATTGTATTTGAAGTATTTACATCACCAGGTACTACGCCTTTCTTTGCATCTAATGCATCATCCCAAGATAGGAAACCAATAGCACCAGATGAGAATACAACTTCATCATCAATATTCCATAGTGATGTAAGTGGATTTGAAGTATTACCTGTAATTCCCGATAGTACAAATGTTTGACCAAGGTCAGCAAGAGTACCTTTTGAGTTATAAGGATTAAGAGGTGGTTCAACATCTTGACGTAAGAAGTTAGATAACTGAGTACTATCTCTTAAGTAAGGTGAACGTAATAGTTTAGCACCAGGTCGATAAGCAATTGCGAAACCACCTTCTGGGAAGTCAAAGTTATCAACTTTAAAGTTCTGGTAACCAAATCCTTGAACGTAACCACCAGATCCTACAAGAATACCGTTATTGTTTTCGTAGCCAGGAAGCATTTCAATAACCGTTGCGTACTGACCTGCTGTTGAAGTACAAGAACAGTCATCAGGTAACATCAAGTTACCCTTTGTATAATATGTTCCAGGACCAACAGAAATATGAACAGCGTTGTTAATTGCGTTACGATTTAATTCGCCGCCTGCTTTTTCTAAACAAAGTTCAAATGCTCTTTCCAGTGTTCTTACTGGTTGCATCATTGTTCCTGGGTTATCATCGTCACCAGAACCGGCATCTACATTAACTTTAAGTGCCTGTGCTGTTTTCTTTGATACTTCAGAGAATAGTTGTCCGAAGTTTATTTGTTCTGTATCGCCTGTCTTTTCGTTACGAATTGCGAAGTAACTTTCATCATCGATTGGTGCCTCAAACTCTTTGCTGAGATTCATATCGAAGTCGACAAGTTGAGATTTATCAACTATGCCTGTAAAGGTTGATCCTGTTATTGTACCATTATCGAACGATGATCCGTTTGCACTTAAGCCTTCAGCAGTTGAACTACCAATTGACATGTTAGTGGCAACAACATTATCCATCGTACCTTGGAATTCACTGTTAGTAATAACACTATCAGAGATTGTAGAATCATCAATCGTTGAATTGGTTAGGACAACGTTATTGCCTGTACCGTCATTAAATTCAGATTGTGTTATGACAATATTATTGGCAGTAGAATCTGTAATTACTCCATCAGAGAAATCAGAATTAATGATTGTTGCATTATCAATATCACCGTCTGTATAGGTGGCATTAGTAATGTCGGTATTATCCATCGTACCATTAGTAATAGCAGTAGCATCAATCGTACCAGAATTAAACTCTGAGGCGGAGATGATAGTATTATTTGCTGTAGAATTTGTGATTGATGAGTTATCAATCGTTGAATTGGTCAGGACAACATTATTGCCTGTACCTTCATTAAATTCTGAACTTGTTATGACAACGTTGTTAGCAACACTATCAAATAATCTTGAAGACGTAATCGTTACGTTATTGGCTGTACTATCATTTAATTCAGAACTTGTAAGTACAACGTTATTACCTGTGCCATCATTGAAAGATGAATCAGTAATTGCTACGTTATTTGCAGTGCCATCGTTGAAAGATGAATTAGTAATTGCTACATTATTTGCTGTACTATCAAATATTCCACCGTCTGTAAACGTGGATGATGTAATTACAATGTTATTAGCAGATGAGTTGGTAATGACTGTATCGTCTATTGAGCCGCGAACAAAGTTAGTATCTTCGATTTCAGAATTATCTATATCAACGTTGTCTAGACGCGAATCAGACATTCTCACACCAGAGATAGTTCCTCCAGTGATCGTTATTCTAGAAAAGATTTCATATTGAATTGCTTCAACTAATTCTTGTCTAGTTATATTACTTGTACCGTCGTCACCTTGGACTAGATTAACAATAACGAACAGGTCTTCTGTTCTAGTATTGGCACCTGTAATCGGAGGTAGTTCTGAAATTTTTGCCATCTTTAGTCTTTTCCTTGTGGTATTACCTTATTATTTATAAGACCAATACATCAATTACTCTTTGTTTATAAGCTTGTTTTCTAAAACATTTACCTTTTCACTCAAATCTTTTATTGCATTTATTAGCAACGGCACTAATTGTTGGTATCTTACTGCTTTGTAAGTACCATCTTCCATTTCAATATCATAAACTACTTCAGGAACTAACTCTTCAATCTCCTGAGCAATAACACCAGGATGCGTATCCTGAGGTCTGTTTTTATAGTTAAAGGTATATGTCTTTATTTGTTCTATCGTTTCCAATCCTTTATCGAGAGGAACAATATTTTCTTTTAATCTTTCGTCTGATGCAGATCCGTTTGTCGTTACATCACCAGTAAAGTATCCATTACCTGATTGGTCAATAGAAGCCCTAATAGTACTGCCGGACTTAACATAAATAATTCCACCAGTTGTTTGAATATTTCCAGTCGTTGCGAACGCACCATTAACACCTGCGCCTGCACCAGACCAATAAAACGATTCAACATTACTGCCGCTGGTTGTCGCGTTTAATACACCAAACGGCGATCCTGAGACCTGCTTGCCAGACATAAATGCTTCATCACTAGAACCTATTGAACCAGTTGCGATAAACTTATTACCTTGATAACTGTTTAGTTCGCCTTCTCCGTCAAATGATATCACACCAGTTGAAGCGTTAACGTTAATACCGTCTCCGCCTGTTACTGCAGCTCTTACTCTTGCCGTTGTATGATATAGATTCGTTGAACCTTCTGATACATCGTCAGTACTTAAACCTGCACCACCTGGACCGATTGATAAACTACCAACCGTTAACTCGCCAGTTACCGTTGCATCTTCTGTTATGGATAAGTTAGGAACTGTTAAAGTTCCTGCGGTTGATAATGAAAACTTATTAGGAGCAACGCCTGTATTAATAATAAAGTTGCCAGGATTTGAATTTTCTAATCCTACGTCCCAAGACAAAGAACCGTTAGTGTATCGTGTTTGTGCACCAGCACTATTCTCAAAAGTTGTAGTTAATTGAGAAGCACCTGTAACTTTAAAAGCACCATTAACATTAACCGGAGCGCTACCAGTGACAGCTTCAATTGTATCGGTACTTATCTTTGTAGAACCAATTACATTAGCTGCAGTAAAGTTTCCAGTAAGTGTTGCACTGCCAGGGGTTTGACTACCACCTGGTGCTGCCGTCACCACATTAGTCGCTAATAGTTCAACTATCTCGTTTGTCTTGTTAAACCAATTTTGGAAGGTTTGCGAAGTTGTTATACTACCTAGATCCTGAGCCATTTATTTTTCTTCCAGTTTTTCTATTCTTTGGTAAATATCAAGAATACTCTTTTTAATATCCACTAAGTCATTTTGTATTCGGTCTACTTTGCGATAATAGTTCCGTTCTATTTTATATTTATTGAGAGCGGCAGCATCAGTACTAAGAATTGCTCCATTTGTTTTATCTCTATTAATACTCATTATAGTTCCTATAATTCCTATGTCAATGCTAGGCCGCGGTAATCTTTTAGTGTTGGCGCGTTGTGTATGTTTGGAGATAGTAAATCAATACGAATTTGGAATCTCTTGAATCCTTCAAACACTCCACTCTGTGATGTATAAGTTAGTGGTCCACTTTCAACGGAACCAGTTTTATTTGCATCTTTAATTTTATATTTAAATTCTCTGTAATCGCGTAGGTTTGATATTGTAGAATAAGATCCTACTCCTTCAAACTTTTCTAATTCAGTCCATGCTAAGGAATCAAACGAATCAGAGTCATATTGATTTTGAGCTTTAATATAAACTTTAATATCTGTTCCTGAAGGACGATACGCAGAAAGGATTAGGTTGAAATCTTCAGCATCAAGATCTTCCGCTAATTCAATTTTCTTACTAATGTATTTTGCAGTTGTATCAGAATCATTAGTAATCTTATATTGATATGCAATAAGTTTAGACGATTCAATATCAATGAACGGAGTAGATGTTACGTTACTTCCATTCTCCATTGCGATATTTATTGTGAATGCTTTAACACCGGCTGGATCGTTTGATTTACTATAAAGAATAACACCTTTCTCTGCGAAATGGTTGTTATCATTAAACTGCATTGTCTTCAAGTAAGTAGTTGATGTACTAGAAGGAGGTACAAAAGTTCCTGTTAGCGAAGTTCTTGAAGTTGAATCATTTGCCTTCATAATCATAGGTTGGACATAACTTAAGTTGATATCGTTAATAGCAGAAACATTTGCTGTTGAAGTACTATCAAGACCAACTATATTTGCACCTACGTTAAATTGTTTTGCGGTAGTTGCAGAAGAATGAGCAACATGACATTCGTAAGGATTTCTTTGAACATCATATAGATCTAATTCACCGGCAACGACAGGCATATGATTACCTGCTCCAGAGAACGAAGGCGGAGTTTCCAATATAGCTGTAGTGGCATTTGTGATTGAAGCAATCATATGTATTTCTATTTTAGACGAAGAAGTATTTACAATTCTTATATAATCACCAGCAGCATAAACTGTATCGAGTGCTTGTGCGCCCGTTATTGTTTTAGAACCTGCGGTAGTATTAATACCTGTATTGCCAGGAGTGGATAATAATTGATAAACTAATTCACCTGGTGTAAACCTTCCTGTGATATTACTTAATGACAGGAATTCGTGATTTGCGTTTGTTAATTTAACAGTACCTGTTGAAGAATTAAAGTTATGTCTTCTTATAGCAAATTTAATATCTTCGTCTTGGTATGATTTCCAAGCAGAGTTATTTGTTGAAGTAAATAGAACACCGTCACCCCAATCCTGAGTAATAGCAGAACCTTTCGTTGCTCCTGGTGTTAAATCAACCCCACCAACTTTAGAAGTATAAATTAAGTAATTAGGATCTGATGCATCAGGTTGTACTACAATTGAGTATTCTTTTTCAACATCTAAACGTACAGGCGCCTCAAAGGTAAATGTTGTTGCTGCCGAAGCATCTTCAGAAGTATTTACATTAGCAGGTAATTTATGAACATTTGCGAATGGCAAGATTCTGTTTGTAGGATAACCATTTACTACTTCACGTATTTGTAAAGATACTCCGTTCAATGCACCTGCATCATCACCACCCGAACCTGTCTGAGTTGGTTTACGACGGAAGTATACATCAATATCAGATAAGTAAATTGAATTAGAACCTGCACCCATACCTTTCTTAACAAAGAATGTTTGCGCAAGCGGATCTCTTCCTCGAATACGTCGAGCAACGTTTCTTGTTGTTACTGTTGTATTTACATCAAAGTTTGGAGATCTTGTTGAAGTTGTTAAACTTGTTTTCTCAACGCTGAAGTTATACGCTCGATATGTAACAAATCCTTTACTTGTTGAAGCAGAAGAAATATTATCATATACACTTACATCGGCAATTTCTAATACTCTATCACCTACATAGAATGTTTCAGCAGGTAAATGGAACACTGCTCTTAATACACCGTTTGCATCTGTTAGAACTGAAGCTCCTTTATCACCATACCTACCAACCGCACCTACTGTATCGGCGGTAATTGAACCTGGCATTATATGGGCATCAACGTTCACTCCATCAAAGAAGAAGTAATGTCTTTGATTAGGTCTTAATCCTGACATATAAACTTTGATATCTCTTGCGGCCATATATGGTTGGAATCTAAAGTCGGAAACAAATTCACCAACAAACGCTTCTGTTGTTCTTGAACTGTCTATTTCAACTTGACTTGATCTTGTTGTAATAGTAGTTGTTTGTGTTCCTGCGCCACGGCTGCCATCGGCAACAAAGCTACTAACAGATGAAGTATCAGTCATAGGTATGAATGCTTGAATCTCATCAACGAATTCTTGGAAAGGAGCAGTTAAATCAATATCAATAGAAGCAGGATTAACTGTCGTATCATAAGCAGCATCGTAAGGTGGAGATATAACTCCATCACCTACATACTTGTAGAAGTTACTTACACAATTTCTAAAGTTAGTTGCATAAGGTTGTGTGATTACTTCAACATTAGAATTCCTTCCTACAGTCGCTGCCTTAGCATCAGCAGTGGATGGGAAGATCGAAGAGCCCGACGCCGAATCGTATATCAAATCTAATGGGAATGTTTTTAACGAAGGAGTTAAAATTTTCTGATTAAACGGTATTGCGGCATTAAACTGTGGATGATTGATTTCTGATAACCGTAAATTGTTAAAAGGATCTACAACGAAACCATTCTTAAATCTGTTTAAACCGTTCTCATCACGTACAACTAAATTATCTGTTTCAGATTCTAATTGATTCAATGAAATATAGTATGCCATGTTATCAATCTTCTTTTCAAGATCGTGCATATCTTTCATTGTGTAATTCTTAACACCTGTTGCTCTTGGCTTAATGCTATAACCAGGTTTACGAAGAATATCAGCCTGCTTCTTAGATAACGCAGGGAAAGTTGGAATCTCAACATTTGCGATTGCTAATTGATCTGTTGTAAGCTTTGGTGGAACAGGCATTTTCTGTTCTTCACCTTTAATGATAACAATCTCACCATAAGAATCGCAAGCAATCGTATCAATTCTTGATAAGTAATGTTCTATACTTGTTTGTAATGATTGTTGTGCAGCAGGAACTAATGCAGCTCCTTTTTGACTAAACGATACTGTATTGAACCCAACCTGTGTTCCAATTGTTGGAGCATTACCTATAACCGCCGAATAATTTGCAGATGCATCTTTATTCACGTGCGGTCTGAAATCAAAGCAATCTCTTAAGTTATATGTTTGACCTGACTCTGATACATAAGAAGGAATATCAAACTTACTTAGAGTATTGGGATAACTGTTAATCGTAAAGAAGTATTTACCAGTTGAAGTATTTACCTCAAAGCATTGCAGATTAACTGTCATAACACCACTTGGCGCAGGACGACCTTCAATATATTCTACATAAGATAGATCGTAATAAGTATCTTTCTGATTCTCTTTTAATCTAAAGCTGCTTGTAAAATCTTCTCCTGATGCATTTGTAATACTTACAATTTTAAATACATCTGGGAAACCTAAACTGTATTGTGTTTTAACGTTTGAGTAACTAAACTTAATATAAGTATCACGTAATGTTTTAGCATAAGGTGAGATACCACTTGATGAACCAATCTGTCTTTTATTGTAAAATACTTCTACTGAACCATTTAAACTACCTGC
>Ga0307997_10000374_pt1 | contig 20486 bp, 15 predicted proteins | sample Davwhametageno36_FD_203165 | JGI IMG/M metagenome (GOLD analysis project Ga0307997, IMG submission 203165) | Marine microbial communities from Davis Island wharf, Antarctic Ocean - #36 | ecosystem: Environmental > Aquatic > Marine > Unclassified | place: Antarctic Ocean: Davis Island wharf... | reverse complement strand
TAATAAACCCAACAAATGGTTTTAATCCAGTAAATCAATACATAGCTATTAATGGAGTAACGACAAATATTACTAGCAAGTCGCAAATAACTTTAACACTAAATGGAGTTCCAATCCCATTTACTTTTAATGCTAGTTCCAATTCATTTAATACAACTTATGACTTAACGGAAGGAAGTAATGTAATAATAGTAACTGTTACAAATAGTTGTGGAACTCAAAGTAAAACTGTTACCATTGGTTATATAAAGCCCTGTCCAAAACCTACTTTGATGTTTACTTCTCCTTTAAATGGAGTTTCGGTTTCTTCTTCTACAGTTACAATAACTGGAGTAGCAAATAACTTGATTACTAAGGCAGATATGCAATTGAAATTAAATGGGGTAAATACAGCCTTTACTTATAATGCAATTGCAAAGACTTTCTCCGCTACTGCAACATTAATAAATGGGAATAATACCATATTGGCAACTGTGGCAACTAACTGTGGTAACGACAGTAAAACTATTAATTTGTCTTATTCTAAGCCTTGTCCTAAACCTACTGTTACTATAATAAACCCAACTAGTGGTTTTACACCCGTAGACCAATACATAACTATTAATGGAGTAACGACAAACATTGCAAGTAAGTCGCAAATGACTTTAACACTGAATGGAGTTTTAATACCATTTACATTTAATGCGAGTTCCAATTCATTTAATACAACTTATGATTTAACGGAAGGAAATAATGTAATAACTGCAACTGTAACTAACAATTGTGGAACTCAAAGTAAAACTGTAACAATAGGATATACAAAACCCTGTCCTAAACCTACTGTTACAATAATAAACCCAATAAATGGCTTTACTCCCGTAGATCAATACATAACTATTAATGGAGTAACGACAAACATTGTAAGTAAGTCGCAAATGACTTTAACATTGAATGGAGTTTCAATACCATTTACATTTAATGCGAGTTCCAATTCATTTAATACAACTTATGATTTAACAGAAGGAAATAATGTAATAACTGCAACTGTAACAAATAGTTGTGGAACTCAAAGTAAAACTGTAACGATAGGTTATACAAAACCTTGTCCAAAGCCTACAGTCTCTATTTCAAGACCATCTAATGGTGCTTCAGTAACAGGAAATAAGATTGTGATTTCTGGAGTTGCACAAAACTTAGTGTCACAATCTGACATGCAAGTTAGAGTTAATGGAGTTTCTCAGTCGTTTTCTTTCAATGCAGGTTCTGGAGTATATTCAGCAACTTTAACATTAAGAGCTGGGAAGAATACAATTAGTGTAGATGTTGCAACCAACTGCGGAAATGATTCTAAAACAATATCTGTTACTTCGGTTTTAGTAAAGCCTATAATCAGAGTTTCTAACCCTGAGGAGGGTACATCTTCGACAAGTTCTATTCAAATGAAAGTATTGGGAGAGGTTGAGAAAATATCTTCTCAATCTCAGTTTACAATTAAAGTGAATGGTACAATTATTAAAGGATATACTTTTACTAAAATAGCTAATGAGAAATATGCTTTTAATAGTTTGGTTAGTTTAAGGGCGGGGGTAAATGTAGTTACGATAACAGCTATACATTCTTCAGGGACTACTGAGGTTGTAAAGAGGGTAATAAATGTAACAAGTGAGTCAAGTTCTCCTAAAACTAAAGTAAAAGGCGAAGTTGAAAAGCCAAGTGGTGGAGGAGCTAAACCAGTCCGAGGAACACCTATACCGAGAAAATAATTTGCAAAATAGAAAAAGTAAAGAGCAGTGAGTAATCACTGCTCTTTACTTTAATTGTCCTGCAATAAAGGCAGTTGTCCAAGCGGACTGAAAATTATAACCGCCCGTAATTCCGTCTATATCCATTACTTCTCCTGCAAAATAAAGATTAGGGACTGCTCTACTTTGCATGGTTGTAAAATCTATAGATTCTAAGCTTATACCTCCACAAGTCACAAACTCTTCTTTAAAGGTGGTTTTTCCTTTCACTGCGTAAATATCATTAGTAAGTGAATTAGTTAGTTTGTTAATGTCTTTTTTTCCTAAATCGCCCCATTTTTTAGAGATAGGAATTTCATTTTTCTCCAAAAGATAAAGCCACAACCTCTCTGGTAAAGAATAGGCTCTGTAGTTTTGCAATAATTTATTAGGTTGTTTTACACCTAATTCTTTTAATGAATTAAATACTTCGTCATAGTTTTGAGTATTCACCCAATTTACTTGCAGTTTAAATTCGTAATTATTGTTTGCTAAGATACGTGCACCAAAAGCTGATAATTTTAAGACAGAAGGTCCGCTCATTCCCCAATGAGTTATAAGTAAAGGTCCGTCAGATTTTAATTTAGTTCCTTGTATGGAAGTTTTGGTTTCTTTTACCACTATTCCCATCAGTTTTGTAATGTCTTCGCTAGGCATATTAAAAGTGAAAAGGGAAGGGACAGGATCTTCAATTTTATGCCCCAATTTTTCTAGCCATTCCAATCCGGTTCTTTTGGGAGAACCTCCAGTTGCAATAATTAGTTTATCAAATTCATAAATTAATTCATTTCCTTTGAATTTCACCTCGAATAATCCTCTGTTTTTCTCAATAGAATTTACTCCTTTTCCCATTTCTATATTAATACCAAGTTGAGTTACTTCATTCATAAAGCAATCAATTATAGTTTGTGAATCTTGAGAAACAGGAAATACGCAATTGTCTTCTTGAATAGTTAAGGCAACTCCTCTTTCCTCAAACCACTCCATAGTGTGTTTGGTATTAAATTCTCGGAATGCTTTTTTTAGCTTTTTTTCTCCTCTAGGATAGGCTTTCGAGAGTTCGCTTATAGCAGTACATCCATTTGTTACGTTACATCTTCCACCTCCAGACACTTTAACTTTTGAAAGTAGTTTTTGAGATTTTTCAAGAATTGTAACCTCACTTTTAGGGAAGTTTTTTTTTGCATGAATTGCAGCAAAGAACCCTGCCGCACCACCACCAATTATTCCAATTTTCATCTTTTATTACTATTGAAAAATCAAATTTTTCCATTAAAATCACGAGAAAATTTTGTCTTGTAATTATTGGATTTAGGATAAAAGTAAGTAAAAGAATTTACCTAGTTAATGTTACGTGACCAAATTTCGTAAAACTTTCGGTTTCAAATTCTTCTTTTCCATTTATTTGCCAAATATAAACTCCTACAGGAGCTTTTTCGCCATTTATGGTTCCGTCCCATTCAAAATCAGGATCTTCAGAATAGAATAAAGTTTCTCCCCATCTATTGAATATTCTTAACGAGTATTTTTCGACAGCATCATTATTAAAAACGACTCTAAATGTTTCGTTTAATCCATCTCCATTTGGTGTAAATGCAGTTGGAATCCAAACGCTTAATGGATTTTTTATTATGACAACTTTAGTAACTTGATCAGTACAATCTCCTTCGTTAGAAACAGTTAAAGTGACAGGGTAAGAACCTCCTTCTGTTTTAGGAAATTCATAACTGTCATCTCTTAAAATTGAAGAGCCTAATCCAGCAAAATCCCACACATAAATAGTGGCACCCGAAGAGGTATTTGTGAAATTTATTTTAGTTTCTGGCACAATTGCCTCAGTAGGGGTAAAATTAAAATTAGCTACTGGTGTTGGATATGCACAAATAACATTTGTAAGAACGGAATCTACTTTGCAACCCAATGAATTTACTAGAGTAACTTTTAAATCAAAACAATTTACTGTATTGTAAGTATGTGTTGTAGATCCTTGTGTATTTGAAGTATTTCCATCTCCAAATTCCCAATAGATACTATCGTAATAAGTCATGTTTGAGTTGTTGGTAAACGAAACCAACTCAGGAATGCAAATTGTATCCTTGTTTATTCCAATGTCTATGGTGTTTATAGCTTCAATATGGGTAACGATAACTGTATCTGAATAAGTTGAGCAACCCTCTACGGTCTCGTTTAATATGTAATTAAATATAGAGAATTCGTTTACGACAGTATTCGCATTATAAGATGTGTCAGTTGTAATTAAAGAATTTCCTGAAGGTGAATTACTATAAAAACTCCAATGAGATGAGTCATTATTAATAGTTGGAATTGGCGCTAATTGATAATCTAACCTGCATGTTACAAAATCAATTCCTGCATTAGATTTTAGTTTTGGTTTTACAAATAAATCCACAGTTGTATCGTGTTCACAACCAAAGTTGTCAAATATTTTATAATTGTATGAATGTACTCCACTTGTAAGAGGACTTGTTACAACACTCGTATCCCCTAGAGTTGTAATTATTGAAGACATACTAGTCCAAACACTTGAATCTCTTATTCCAGTTATGGATGAAGTTGTATTTGGAGGCCTGATTAAAGAATCAAACTTTAATCCCCAAAAGAAAATGTATCCATTATCAATAGCAAGGTTATCGGTAACGGTAATAATCCAGTTTCCATTAAGTGGGCAACCGTTTAATTGTGTACTTAAATTTTGAAATGGAGCATAAGTTCCTGCAGGCAGATAATCTTGAGCAGTGTATAGGTTTCCTAAAACATCATTGTATGTATGCTGATAAACACCCGCTTCATTTACCATGGTTCCATAGGTTGGACTTCTGTTGGTAAACTCATATGTATAACCTATTCCTGGACTTAATGGCACTGGTGTTGTTGCAGGATCTACCGGTTCACCTAAATGTGTATTTGTTCCTCCTGCTGCTTGTTTTAATACTGCAGAACTACCATTGGGACAAGTAAGTCTTATTTCTAAATCTCCTAAATAGGAGTGTTCCATGTTTACGTAAATACTTTCCAAGTATCCTGTTCCAAAGGTTGCAAGAGGGCTAAATATCGAAACTGGAATTGTATCTCTGTATGAAACGCCACTTCCGTCAGGAAGAAAAGTTACTCCTGCTGCGTTTAAAACCGGAGGCACAAAAGGTGTAAATAATCCACTATCCGATAATGAAATAATTGCTGTGTCTCCAAAACAAATTGTGTCATTTGGAAAATAGGATACATTTTTAAAATTAGGAGTGTTAGATACAATTACTCTAGCCCCTTTTTTGAAAGAAGTACATCCTATCGTATCAGTTACAACTAAACTAATGTCAAAAACTCCTGGCATGTTAAAAGTATGTGTTACGTTTTGCCCAGGAAGAGTAAATCCATCTCCTGTTTTCCATACAAATGTTGAGGTAGAATTAGATTGATTGTAATAACTTCCACTGTTAGGGTAATTAGCATTTCCTACCATATTGACAGGAGTTCCTACGCAAATTTTTATTTCATTATTGGTGTCAGCTATTGGGAAAGTACTATCTGTAAGGACTGTGTAATTTTGACAAGCATAAGTGCATGATACTGTTGCTGCCCATCCATTGAGGTTAATACTCCCATCCGAAATGAAATTAAATGTAAGGCAACCAGAAGTGGACTTAAAAGAAACGCCATTTAATGTTCCATTTCCACTGTAAACTCCAAGTAATGGACTTGCAGTTGTTGGCCCATCATAAATTAATAACCTGTCAGTATTCACTTCAGTTTGGAAGGTTGTAAAAGTTACTTTAATTACGCTTCCTGGTAATCCAGGGTAAAAAGTTTGGGTAAGATTTTGGTTATTCCCATACAATCCAAGTCCTCCATTGTCATAGAATGTTCCAGAACAAGTCGTGTCATTCCCACTAGTCATGTTATAAGTTTGAGAGAATAAATTGCTTACCAGTATTAATGAGAAAGCTAACGTTAGTGTAATTAACTTCATCATTTTTTTTGTAATTTTGAAAGTGTAGTAAATGATTTTATTTTCAATAAATGATTGGTATTGCCTAGTAAATAAATTTTAGATTCATGGTAGTCTCTTTCTATTATTAATTTCAGAATATTAAAAGTGCCATTATTAACAGATTCAATCAATTCATTTGGCGTTACAATTGTAATTGTTCCGTCAATGTTTTTTAGTTCTAGTGAGCTAAGAACATCAAAATTTTGAAGTTTAATTTTACTAGGGTTTATTTCTTCTATTGAATAGGAATTAAAAACCATGTTATTGTAATACTTTTCTTGTTGCTTGTCTTCAAGAATTAATTTCGTTTGTTCTAAAGAGAAAACTTCTAATAGTTTGTTTTCTAGATGATTTTGGGAAATTCCAATTGTATTAGAAATAATAAAAAGGAACGCAATAAATAATTTATTCATGGAATAAAGGTTGTTAATTTTTAACTAAATTAAGGTAAAATGATAAGAAAAAAACAAATTAGTTACTAACGTTTGTTATTGTTCCTTTATAAACTTCTTTTTCGTTTAAGTTATTTGTTAGCGAAACAACCCAAACATAAGAACCAAACGTACAAGTGGAGCCGTCTTTCATTCTTCCGTCCCAAGGTTTGTCTATAGACGTTGATGTGTATAACAATTGTCCATTTCTAGCATAGATTGACATTTCAAATGGAACATTAAGTTCTTTTAGTTCTAAAGGAATAAAGACATCATTTAGATTGTCTCTTTTTCCTGGGGAGAAACCATAATCCGTTCTTAGGTTGTAATATCCTTTTATTTTTATGTTTCTTTCGAACGAAGCAGAACATCCATTTATTCCAGTAATTTTGTATTCACAAGTGTATTTTCCTGCTTTTTTGTAAGTATGAGTCGAGCTACTTTCTGTACTTTTTATTCCATCACCAAAATTCCATACTATTTGGTTAGAAGCATATTCCATATCAAATTCCAATTCATTAATTAAGGCAACTTGGTTCAATTCAATTTTGACATTACCTGTTGGAGTTTCTAATACAGTGAACGTACTTTTCTTTTCGGCAATTTGCAATCCACCTTGTTTAATAAATAAGGTTACTTTATTTATTCCAATTAAGTTTGCTTCGAGTGCAACAACTTTTCCAGAAATAATTTCTCCGTCATTTAGTTTCCATGAATAGTCATAGTTTTCGTTTGCCTCATCTGCAATTAGGTTAATATTGTTTCCTTTGCAAATTGTTTTTTCTATATAGAAAGAGGCAGTAGGTGGTGTTAAGTCTAAAGCTGGTTTTGGATCTATTTTTTTAGATTCAACAGGTGTTTTTGGTTTATCGGTTTTAGTATCACCTACATTTGCCAAAGTAGCTCTTTCTTCAGTATTTACTTTGTCCTCTGGTTTGTTTAAATACACTTCATTTTTACTCGTTTCTTTTCCAATATTTAAAGTAATAGTTGATTCAGAAATCATAGATTCTTCCTCTTTACTTTCTTCTATTTTAGTTATTTCAACTTGTGTAGTTTTAGTTTTCTCTTCTAATTGAATAGGTTTGTTTACTTCTGTAACTGGATTATTGTCTAAATTAACTTGTGTTTTAGTAGAATTAAATTCTAGATTATACAAAGTAACTGCGGCAATAATTGCAATTAATGCAGCTCCTCCCATAAACCATTTTGATTTATATAATGGAGTAGGGGTTTGGGCTTTATTAAATTTCTCCCATGCTCCAGCTTCATAAGGAACCTCATGATTCTCGAGAGAGTTTTTAATTAGTTGTTCAAAATTATTTTTCATTTCTATTGTTGATTCACACTAAGTGAAATTTTTGTTCTAAGAGGTGCTTTACTTTCGCTTTAGCTTTCGCATAATTGGATTTTGAAGTCCCTATGTTTATGTCTAGTATTTCTGCAACCTCTTGGTGCGTATAGTTTTCTATAGCGTATAAGTTAAATACCATTTTGTAAGAAGGAGATAATTGCTCCATGGCTTCTAGTATATCGTTTGGTTTAATTTTACTATATACACTGTCGTTTTCTTCTAATTCGTTATAATAACTGTTTTCATCTGCTACTTTTTCGTCTTCCTCGAGGTTATATTTATTTTTTTGTTTTCTGTAATGATCTATGGCTGTGTTTGTGAATATTCGTCTTACCCAACCTTCTATAGAACCTGTCACTTTATACTTTTGTAAATTATCAAATACTTTCATGAATGCATCTTGCAGTATATCTTGAGCTTCGTCCCGATCTCTTGAATACCTAGAACAAACGGCCATCATTTTTCCATAGAAATGTTTAAAAAAGAGTTCTTGCCCTTCTTTTTCTTTCCTAATACATTGATTGATGACTTCATTTAGTTGTTCTTTCGTCAAAGTAATTTCAATTTTCGTTTATAAAACGTGAGTTTAGTTATTGGGTTGCCTATTTAATTAGTTAATTTATTGTTGCTACGTTTAAAGTAAAAATAGGGAATAAGTTTCAAAGCTAATATCTAAATAATTTAGGTAATTTTTTGTAAATTTGGCAAATAATTTATTAATCATTTAACTCAATAAAACAGTATGAAAGTAACAGTTGTTGGAGCTGGAGCGGTAGGTGCCAGTTGTGCAGAATATATAGCGATTAAGGATTTCGCTTCGGAAGTAGTATTATTAGATATTAAAGAAGGATATGCAGAAGGAAAAGCAATGGACCTTATGCAAACAGCTTCTCTTAATAGTTTTGATACGAAAATATCAGGTAGTACAAATAATTACTCTAAAACTGCAGGTAGTGATATTTGTGTTATTACATCTGGGATCCCTAGAAAACCAGGAATGACAAGAGAAGAATTGATAGGAATTAATGCAGGAATTGTGAAAACAGTTTCTTCTTCATTAGTTGAGCATTCGCCTAATACGATTATTATTGTGGTTTCTAATCCAATGGATACAATGACTTATTTGGTTCACCAGTCTACAAACCTCCCAAAACATAAAATTATTGGAATGGGTGGAGCATTAGATTCTGCAAGATTCAAATACAGATTGGCTGAAGCCTTAGATTGTCCAATTTCTGATGTTGATGGAATGGTAATTGGAGGTCACTCTGATAAAGGAATGGTTCCATTGATTAACAAAGCAACTAGAAACGGAGTTCCTGTTTCTGAGTTTTTATCTGCTGAACAAATGGCTAATGTTGTTCAAGAAACTAAAGTAGGAGGAGCAACTCTTACGGGCTTACTAGGTACTTCTGCTTGGTACGCACCAGGTGCAGCAGTTTCTGGTTTAGTTCAAGCAATTGCTTGTGACCAAAAGAAAATGTTTCCATGTTCTACTTTATTAGACGGAGAATATGGATTATCTGATTTATGCATTGGAGTTCCAGTAATCTTAGGAAAAAATGGAATCGAAAAAATAGTTGAAATTTCATTGTCCGATGCTGAAAAAGCTAAGATGACAGAAAGTGCAGCTGGAGTGAAAACCACAAATGGTCTTTTAGCTTAGGTTTTAATAATAATTTTATTACATTTGCAATCTCATAAGCGAGAGTAGCTCAGTTGATAGAGCGTCAGCCTTCCAAGCTGAGGGTCGCGGGTTTGAGCCCCGTCTCTCGCTCATAGTTTTACAAGTGTAAAATGAATACTATAAAAAAAACTCTTAGCATTTGCTAAGAGTTTTTTTTGTGCTTAATTCTCTCTGTCCAGTTATTCTCTCTGTCCAGTTATTCTCTCTGTCCAGTTATTCTCTCTGTCCAGTTATTCTCTCTGTCCAGTTATTCTCCTTGTCCAGTTATTCTTCTTGCCGAAGTTCATCTTAAACGATAGATGAAAAGCTGGAATGACAAATGCTTCGGTTTAAAACAAAAAAAACTCCTTCTGAAATTTCAGAAGGAGTTTTTTTAAATAAGTTTAACTAAATTACTTTGTCAAGTTTGCGTGAATGGTAAATGCAATTTCATTAGCAATTAAATAATCAGCAGGAACTCCTACAGATCCTTCATTGTGGTAAGATAATCCCCAATCTTCTCTGTTTACTTCAAAAGTTTCTGATGCAATAGAAACAGCATCTTCAGTAATTTCTACGTTAGACTTGAAAGAAATACTTTTTGAAACACCTTTGATAGTTAAGTTTCCTGTAACAATAGAATTGAAATCTCCAGAAGTTGTATCTACATTTGTAATTTCGAAAGTTGCAGTTGGGAAAGAATCCGTTAAGAAAAAATCTCCACTAGTTAAGTGTCCTCTCAATTTTTCGTTTTGAGCAGTATCATCACCAAAGTTTTCTACAGTTAATGCAGTTAAATCCAATACGAATTTTCCAGCAACTAAAGCACCTTCATTTACAGAAGCCTTTGCTGCTGATAAAACTACTGTTCCAAACCTTTCACCAGTTTTTCCTAAGTGCCATGCTTTCCAATCTACGTGATTGTGATCTCCCAAAACGTCATACGTTCCAGTAATAGCTACTTTTTTTACTTCTTTTGCGTCAGACGCTTCTACAGCATTACTTCCACAAGATGTTGTTAATACTGCTGCAAATAATAAGGCAGGGATAATAAATTTTTTCATTGTTTTTTTTTTAATTGTTAAATATTTTGTAAAAATAGGGAATAAGGAACTAAGAAGTATTAATGTAGGTTAATATTTCACTAAGAATTAGTATAACTTTTGACAATACTAAAAACGAAATCAAGCTTTTTTTCTGAGCGGAGATGGAGGGATTAACTTCGTTCATCCTAAATAAGTTATCCTGTGCAAGAATAGAAACTCACATCCTCACTATCGTGAGTATGAGTTTTTTGCTCTTTCTATCCATTTACAAGAGTGAAAACTCTTGACATTCCTATAAAAAGCAAAAAACCCATTAACAAAAGTTAATGGGTTTTTTTAGCGGAGATGGAGGGATTCGAACCCCCGGTACCTCGCAGTACAATAGTTTTCAAGACTATCGCAATCGACCACTCTGCCACATCTCCACTGCAAAAGTAGTATAAGTTTTTTAAACTGCAATAAAAACATAAAAAAAAACCACCTTAATTTTAAAGTGGTTTTTCATCTTATCCGAAAAGGTAGTTATTACTTGGTTTCAAGCGTATTTTTAATTATTAAATTTAAGTGTATTTTGTGTGCTTTTGTAGATAAATCATCACTGTTTTCTTTCGATATTTTAAGAACTTCATTTAATTGATACAAAACTTGCGATCTTGTACTCATTAAAGTTTTTTTATTTCCTAAATATTGAATTAAATAGTTCGTGTATAACAATTGTAAATTTTGCCTTGCGGAAGTAACTGCTGTCTTTCTATCTTGTTTAAATACTGCATCAGTTAAATCAGTCAAATATTCTGGAAGCTTATAAGTGTTTCCATACAGTTCTGTATCAGTAATTCTTTTTAGCACATTTGGGTGCAACAAATGCATCAATAACATAGTTTGAGTTCTCAAGTTTCTGTCGTGAATTTTTGGATCTTCTCCACTACTATAAAATCCAAACCCTCTTCTTTGTGCTTGTAAGTGCCTCATTAGTTTTTGATCTACTTTAAATACTTCAGGAGAAAAAGCATATTTTGTTAATGCAACCATTGCAGCTTTTTGTTTTTCATAAGGAACAGGAGTGAGTGGGTCAAGGTTTGTTGCTTGTCCTTCAAATGCTCTGTTTACATAAACTCCTCCAATTTGGCGAGTCATCACATTTAATTGTCTTGCTTTTTGACCTGATAACGATAAATAAGCATTTCTCAATTCCATGTAAGATTGATTGTCTTTTGCATATTTAGTAATTATTTGCGGCATCAATTTCGTGTCAATCAAAATTATTCTGTCTACTCCATAAGCCACAGGATCATTAGATAAATCATAAATATTTACCATTGGGTCAATTCCTTTTCCTGGCGCTCTCATGTCATCTGCATCATTTCCAAAGACTAGTTTTGGGTCAGTAGAACGCGATAATATTTTAGTTAATCTTTTTTCTTCAGTAGTTTCATTCTCTAAAGCTTGAGAATACCCATACTCAATTACCCAATGATCGTACAATCCAGTTTTGTCATCATAATAATAAGTCTGTTCATTTTTGTTCAAAGCAAAGTTTATTGCAGGGTATTCCATCACAGAATTACACATTCCTTCTTTGTCCATCTTTGCCTGATTTTTCAAATCAGCAACTGATTGTATAGAACTTCCTTTCATATTATGGTTAAGCCCAAGTGTGTGGCCAACTTCATGTAATACTAATCTTTGGATAGATTGTGTTAAGAATGTATTTTTTTCAATTCCTGTCAAATCCAAAACGCCTAAAGCTGTGTTTCCAAAGAATACATCTTCTTGCATCATACTTCCAATGGAACAGAATTTATGGTCGTGCTCTTCCAATTCGTTTTGTTCTACCATACCAATTCCGGCTTGTTCAAATAGTTTGTCTTGTTTTATTCTTCCCAAAATGTATACGTATTCTAGCATAATGTCTGCGCCAAGAATTTGTCCTGTTCTAGGGTTTACAAAGCTTGGCCCGTAACCACCAAATGGAGGTTTTGGAGAGGAAGTCCATCTCAATACATTGTATCGGATATCTCCAGCATCCCAAGTTGCAGTGTCTGGCTGAATATTTACTACAACAGCATTTTTGAATCCTGCTTTTTCAAAAGCTACATTCCATTTTTCTACTCCTGCTTTTATAATGGGTCTTAGTTCTTTTGGAGTCGTATTTTCTATCCACCAAGTAATTGGTTCAACCGGTTCAGAAATTTCTAGTTCAGGGTTTTTCTTTACCAAGTTCCATCTGTGAATCATATCTCTGTATGGAGTTACAGAAGCACTAGTTTGATCCGTTACTTGTGTCATGAAATAACCAACTCTTGGGTCGTCTCTCCTTGATTTGAAATCATTCTTAGGCATTTCTATAATACTGTGATGATAAGTGATAGAAATACTTTTGCTACTTGTCATGGCAGACGATCCTCTTCCAGATCCATTGTCGTATACGTATAATGAACGCACGTCTGTATTGTTCGGGTAATTTTTAATTTGTACCGGTTTAGATTTTGATTTGCTCAATGAACCTAATTTAGTACCTCTATATCCTGGAGGGTACTTTGGTTTTATTTTAGCAAAGTTTTCTGCCAAGAAAATTGAAGTGGCAGAGATTAGTATTTTGTCGCCTGTTTTTCCTTTGATTTTCTCACTAATGATTATTGGCTTATTAATGTTTGTGTTAGCAGACTTGCTTATTTCATTATCTGGATTAAAATAATAACTCGTGTTTTCTAATTGAAACTCTATGTTTCCATAGTAACGATTTATTTTAAAAATTTTAGAACCTCTGTAAGAACCTTTAAAAGAGCCTACATCCATCAATCCATTTTCTACATAACTAAAGTAAATGTATTCTTCACCCAATTGACTTTTGTCAATCTCTATAAAAAGAGATCCATTTGTTGTGTCTTGGTAAATAGGGAAAAGACCATCATGCTTTTTACATTTCGCAGTAACGCTTTTAATAGATTTAAAACTATCTTTTGGTTTTGTAGGTTTCTTTTTTTCTGTTTTGTTTTTCTTTTTCTTCCAAAACTGAGCGTTAGCTTCATTAGAATTTCCTACAATAAGTAGGAGAGAAAGAAAGGAGGTAAATAGTAATTTCATAGTTGTTTTTTGGTTCAAGTCCCTAATTTCATTAAAATATAGTTAATATGAAATGGTTTTAACAATTTTTATTAGATTCAAGGCAAGTTATGTTAAAAGATAAACCCACAATAATTGCTAAAAATGATTTGATTGAAATAAATCATGGGAGGAGGTTTCCTACAGGAAAATCGTATCTTCTTTTTATATTTTTAATAGTTGTGTTTTTTGCCTCCTTTTTTCTTCCATTTTCTTCATTGTCGATTTCAATTCAATTGGTTTCAATAATTTTATTTCTGTTCATGTACACCGCAACTACAGGATTAATTATTGAAATAGGTGTGAAAATAAAATTTTACATGAGTGCATTAGGAATTAAGCAAGGTTCTTGGAGAAAGTATAAAGGGTTTTCTTGTTTGGTTTTGAAAACAAGCATGAAAAAACGAGATAATACTTTGATGAATCAATATGGACATGGAGTTTCTGTTACCGAAAAATTTCAATCCACAGAATTATATTTGATGGACAATTCTCATAGAAAGAAAATACTGTGCGGTTCTTTTGATACCTATTCAGAAGCTAAGGCATTTGCTAAAGATGTAAGTTTATTAATTGGTTACCCAATAGAAAAATTTTCACCAAAAAGAATCCAGAGAAGGAGCTAGGTTACAAAAACATTCCTACTACAACAGCAGTAAGTAGACTAGCAACTGTTCCTCCAACAAGAGCTTTTACTCCCAGTTTAGAAAGTGTTGCTTTTCTTGATGGAATTAGTGATCCAATTCCTCCAATTTGTATTCCTATTGAAGCAAAATTAGCAAATCCACAGAGCATGTAAGTAGCCATAACTACAGATTTTTGTGATACAAATTGAGATTTTAAATCTCCAAAAGTAGCGTAAGCATAAAACTCATTCAAAATAGTTTTTTCTCCTAATAACTGTCCTGTCAATACCATGTCATTCCAATTGTCTATTCCCATAAGACCAGCAATCGGGGCAAAAGCATATCCTAAAATAAATTGAAATGAAAGTTCAGTATAACCTGTGTTTGCTGCGATTAAATCATTTAAGCCAGTGAAGCCACCTATCCAAGCTAAACCAGAATTTGCCATGTATACAATTGCAGTAAAAACTAATAGCATTACACCCACATTCACAGCCAATTTTAATCCATCAGACGATCCATTAGTAATGGCTTCCAGTATATTAGATCCAATTTTCTCTTTCGGAATTTTCATTTCGTTATTAAACTCTTCTGTTTCTGGCACAAGAATTTTTGCAGCAACCACTGCGGCTGGTGCCGACATTATAGAAGCTGTTAATAAATGTTTAGCAAAGAACATACTTTGTTCAGGATCGTCACCACCAAGAAAACCGATGTAGGCAGCTAAAACTCCTCCGGCAATAGTTGCCATTCCCCCAGTCATCAGACACATTAATTCTGATTTGGTCATTTTCTCTAAATAAGGTTTTACTAAAAATGGAGCTTCCGTTTGTCCTAAGAAAATATTTCCTGCTGCTGCCAAACTTTCTGCTCCTGATAATTTCATGAAACGTTTCATCAACCAAGCAAAAACATAAACTATTAATTGAAGTATTCCTAAATAATATAACATACTCATTAAGGCAGAAAAGAATATAATAGTAGGCAATATTTTGAAAGCAAAGTTTTGCAATGGCCCTTGAATTTTACCAGTACCAAACTGACCAAATACAAAATCAGAACCAGCATTAGTATACCCTATAATCTCCATAAAAAAGCGACTCAAGTGATCAAAAAATGCAGCCACAATTGGAACGTAAAGTACGGCTACTGCCAATACTATTTGTAAGATAAGCCCTTTTGTTACCAAGCTCCAGTTTATTGCTTTTCTATTAGAACTGAATAAAAAGGTGATAAAGATTAATCCAAAAATCCCAATTAAACCTCTTGTTACAGAATAAAAAGAAATACTAGTGGGTAACACAGTTGATTTGTAAACAAATGGAAATACAGTAAGCCCAGGATTTGATCCTGATTCATTGTCAAAAACCAAATGTAACTCATCACTTGATAATTTATTTATGTTGAATTTCTGAGTGAATTGTTTTGGGTAAAACTTCCCTTCATTAAAAGTTGCAATCGTTTCATTGTCTTTAAAATAATGAACAGTAGCCTTGCCATTATTGTCAAATGATTGAGCGATTGAATCTACCCCAGATTCAGTATTTTGAAGAGGTGATTTAAGCACCAATTCATTGCTATCAACAATAGACCAAGTTCCTACGTCTTTTCTTCCATTCATTGACCAAACGAAGGTTTGTTCGTTCTCGTTTTTAGTTAAAATAAGAAAAGTGGCAGAGTCAATGTTTACGCTTCCTATTTCTGAATCGTAATTCCAAACTCTTGCAATTTGACTTTCAATAGACAAGCTTTGCTCTTTAGAGCAAGATTGAGAAAGAAATAAAGAAAAAAGTAATACTACATACAGTAATTTATTTCTCATGTGAAAACAGGTTAGTTTGAGTTTTTGTTGTTGATGATATCTCTTAATTTCGAAGCTTTTTCATACTCCTCATTTTTAATAGCATTATTTAATTCTTCTTCTAATTCTTCAATAGTCATTTTGGATTCCTCAGGTGTATCTTGAATTACGATTGGCAATTCATTAGAACTTTCAGTTTCTAAGATATCTTCTTTTTCATCTCCTTCTTCTGTCTCTTGATCTTCGAGGATAATTCCCGCAGAGCTAAGAATAAACTCGTAAGTAAAGATTGGGCAATTGAAACGAACTGCAATAGCAACTGCATCCGAAGTACGAGAATCAATTTCTACAGAGTTTCCATCTTTGTTTTTACAAATTAATTTAGAGAAAAATATTCCTTCTATCAGGTTGTAAATTATTATTTCTTCTACAGTAAACTGAAATTCTTCGGCAAACGATTTGAATAAATCATGAGTCAATGGGCGACTTGGTGTCATTCCTTCTAGTTCAATTGCAATAGCTTGAGCTTCTGTACCACCAATAATTATAGGGAGTCTTCTTGTTCCGTCTGCCTCATTAAAAACCAGAGCATAAGCTCCACTTTGAGTATGACTGTAGGATAGTCCTGCTATTTCTAATTGTACTTTTTTCATGCTTGGCTTTAATTTTTTGCTTTATTAAAGTTTGTAAAGTTACAATAATCCTTTTCCATATCAAAAGCATTTTTTATTTGGTATATTTGAACGAAAACCCATTCACTTTTTATCCTAAAATAAATGTTAGATACACCTAATTTTAAACTCTTACACCAAAAGTATTTTAAACTGATGCTTGTAAGGCGGATTGTTTTTTCTATAATCTTGGTGGCCGCAGTTTTTGTTTTTTATTTTACAAATAAAGAAAAAGAAATTCCCGATTTTGTTTTTCTTACCTCAATGATTGCAGTTTTCTTATTTTTGGTTTTTTATATTTCATTGACAAAAACTATTTTTAGCCTAAAGAAATATTTAGTTCACGACACGTATTTGAGTTATAAAAAAGGATTGCTAGTTAGACAAATGACAGTGATTCCTTTTTCTAGAATTCAGCATATTGAAATTGATGAAGGTCCTATTGAACGGTATTTTAAATTGTCTACTTTGAGTATTTATACTGCAGGAGATAGCGGGAAAGATTTAAAAATTAGCGGATTGAAAAAAGAAAAAGCGCAAGAAATAAAAGAATTAATAACAGCTTATATCAAAGATGAATAAAGAAGGTTTTTCGGAATTAGCCAGGCAGTCTCCCAAAGGAATTATTATTAATTATTTCTTTTTGTTGTACAAAACAGGGAAATTTTTCTTGGTGTTTATTCCTTTAGTATTGACGAGTAACAAAGGACATCAATTCGAGAAAATTGTGTACACTTTTGTTGCCTTAACTGTGGTGATTTTAATTGTAGCGCTATTGCAGTTTTTCTTTTTTAAATTCAAAATAGAAAACGATCATTTTATATTGAATCAAGGTGTTTTCTTTAAAAAGAAATCTTCTATTCCATTTGACAGAATTCAGAATGTGAATTTTAAACAAAACGTAGTTCATCAGATTATAAATGTAACCCAAGTAGAAATACAAACTGCTGGAGCCAAAGAGGTAGAGGTTTCTATAAAAGCTATTTCGAGAAAAAAAGCAGAAGCATTAAAAGCAAGGTTACAGCAAGGAGTTAAAGTTGTTTCAGAAGTACAAGAGGAGGAAGCTAATGTTCCAAAAAGCAAAGTATTATTCAAACTTTCATTTCTAGAATTACTTAAAGTTAGTTTGTCGGAGAATCATGTAAAGAGTTTATTTTGGATTTTTGCTATAACCAGTTCTTTGTTTTGGCAATTTGAAGATTTGCTTAAGGATTATAATTTATTACCCAAATTATTAAAGTTTTATCAAGACAATGAAAGTATGGTGAGAGGCAGTGTGCGGTTAATATTTTTATTGTCAGTATTTGTGATATTGCTTTCAATTATTATCTCATTTGTTCGTGTGTTTTTAAAACATTTTGATCAAAAAGTATTGGTATTGAATGACGGAATACAATTGAGCCAAGGTTTTTTTACAAAGAGAGATGATGTACTTAAGATGAATAAGATTCAATACATTGCTATCGTCACAAATCCATTAAAGAAAAGTTTGGGAATACAAAGTGTGAAAGTAAACCAAGCAGGAAGTGCGAAGACTAAAGCAAAAAAAAGAATAGAGATTGTGGGAGTGAAGAATGAGGTCTTAAATTCTTTAACAACTCTTTTTTTTGGTAATAAATCCGAAGAAGAAAAAAAGGAATTTAAACCTGCGCCTTACTATCTGTTTAAGTTATTTTTATACTCTTTTTACACTCTTTTTATATTAAATATTTTAATGTGGTTGGTCTCATTTCCTTTTAAATTTCAGCTACTTATCACTGTTGTATTAATCGCTTTTTCTATAGTTATTAATTTATTGAAATACAAAAAAACGTATTATGACATAGAGGATAAAAAACTAATTGTTGGTGCAGGAAGTGTAGCTACAGTTACTAGTATTATGGACTATTACAAGATGCAAAACATTAAGCTGGTTCAGTCCTTTATTCAGAAAAGGAGGGGAGTGGCTTCGGTTCATTTGCAGACTGCTTCGGGCGTAATAAAAATGCCAAGTCTCTACGAAGAAGAAGCAATAGAACTGATGCAAATGATCTTGGAAGAAGCCTGTAATTCTAAAAAGAATTGGATATAAAAACATTCTATACACAAAAAAAGCACCCTCAATTTCTTGAGAGTGCTTTATAATTAGTTGTTTATTATTACAAATTAGCAGCTTTAATCGCAGCAGTTAATTTTGGTAATACTTCAAAAGCATCCCCAACAATACCGTAATCTGCAGCCTTAAAGAAAGGTGCTTCAGGATCTGTGTTAATTACTACAATCACTTTACTTCCGTTTACACCAGCAAGGTGCTGGATAGCTCCAGAAATTCCGGCTGCAATGTATAAATTTGGTCTAATTGCAACACCAGTTTGTCCCACGTGTTCGTGATGAGGTCTCCAATCAGAATCTGCAACTGGTCTAGAACAAGCTGTAGCAGCTCCAAGCGCTTTCGCTAAATCTTCTACCATCCCCCAGTTTTCAGGTCCCTTAAGTCCTCTTCCTGCCGAAACCACTAATTCTGCCTCAGGTAAATCAATTTCTCCTGTTGGTTCTACTCTACTTTTTACAATAACTTTAGAAGCTCCTAAATCACAACTTTCGTTTTGTATTTCAGCCGTTCCAGCTCCTTCTTCAGGTTGAAGAGAATTTGGAAGAACAGAAATTACTTTTACCTCCGAATTGATTTTCACGAAACTAAAAGCTTTCCCAGAAAATGCATTTACTTTAACAACAAAATCATCCGATGGCAATGCAATTGCTCCAGAAACGATTCCTGCATTAAGTCTTACTGCAATTCTTGGTGCAACAGCTTTTCCTGTTAAATCTTGAGAGAAAATAACAACTTTACTTCCGCTATCCTTAGCAACATCAGCAACTAATTTTGTTAGTTGTTGGCTATCCAAATCTACTGAGTTGTGAGCAATAACTTTACTTGCTCCATATTTTCCTAATGCACTCAATGCATCATTGTCTAAATTTCCAGAAGTAACAACTATTGTGTCTCCTCCAGTTTTAGCAGCTATTTTGCTTCCGTAAAATACTGCTTCTTGGGCGTTTTTAGCAATCCCATCCTTTGAATCTATATATACTAATACTGACATAACTTATATAACTTTTGCTTCATTGTGTAATAAATCGACTAACTCTTCCATGTTGTTTGCATCTACATATTTGCAACCAGATTTTGCTGGTGGCATTTCGTAGTTGATTGTAGAAACTGTTTCTGCAACCTCTGCTGGTGCAACAACAGTCAATGGCTTAGATCTTGCAGCCATAATTCCTCTCATGTTTGGAATTCTTTGTTCTGCCATTCCTTTAGAAGCACTAATGGTCAATGGTAAATTAGCTTCTACTAATTCGTCACCTCCTTTTGCATCTCTAGTAATAGAAGCCGTAGATCCGTTTATTTCTAATTTTGATGCAAGAGAAACATAAGGTAAATCCAATAATTCGGCAACCATTCCACCTACTTGTGCTCCATTGTAGCTAATTGTTTCTTTTCCTAAAAGAACTAAATCATATGCTTTGTCTTTTGCATATTCTGCAATTTGTTTTGCAACAAAAAATGCATCTTTTGCTTCAGCATCTATTCTCACAGCATCATCTGCTCCAATTGCTAAAGCTTTTCTTATAGTTGGATCATCTGATGCAGTTCCTACAGTAATTGTAGTAACCGAACCTCCATTCGCTTCTTTTAATTCTATTCCTCTCACAAGTGCATACCACTCGTCATAAGGGTTTATGATATATTGAATTCCAGCTTCGTCAAATTTAGTATTGTTCTCTGTAAAACTAATTTTTGATGTTGTATCTGGTGATTTACTAATACAAACTAGTATTTTCATAGGGTTGTTTTTAATTGATTTTGTAATGCTCAAATTTAGGAATAATTTTAATAAAAATAAAAGTATGCATGCATAATAAAATTAAAGGTTGTCAAATTTATATTTTGATTATTGCTTTTTCTGCTTCTTTTTTATTAAATTCATAGATAAGAATCTGACAAACTACCCATTATGAGATGTTTTTATTCCCTTA